>Ga0123342_1009702_pt1 | contig 11365 bp, 5 predicted proteins | sample Turbeawhitnodule_FD_89960 | JGI IMG/M metagenome (GOLD analysis project Ga0123342, IMG submission 89960) | Root nodule microbial communities of legume samples collected from Mexico - Turtle bean Mexico white nodule | ecosystem: Host-associated > Plants > Roots > Nodule | place: Mexico: Nepantla... | reverse complement strand
TAATATATATTATATTTTGTAAAGCAAAAGACTAATAATAATTTGTAAAATAATTTATGTCGGCGTATAATATTTAAATGTGTTTTTATTTTTCTTAAAATATTTTTTATTTATCATTCTAGGATTCCTTTTTATTAATTTTGACTGGATATTTTTGCACTGTCCTCCCCAATTCTGAAAAACATTTCGTGTTTTAAGAGATCTATCGAGTCTCTTAGGTTGGTCCAATTTAAAAAAAAAAAGGATTAGTAATATAAGTACGAAAAAAATGTGTGATTTTTTTTCCATAGATATAATAAATTAATTGATCATTTGTGTGTATGAGGAACATGTAATGTCAGGTTATATGTGTTGTTATTTTTTCACCATAAGTTTCTTTTTAACTTTTTATTTATTTCATTTTAGACTTAAATACATTTTTTCTTTGGTATTATAATGATTTTTGCTTGTAGTTCATGCAAAAAAATTACGAGTTTCCTCTATATATTTTTAAGTTCTGTTTTTATTCTTTATGATCACATTCGGTTAGGAATTTTTGTTATGGAAAGTAATTATAGGGACTTAAAAATAAAATACTTGTAAATTACAAAAGACAAAAAAAAAATGTATGATCAAAATTGGTACAATTACAATATTAAAAATATGTTTAAAAAATTATTTTTCTTATCTTCATTACTTTTGGATAAGAGAAGAATTTGATGTAAAGTTATTATATGTTTAGTTGCTTTAATAATTTTTTCTGAAAATAAAAAATATAAAATCATATTTAATTGTAAACTATTAATAAATAATGAACCGATATATAACTTTTTAAATTTTGGCTTCCCCAATAATTTTTTATTATACCTATTAATATTGATAATGATTTTGATCCATTCTTATGCATTGATGTTGTTCTCAAGAAAAGTTTGTTGATTTGAACAAAGTCAGTGTTTATATACATACAAGTGAGGATGTTTCAATTCACTTTGTGTAAACTTCGTTTGGAAACTCGTTTTAAATAGTGTGCATGTCGGATACACGTATCGGATAAGACATTTGTATGGTACTCGTAGAATATTTATTGGTTAAGTGTCAAATTTAAAAAATATTTGTTGAATTTCTAATAATTCTAATACGGATTTAACACAACTTTTAAAAGAAGAAATTCATTAATTTTCTAAAAACTCAAATTTATTGTATAATTTTTTATTATGATTATAAAAAAAAAATAAGAAATCCTTTCCAACTAGTCATGAAAAACATATTTATGCTAAAAACAAAATGAAACATCCTTAGTACACATAAATCTTTATTGTCAATTTATATAATTTATAATTATATAATATATATAGATTCATGTTCTTGTACCCAACATTTTAGAGATTATATGTATTTTCATGTTCATATTTATATCGTATCAGTGTTCGTGTCAATGTTTGTGCTACATAGTTTCCTAACAAAAGAGGTGACGTGTTTAAAAACAAATAATATTTTTTTTATTAATTATAAAAAATAGAGAATAATGTTAAAATTTAACGTGTTGATTAATGATTTTACCCCTGTTTATCATTTTTTTTTATTATGATACTGAAAAATAGTTGATTAATGGTATTATCCTAACCTTAAAAAAATTAATAATATATAATTTTATATACTATTTTATTAATTTTAATGATTGATTTAATTATTTATTATAATTATAGATATTGAATTAACGATTCACTCATAATATGTTTGAGATGACGTGTTTATTATGTATGAATAATCCCTTGTAACTTCCATCCCATTTATTAAATACTATAAAATTTATTTTCTAATTGTTGAAAAATTAAAAATACTTTACAGTTAAACTGCTAATTCTTTGAAATTTTACAAGATTAGTAAAGTTTGAATTTGTAGTTTTAATCGTGTGCCATGAATATGATTTTCTCAATGTGTATAAAGAAAAAATAAGAACAAAAAATAAGTATATTTCTTTCAAAATTTCTATTGACAGTGATAGTTTTTGAAACCTTAATTTTCCTCTCTCGTACTAAGTACCTATGCACAAGATACACGTGTTTTTAAAATAGAAATGACGTGGTGATATTTGGTGTGTGACAAGAAAGACTATTTATAAATCTAGTAAATATTTTGGGTTATGTTACTACTACTGACACATTTATTAATTTGGTGTTATACGAAATAATTTTATTTTTCTTACCTTTCTTTAAGATATCTTAGTTAAAGATTAACCTTTATTTTATTTTTATAAAAAATTTTATGTTAGACATTACTATGTAACTTGACATCTCATATAAGTTAACACCTCAAGTAATAACAATCATCTGTCATCACATGAAAAAAATATTATTGAAAATAAAAATAAAAATAAAAATACAGAAATATGGAGAAACTAAACCAAAACTCACATGTTAACGAAAACGATACATAGGTAGATTATACCTATTCATAAAGAATTTCAAGAACAGACTAGATGAAAGTTTATTATATAAATGAATTGATTCTCTATAAATAAATCATAAATTAATCAACTTATCAGCACACAAATTCTCTTCACGAAACAGAAAATATGACCCTAAACCTGATTCTCCTACAAGACAAATATTATTATGTACCTGTTTGTTATCTATGTTAACTAAATATTTTCATCCTTCTCCCATAATAATATATATCTTGCTAGCATTCCCTTCATCCTAATAGTCGCATGTGACATGTCAAGTTGCGATTAAATTAAAATATCTAGTAAATCAAGTTAATGTTCACGATTTTGCTAAAAGAAATCGAAATGACTGCTATAACATAAATATTAATGATTTGTGATGGTATAAAAAATTGAAAGTTACATGAACCTGATAATGTTAAAATATAGAGAAGGCAGCAATTGATATAAAATTAAAAGGCAAACATATGTTATGATTATAAAAATGATATAAAAGCAAGTGTCGTTTTCAGATAATGAAGAGATAGTTTATTAAACATAATCCTTGCTTAGGTATAGATCCCAAAGCGTTGATTAGTTTTAGTGGGTGAAGCCCCAAAAGTGTGTTCACATTCTGTTTGATTAAGCTTTGGAATTGGGCCATTGAGAGTTTGAAAAATATTAGTTAGTGAGTAATGATGATAGGTAAAGTTAATGACAGGGACACGCATGTGTTTGTGTAGTTTTGTGAAGTGATTACCTTATTGTGGCAAAGATAAACCTAGACTCATACCTCATTTTGGTCTCTTGAAGTTGGAGCTCATGATATGAATGTTTTGGTTGGACCACAATATCTTAATAAACTAATTTTATACCGCACTGCCTCTGCAACACCATCAATCTCTTACGTTTGATGCTTCTTCCTCAATCTTCTCCAATTTCAATTTTTTAAATAATAATTATATATCTATCTATCTATGTCAGACTCAAAAGTGGTGCGCGTGCTTATCACTATTTTTATATCTCTTCTTATCTCACTATTTTATCACAATTACATCATCTCACAAAAACTCACACTCTATATGTATAATTAACAATAATTCAAAATTTTAAAATCAGTTAATAATATAATCCCTTTCAAACCACTCACTTTAACATAAAAAACATTAATTAATTCCAAGAAAAAATGATTTAGCATTGACAAAAAAATCGACAATCAATAAAAAGTTGGCATTAAATTATGATTCAGCAAAAAACCTCATTCATAGTAGTGGAAGCTAAATAATTTGTGTTGGCTTATATATGGACCCGATTACTATTAGTATCGGTTAAACCCGTTTTAGTTATAATTTATACTAATTAATTATTGAATGTTAGATACATAAGAAAAAAAATATTTATTAAAAATTAGCTCCAGTTTAGCACTGACAAAAAATCGACAATGAATAAAAAGTTGGCATAAACCGTGAAAGCTAAATAGTTTGTGCTGGCTTATATATGGACCCTATTAGTATTAGTATAGGCTAAATCCATATTAATTATAATTTATACTAATTAATTATTAAATGTTAGTGTGTGACACATAAGAAAAAAATATTTATTAAAAATTAATGTTTGTTTAATCAATGTGAAATAAATAAATAAAAATTAAATGTAACATAGTAAATGTTAATTGAAAAACATAATTGTACACTAAATTTTTTTTACATTGTAGAGTCGGTTAAGCTGATATTCATAGAAAACAATTAATAAAATTATTGTTCTGTTTAGGATCAATTTAGATCTAATTGTGAATTGAGACCTACCTATATAAATATAAATATGCATACAATTCAACCGCATATAAATATACAAATGATTCTGAATTGTAAACCAATTTATTATGCAAACACACTAAACTGTCATTAAAACCAATGGAATTTCATTTCTAAACCTTAAAAATTGTACTTATAAGAGTTGTATCCAACAAAAGCCAAAACTAATTTAATGTAATAGTTGAGTAATAGCACTACAATAAAATCCTTAAATATAAATAAAAAATCCTTAAATATAAATTAATATTAGAGACTAAAAATAATTAGTTGTTATAATAACTAAATTAGAGACAATTGTAGAGACTACAAAAATTATTGATTTCTAAATTAGTTTCTATTATTGATAAATAGTTTTTAAATTGATATCTAATTAATTAGCTACCAATGTTTTAACTACTAATTATTTAAATTCTAAATTTGGTAGAAAAACACTGGTAGCTAATTAGATACTAATTTAAAAACTATTTATAATAATAGAAACTAATAACTTTTTTAGTTTCTAAAATTGTCTTTAATTTAATCACTATAACAACTAATTATTCCTAAAACTGGTTTCTATTTAATAGTTTTCTTACCATGTAGGATGATAAAATTAATTACATTTTTATTGTCCAAAAAGTGATAACAATTATTATAATCAAATAAATAAATTTAAAACAAAATAATTAAGAAAAAAAATTTAATTCTGAAACACAAATTTGAAACTGTACCCTCCCACCATCAACCATGAAACAACGACATATATAACACACTATCAAAATAAAGAACTAAGCATAGAAGTCACCTTTAGGCATATGAAAGTAAAGGTTTCATCTCCATCCAAGAACCCTTACCCAAACAAGGATTGTTCTCTAACACCACAACCCAATTTTCAATTTCTTATTTGCGTATCAGGATTTGTTAATACTACTCAACAACACAAACAATATGTAAGGATTCTTAAGATGACTTACCAAGTCAAAGAAGATCCAACATTTCCACGATGAGAGATGTCTTTATTAGAATACGACTTAGGACAACTCAATACCGGAAGAAGGGAAAAACACGAGAGAAAGGGTGAAATAAGAGATAGGGAAAATATGAAAGATAATAACTTACATGTGTTGAATTACTTAAGTTATTTTTTTTTTGTTTCACAACAAGATAAGCATCAACCAAGCTGACACTACCTTATAAATAGCTAAATCATGAGTTTGGAATATGATAGCAAAATAAATAAATAATTTTTTCAATGATCAAGCCTATACAACTTTTTTTACATTTTATTTAAATTATTATTTTCAAAGTTAATTTTTACATTACATGATGCAAATACAAACCATTAAAAGTAGTGTCAGTTTTGATTCTTCTTGACCAATTCAATGTAATTTTGTGCCATCTTAGAGTCAATTTGACCAACTCTAATAATGCTACTTATATGATTGACACTATATGAAATGGTGGTTAACCCTCACCATTTTTATACTTATTTCACTATCTCTATAAAAATATCAAACCCATCTCTATAAAAATATTAAATCCATCATTTTGAAAGTAATTCAATTTGTTAAAGTACTTTAGATTCTACCCTACACATTTCACCTCTTAGAGGTTTTGTTTTTCTTGTTGACAATACATTTAACATGAGATTAATCCACTGAAATTAATCCAAAATCTTTGAAATTGAAATCATTATCCAATTTCATTAGTGTTTATTGACTTATTGGAAACAACTTTTTTTTTAAACATTGTCCCTCTAAAGTTCCCTTAAGATATTACTACTTTATGCCATAATAAAAATATATATACATATGAAGGGGGTTGAGCAAGGCAGTGCTGCATATTTCCTCGCGGAGTTTTGGAAGTCAAAGACTATTCCTTCGGCGCAAGTTACAACTTGGAGGGTGCTGACTACAATTGCTACTAAGAACAATCTTATGCGATGTGACATAATTCTGGTAAGTAATCTCCGTCCCTTATGTGGTGAGGAAGAGGAGACGATAAATCATGTATTCTTCGATTGTAAGGAATCTAGGAGAATCTGGTGTCTTTGTTTTGAGTGACTTGGGTTCTACTCAGTGTACCATTTTGATGCAAAAATGCATTTGATGCTGTTTAAGCCTGTAGGTATGAAGGAAGCTATCATTAGATGTTGCGGAGGGATTTGGATAGCATTTGTAGGTGAAATATGGAATCATAGGAACAAATGTATTTTTGAGAATGAGAGTAGATTTTTTGGAGGTTTTTATTGTGGCCAAAAGGAATTCCTAGTCTTGGGTTACGACTTAGGAAAGATTGATGGACTTCTCTTATTCAGATTGATGCTTGAATCCCCTTTGTTGTATGAAGTATTTGAAAAAAATGAAATTTTTTTATAATGCTTTAATCTATATGTTAGGAATGTTGGATTCTTTTATGCAGGTTCTTGTCTTTACAGAATGTGGCTATGAAAAGAGTTTATGGGTCCCCAATAGGCAGGTAAAGACTATATGTTTGAAGAAAGTGTACTCTTTTGGTTAGTAGACTTCTTTGGGACTTGTTTTTGGATGAGAAATTTGATTTGTAATTGTTATTGTGGATTTTCAGTTGTTTAAAGGGAGGTTTTTGTATGTATTATTGTTGATTATAAGGGTTTTGATAGGATAATTTGGGGGCTGTTGAATTCTTTTGATTTTGTTAGATATTTTGTTTTTTGTAACTGCATGCAACTACAATTTGTTTTTTTTTTTTTTCTGTTTCAATTGTTGAATTAATCTTTCTAAGTAAATGTTCCTAAACTTTAGGTAAAAGCATTTTGGAGTCGGTTACTGCAAGTATTATAAATGTAATTGTTAACAAAGATAATGTATATCTTGCTCTGTTTTTGTTTCAATTAATATATTTTTCTATTTCAGTATTTTATTCCTTTTATTTTGCTGTCTACCTTTTATTCCTCAACACCAACAATTTGTATTTGAGTTTTATTCTTGAGGGATCTATGAGGACACTAAAGTGCATCAATGGAAAACGACTCAAGTTTTTCAACAATGGCACCACCAATCTTCGATGGAAAAAACTAGCCGATGTGGGCAGTTCGTAAGGAGACCTACATAGAAGCATTGAATCTATGAGAAGTTGTAGAAGAGGACTATGAAATTAAGTCCCTTCTAGAACACCCTAATGTGACCCAAATGAAATCACAAAAGGAGAAGAAGACAAAAAAATCAAAGGCAAAAGCATGCCTATTTGCAGGAGTATCTCCCACAATATTCACACACATTATGTCTCTCAAATCAACCAAAGCAATATGGGACTATCTTAAAAAACAGAGTAAGATTGTTTGGGTTTGTTGAGAAACTTTTGCCTCTCATTTTTACCTTGAAAAATATTAAGGATCTGTCCAGAATAACCTTGACATAGTTATTAAATTCTTTACAAGCATAAGAGCAAATAAGGCTATGAGGGAATCAGTTATTGTTGAGGAAGCTTTACCAGCCAAACATGAAGATGGTTGGAGAAACAAAAACAGCAAGAACAAGTAGAACCAACAAGAAAATGGAGAAGTTGTTGCACAAAATAACAAGAAGAGACAAAGAGAAATTTCCAATAGAAATTATCCTCTTTGTAAGCATTGCAACAAGTTGAGTCATCCACCGTTTAAGTGCTAGAGAAGACTTGATGCTAAGTGCAACAAGTGCAATCAACTTGGACATAAAACAATCATTTGTAGAAACCAAAGTGAACAACAAGATGTAGATGCTCAAATTGCAAATGAAGAGGAGAATGAACTTTTCGGTGTAACTTGTTTCTCTAGCAATATTTCAATTGCATCTTGGCTAATTGATAGTGGATGCACAAATAATGACTCATGGCAAAGAACTTTTCAAGGAGTTGAAGCCTTCAAAAATTTCAAAAGTCAAGATAGACCATGGGGGTCACATTCCAGTAAAAGGAATAGGAATCATTGTTGTAGCAACACATTCAGGTACTAAAATCATTACTGATGTGTTATATGTACTTAATATAAACCAAAATTTATTAAGTGTTGGTCAGTTGCTACAAAAAGAATTCAAGGTATTTTTTTGAAGATAACCACTTTTTGATAAGGATGCAACATGACAAGATCTGTTCAAGGTAAAAATGAGAGGCAAAAGTTTCTCATTAGATCCATTTTAGGAGCAAACATTATTTTCAACAAAGAAAAATATTGTTGAGTTATGGCACAAGAGGCTTAGTCAAGGGCCTCTCAAGATGCAAAAAATCTGAAATGGATGATGATCCACCAATTAGAGGCACTCGATTACTCTCTGACATATATCAGAGATGTAATGTTGTAGTATATGAACTTGTTGATCACAAAGAAGTTATCAATGAACCAAAGTGGAAAAAGGCAATGGAGGAGGAGTTGTATATGGTTGAGAAGAACAAAACTTGGGAGTTTGTTAACATACCTTGAGATAGAAAGGTATCAAATGGATGTCAAGTCAGCATTCCTAAATGGATTTCTTGAAGAGAAAATTTATGGTGAGCAACCTAAAGGTTTCATTGTGGAAGGAAAAAAAGACAAAATTTATAGGCTATCTAAAGCTCTTTATGACTTAAAATAGGCTCCTAGCCAAATAGATGATTATCTTTTCAAGTTAGGCTTTGAAAAAAGTCTTTCAAGGTGAGGATGTGTTTTTTTTTTTTTTTTTTAAAATGCAAGGGAGATAAGAAAGATGGAGTTGTTGTTATTATTTATTGCAAAATTGGAAATCAGGTTGCAAATTTGTTTACCAAATCACTTCCAGCTAGCAAGTTTGAGTTTAGCAAGTTTGAGTTTCGGTTTCGAGACAAAAAATGGGAGTTTGTAGTTCAAAAATCAAGGAGAAGTGTTAGATATTTTGTTTTTTTTTATAAGTGTAGGTTTTTAATTGTTTTTTCTGTTTCAATTGTTGAATAAATCTTTCTAAATAACTGTTCCTAAACTTTAGCTAAAAACATTTAAGATTCTGCAAGCATTATAAATGTAATTGTTAGCAAAGATAATCTATATTTTGTTCTTGTTTCACTTAATATTTTTTTATCAATATTTTATTCCTTTTATTTTGGTGTTTATCTTTTATTTCTCAACACCAACAAATTTTTATGTATCCTTAAGGATAGATTTATTGATTGGTAGAGTTTGTTGGATTTATGTAGATCAGATGAACTTGACATTTTTTTTATAAAGATTAAGATGTCTTGAAATATCTCATTTTATTTATCTATTTATTGTTAATAAAAAAAATACATATTTAAATGCAATTTGTCTTTAAATGTTTTCTCCAACGCCAGGCATCATTTTCTTGTGGTCCTGCGGAAAAAGGATGATATAGGCAGCTTTGAGGGAGTCTTGCAACTTGCTGGTTGTAATAAAACTGTGGCTGAACAGTGCTCGTTAATTCCGTAACAATTTTATTTCTGAAACTAATTTATTTCTTAGAGATCAAAGCCTATATATTTATGTTGATCACATGCACGAGCTACGTTACAAATGAAGGACACATAGTAATTGCTTTACATGTTCATTACGAAATGAAACTACAAAAACTATGTACTCTCTCTCTCTCTCTCTCTCTCTCTCTCTAATTACTAAATAATTAAAATTAAAAAAATTGGTAGAAATTATTTAGTTCTTAAATATCTTTGTTTGATTCACGTTGTTTAATAATTTTTGTATATATTTGAATGAAAATGTGATAAGTAATTTTGTAAAAAATAAGATTATAACAGGTCAATTAATTTAAAAAAAAAATAGATGAATTCACATATATTTAATCCTAACCAAGTTAAAATTGAGTAATAACTTTTTAGGCACTAACCAGGTAAAGATTTAGTAATAACTTTTTAGGCACTAACCAAGAAAGGAAGATATATATAGTTAAACCGAACCCGTGTTGCTTCATGCTATTTGCTTCCCTAACCTCTTGACAAAATAATCTAAACTCCACAAACTTTTCTTTTCAAATCTTTACTGATCAATATATTCAACTTTTTTTAATAAGTAATAAATAAATAAATTGAAGAGAATATTTAATGGTGTCTCAACCTTATATAAGATATAATAATTTGACACATTCATTACCACTCTAAAAAATATAAAACTCTTACAATATCGGATTAGTTTGCACGATACCTCCACCAAAAATAAAAACAACCACAACCCACAAATACATCAAATATAGTCAACTTAATTCATTTGGATTAGGCCAACAAAAAATGGGTTACCCTATTTTTTTTTTCACTAAATATAAAAATTTAAAGTGTTTTATATTTAAAAACATGAAATTTGTAATTTATTAATTCATCTGATTATGAAAGTTAAATTTTGTTTGTTCATGTGCAAGAATACTTGCATACCAACTAACTGAACACATTTACATTGATAAGTGAACTCGGAACCATTTATATTTGATAGTGATTGGTTAAATGACTTGGACTTAAAAGATGAGAGAGATAGAGATAGATAAGATGAAGTATTAAGCTTAGGCAAATATATATTTAATAACATTTAAAAAATATATATTTAATTAATCTAACAATTAAACTTAATGTATTTTATAAATTAGATCATGTACATACAAAATTTATATAATTTTAAAATCATTCAAACAGTTTGTTACACCACTTAATTTTAATATATAAAATGATATTTAAGAAAATATCAGTATTTATTATCAGATAATATATTTATTAAAATATAAATTGTGTAAACTTTGATCCACATTATTAACAAAATATTATGAACTTTAACAGTTAGATTAATTAACGACATGGAAAGATGTAGGGTTGGGGTTGAAAGTAACTTATGTTGCATGTGTGGAGTGGAAGAGGAGACAACAAGTCATTTGTTTTTTGTTATATAATTGGTTGGCTAGTTTGGAGTCTGTGTTATGCTTGGTTAGAGTTGGTGTCAGGGTATCATCACGATTGAGCTCTACATTTCTTGCAGTTTAAAATGCATAATGCACTTGAATCCGTTAATGTAGTTTGGAGAAATGTTTGGATTGCATGTCACTAGTGCAAAAAGAAGAAAATGATACGTTTTATTTAGTGCGGCTTTTGCGCTACCCGCTTTCGTAAAAAACGCGGTGGCATTTTTGAAATTATTTTGATTTACGAATGCGGTTTTACCTTTAACCGCATTCGTAAATCATTTTTTACCTTA
>Ga0123342_1009701_pt1:0-10000 | contig 11366 bp, 6 predicted proteins | sample Turbeawhitnodule_FD_89960 | JGI IMG/M metagenome (GOLD analysis project Ga0123342, IMG submission 89960) | Root nodule microbial communities of legume samples collected from Mexico - Turtle bean Mexico white nodule | ecosystem: Host-associated > Plants > Roots > Nodule | place: Mexico... | reverse complement strand
GAATGAATTAGATTTAATTTAATGCTGATTTTTGTGTTATTTAAATTCACTAAATTTAGCACATTAGTGTTTGGTAATAATTTACTATTTCAATTAACTATTTTGTTTCATTTTATTTTATGTATAAGTAAATTAAAATTAAAATTATGTAGATTTTATATGAAAAAGTTGTGTTAAGGATATACTACTTTCGTTCAAAGAGTGGTCAAGATTGAAGTCGTGTCTTAATTTTACAAATTCAATTGAATTTATTTTGTGCATAAGTCATTTGGTCATTAAACGAAATTAAAGTTACATCTCATTAACACAGCTTATGTGTAAACCAATACACTTAAACCCTAAATCTTCAACTATATTAACTTTAATTATATGTTATATGAAATTTATACTGAAATTGTTCATGCAGTATACTACTTTAGCTTTTTAAAAAAAATTTGGAAAAAAAAAGTTTGTTAATTTTTTATTTTTAAAAAATCCTTATAATAATATAATAATATTTTTAATTAATATAATAAATATAACTAAAACAATATTTTATTAAGTGGATGCTTCTAGTGTTTAGAGTGTAAAGGTATCACTTCTGTTTGAATAAGTTGAAAGTGAAGTTGTGAAGGGTTATGAATTGGAGGTGTATGAGCATCCTATATGGAGGACCCCCTGGTGCAGAAGGCAGTTGTTAGCAGCCATGCAAAGAAAGGGTATCCTCCTTTTGTTTTTGGTATTGGCGAAGCGTATCCTCCGTACTATTGTGGTGTTCCAAGAAATGCCATGCATTCTGATTTGGCAAAGTTTTAAACGGGCCTTGTTTCGAAACTTGTACCAATAAATACCATACACTACAACAGAGGGAGAGTTTGCCGCGTGCCACCCTATAAACCACGATAACCACCTTTCAACTCGCCGACACTCTCCTCCCGACAAACTTTCAAATTTCAGACCTATGCATGCATGCATGCCCAATATCAGAAGAAAAGAACAAGAGTTGCACAATGTTCAGGACATGATACCTGAACCCCCAAGATATTTATTTTGGTCAAGTAACAGTAGTGTTCCAATGAACCTGCCTCCTTGCATTAATTATATCTATCCAAAATGTTACTTTTTCCAACTGTAAACGTGTATCAAAAATATATTTCATTAATATAATTAATTATTTTATTTAAATAAAAAGTTATTTGTCTTTTCAATTATAATCTGATTAATTCTGATTAAATTGTATGATTTAGATTAACTAAATTAAATAGAATAATATCCTATTTTAAAGTATGTTTTTCAAATTCATAAGTTATAGTACAATTTATTTCAAGCAATCCTATTTAGAGTTAATTCAATTTTTAAAATTTAAATTTATATAATAATGCAATGTAGTTTTTTATACAATTATACTCAATTTAATTCCAACTTGATTCGATTCAAATATGTTTTTAACGATTTTAATTAAAATCTACGTAAAACAAAGATATGACAGTCATCTCCTTTTGGAAATTGATATTATTGTACGACTAAACAATTAACAATATATATCACAGTATTGAAAAAACTTTAATAAAAATTTAATAGAAACTTAGCATGTGTTAAGTCTACTACAAGAAAAAAAATCAGGATTTAGCTTTGGACGATCACATAAGAATTTAGAAAATAATTTTAAAATAAAAGTGATATATTTTAAATGATACTTAAATATTTTATTATTAAAATAAAAAGATTATATAAATAAAAAATTCAGCTATTAAGGTTTCATTTTAAAAAATCTTGATCTTTCTACAAGTTTTATTTTTTTTTTTTTTGTCTTCTCTCTAAAATTCTAACATTCTCGCTCATCAGTTTGATTATTAGAGTTCGTCATTGGAGTCCTGACAGTTATTTCTACAAATCCATCCGATCAGAATCTTAGACAGAGTAATTTTATTTTTGCCATTTTTCTTTAAGTTAGTTTTGAAATCGTTAATCTTAATCTTAATCTTAACTTCAGTATAGACGTTGCATATGAGGTTTCTAGCTTCAAGATTAATATGCATTAGTTCAAAGTTCTAGTTATGTAATGTAGTTAGATTTTTTATCAAAATTTTGTGGTGTAAGTTAGGACATCATTACAAAAACTAATCAGATGTACCGACGAATTATTATCCACAAATTTAAATCCGTAGGTAAATTCAGCATTACCTACAGATATTACCCACAAACCTGAATCTGTAGAAAAAATTAACAGTATGTACAAAATATTAACCATGAATCTTAATTCGTAGGTAAATTCAGCATTACCAACAAATTATTATCTGGAAATCTCTATTAGTAGATAAATTTTACATTACCTACGAATATAGATACGTAGATAAATTTAATATTATTATTAATATAAATATTTTTATTAATAATATTATTTTTATTTTATAATAATATTAATAATATTACAAATATTAATAAAATTAATAATATTAACAATATTCAAAATATTAACAATATTAATTTAATAATATTAATTATATGCATAATATTAATATATTATTATAATATAAATAATTATAAATAATAATCATAACTAATATTCATAAGTTAAATTATTAAATAATAATTGTAAATAAAAAGAAAATATAAAAAAATAATTTAAAAAATTAAAGAAAAGTATGCAAGATTACCTCCAAATTTATCCACAGATTCAAGTTGGTAGATGGACTCAAGTTGGTATGTATTACCACAGATCTCAGTTGGTGAGTAATACCTATAGACTGAAGTTGGTGGATATTACCTACGAACTAGAGTTAGTAAGTATTACCTACGGACTGATAAAAAAAAACCACCAACTGAAATTGGTAGATATCATTTCTGGAATAACGATGATAGGTTTGTACTCACCGCAATCCCTTTCTTCTACTTGTCAGTGTTCAAGGCACCGAAATTAGTCTACAAGAGTATAATAAGTATCCAAAGGAAATTTCTCTAAGGTTGGGGAAAGGAGAAAAGACCAATATCACGGGTAAGTTGGGAGACTTGTGTAAACTGAAAGAAGAGAGAGGTTTGGGGTTCAAAGACATCAGAAAGTTCAACTTTGCGCTCTTAGCTAAATGGAGATGGAGGTTTATTTCTCAAGAGAAAGGGAAGTGGAAGGAGGTGCTACATTCAAAGTATGGAGCAGAGCTAGAATGTCCTCACATTCCAGTGAAACATCAATTGTGGTAATGGAGGGACATAATTAAGGTTTGTAGGGATGGGGGAGGAGATGAATGGTTCCAAGAAGAGTTACGGTGGAAATTAGCGAAGGGAGATAAGGTTAGATTATGGGAAGATGTGTGGGTTGGTGAGTCAAATCTTAAAATATCGTTCCAGAGGTTGTTTTCATTGTCGGTCAATCAGGAGCAAAAGATGGAAGATGTAGGTGTGTGGGAAGGCTCGGATTGGTGGTGGAGGCTTCAGTGGAGGAGTGATAGATTTGAGTGGGAAGCTAAGATGGAAGTAAATCTTATGGAATGCATAGTAAGGGCTTCTTTGAAGAGAAACACAAATGATATCCAAGTGTGGGGGGATGAGGCCACCGAGAAGTACACGATGAATTCAGCATACGAATGCCTAGCCAAGCAAACAAGAGGTACATAACAGGCTGCCTTTGAGCTCATTTGGAAAGCTAAAGCATGACAACAACTTGGAGAGTTCTTATAGATAGAATTCCAACTAGGGAGGGGTTGTGTAGAAGAGGAGTGCAAATGAACTCAACAGTATGAGTGTTGTGCTGATCAAGGAGGAATCATGTCAGCATCTATTTATAGAATGCAAATAAGCTCAGCTTGTTTGGTCTGTATGCCTCAAATGGTTGGGGATCAAGTTTGTACAACACAATGATCCAAAGATTCATTCCGTGAGTTTTCATTGTGCTCAAGCCAGTTGCAAGCAAAATTTGGTGTGGAAAGGTATATGGGCAGCCATTGTAAGGTGTATTTGGGGCCAGAGAAACACTATCTTGTTTAACCAAGGAGTAGTAGATGCAGATGAAATCTTCCAGATGGCCCAGCTTAAAGCATGGTTATGGCTGAAACATAAGTCTAGCTCTTTTGATTACTCCTATGCAGACTGGATTCTTAACCCGGTTATATGTATAAATAACATCAAATAATGAGGAGTGAGCAGGAGAGGGGCAGGTGGGGAATATATAGACTCTAGTGAACCAATATAAGGGTAAGAGGGGCTCCGAGTGCAGGTATGGGATGTAAAGAGGACTAGTTTAAGTGCTTCAAGAGGTCACAAAGTTGTAGGCAGAGTCAGAGTCTTTTGGTTCTGCCTAAGTCTGGTAGGAATTAAGAAGGTGTAGGCTGCATTAGCAGATTGTTGTGTTTACAAAAGTGAAGCAGTTGTAGGTGCTTGACTTTACAGACTTAGGTAAATCAATTATCCAGTTTACCATAAATCTGAAAGTCATTTAAAGGCTATCTTATAGCGAAAGTTTGTTGGGTCTTGTGTCACCCGCTATCGGGCGACTACCGGACCATCCATAAATATATAGTCCCACATACGAGTTGGTAACCTCGGTCTGAAGGGGGTGTGTTAGAGATCTCATATCGATTAAGAATTATAACATTTCATAATATATAAATGGGTGTAAAGCTCATCTTATAAATCAATTTTATAAGATTGAATTAGACTTAAAGTTCACTTCTTAATAATAAAAAATAGACATATCAATTTTTTTTATCAGCAAGTGAAAAATAAATAAATATGAACCACTTTAGGGGTAGCCCAACCCTTATACATGACTAACACAACAATACCCACCAAACCCCTTCTAAACAACCTAATCCTTACAAAACTAAAAACAACAATCAACCCAGCCAAAGGAAGAAACCTTACAGAAGCTCAATTAATCGAAAACATGCAGACCACAGGATCGAAGCACCACTTAGAATAAGTAAAACGAGCATAAACAAATTTAGATGTTATTCAAGACCAAACCTTTAGTTGAGTCAAGGTGAACATTTCCAAATGATCAATCACTTCACCTTTAAAAATATGTTTATTTTTGTGAAACATCGTAATAAAATGTAAAAGGAAACCAACTTAAACGATTGTACACAAAAATTCTAGTTTCACATCCATATATGACAAAATAATTCCATTTTACCATCTATTCTAATAATATAATAATATCTATTAATAATTTATATTAAAATATAAAAATTTATAGTTAAAATAATAATATATTAAGTAGTGAAATAGAAATAAGTATTTGAATGGTGTCAAAATATAATACTTATCCGTAAAATGTTTCCCGAATATTGGATTGAGTGATGAATGAATGATGAGAAAGTGGAATGGGAAGTGGGTGAATGTAAGATGGTTACGTGGAAGTTGAAGAGAGTGGCTCCTGCTTAGGTTTTGGTGGGGTGCCCGCAATGTTTCATTCTCTGCTTCCACGTAACACTTGCATGCATTTGGTTTAATCATAAATTAATACCATGGACAGTAATATTATATTCTGTCCTCTGTATCCATTCTACACTATTTTTAATCTTGGATTTTATATATAAAAATAATGTCATATACATATAAAAGATTAAATATATATGCATATATATATATATAGTGATAATAATTAGTTGATGATATTTTTATACTAACTATATATATAGGTAATAATGTGTTTGTTTGTTGATATTTGTATTATGTTATTTTATTGAGTTGATTATTGTAATGTGTATATTTATTTTAATTTTTATATTTTTAATATTATATATTTATACAATTTATTTATTTTTATAATTATGTAATTATATATATTTATATAATGTATTTATTTTTATATAATTTTTATTTTTAGATTTTTATTTTATTTACAGGCTTACATGTTTTTTTATAATTTTAGAGTACATTAATTTTAATTTGTATTTTCGTAGATATTAAGGTCATTTTTATGATACTAAATGGTGATATTTATTTATTTTGATGCAAAAATCATTCTTTATATGACTATTATTACTTCTAGTTAACTTTTTACAAAAGTTATATTCTCGCATATCATTCTTTCCATAACCATTAGACACTCATTTGTTACATTTTGATAGCTTCTTAATATTCATTTGTTATAATGCATAATCTAAATTGATATTGATGTATAACAAGGCAGTACTAACAAACTTTGAGATAAAATAATAATTTACTATGATCCTGGACAATTTTTCCTTAAAATATTTTTGGATGACTTTTTTTTTTCATAAGTTAATTAACATAAGCTGATTTGTCTTAAATTGCATTTTTCACTCAATTTATGTGACAAATAATGAACGTGGTTAGTACACAAATTTGTCTATTTTTACTGTATTATTTTCTTGGTTTTTATCTTTCATATTAGTATTTAAAAATAAAATAAATATCAATTATGTTCTTTAGTAACTATTTTCTTAAAAAAGTATTATTTGGGCCGGACCGATTTTCAAAATAGATAAAGGTTGTTCTTCCTGCCCCTCCATAGGTTTTTGCTGCTATCCATCAGTTTTATACTTCCAAAAATATTCTTTGTAAAAAAGTTAAAATATATGAAGATTTGGTTATGGAGGTGTTTCCTATATATTCTTGATTGTGTAATTTGGTGACTAGATTACATAATCTAAAATTAATTGAAATGTTTTGTGTACTTTTTGAATTAGAAATGCAGAATTTGTTCCAAATCTTGTAAAATATTATAAATTATGTAATTCAAAAGTCAATTTATGATTCTGATAACTTTTTTCGAATTGGAAGAATCCATAAGTTTTTTTTTTTTTTTTAAACGCGTTTCGATTTACATAATCCACAAGTTTTTTTGAATTTGAAAAAAATTCAATCCATAAGTCTTTACTAAATGCAGGAATAATTTCTAAATTATGTAATTCATAATGAATTTTTTTACTTAAGGATAAAAATATATTTTCACATAAATATGGAGATGTCAAAAAATGTATGGAGGTGTAGAAAGAAGTAGCATTAGATAAAACCAAACACACATTTATTTTCTTGTCTTTTCTTTTCTTTGGACCAACTTTTCAGTCCACACTTTCGATTTACTTCATTCCACTACTCTCAATAAATCAAATTTGGCCTCCTAAATTAAACACATACTTAAGGAGGGGTGTTTCTTCCTCTATCCCAACAAATTTCTCCTTGAACTCCATCATTTTTGGAAAAAATTGTTTTACCTTTTAAAAATAAGTTATGAATTACTCTTTCTGAAATATTTTCAGAACATACTTCTACAATACATTTTATGAATTCCAAATTTATCATTATGGAAGTAAAAAAATATGTTAAGGATATTCTTGAATGATTTTTTTTCTTACAAATTTTCTATTTTGAAAACATTTTTTCTTACGGTCCTATTCTGAAATCACCCAAAACTATCAAGCGTAATTTAGATATTTTGAAGAATATAGAGGTGTAGGAAGAAACCCTCTTAAAGTATCTATTTGGTAAATTCTTCTTGCACCTTATAAAATGTGACCTGTACCATATGCATTTTTAAATTTCAAAAAATACCCTTTATTCCATAATTGAAAATTCAAAATTAAAAAAAATAGAAAAAATAAATATGAAATAGATTTTTGTGTTCTAAAAATTGAATTCTATATTAGAATTGGAAAATCAAAATCTCATTCTAGAAAAGCAATTACCAAATAAAAAATATACATTCTGAAAAAGAAATTTCGAAAAATAAAATTCATAAATGTATTTTAGAAAAGAGATACCAAAAACCAGAAAGGTATTTTGGAAATCCAAATCCACAAACATGTTCAAAAAAGAAATTTCGAATATATTTTTATCTACACGTCCCTTTTATTTAAGGGTACTTTTACCCTACATCATGGGCCATTTGAGTCCAAGGCTTTAAGTACCTTTTTAAGTTATTTTTCTCCAATTTTTTTTTTCATTTTGAATCATTTGAAGTCATTCGAAAAATATAAGACAAACAAATTTTCCTACACGGGATCTTTCTAAAATATCAAAATCACCCCATGTTTTATTGTTACTTTTTTTAATTCTAAAATATATAATTTAGAGAATTTTTAAATTATAGATTCTGAAAGTTAATATGTATGATTTTTTGCATTTTTATTGTATAATTTAAAATGTAAAATTTGAATTTTGGATTTTACAATAAAAAAATCAAAATTTGTATTATGTATGTTATAATCCAAAATAAAAATTTTACATTTCAGATTTTACAATCCATAATGTTAATTTTGTATTGCAGATTATGTAATCTCTGAAATACAAATTCAAAATCTAAAATTTATATTTTAAATTATAAAATTCAAAATACAAATTATATATTTTGAATTTTAGTAAATCTTCTAAAAAATAACTGAAAAAATAATTTTAATATTTTTCAAAACATAGGAGTAGGGAAAAGACATGAAGGAGAAACGGTTTTTTTTTTCTTAAAGCAGTGTAATTTTTTTTCAAATTTATCAAAATGGGCAATTATTTTTTCATAAATAGATAAATCGTCAACGTAAAATACGTTTATTAAATATTAAAATTGTAAATCACGTTTTCGATTTTAAAAAATTAAAAATAATATATAATAATATATAAAATCAAAACCTAGAATTCGTATATTTCATATATAAAATACATTTTTTAATATTTAATAATATATAAAATTAAAAAAAATCAAAACCTAGAATTCGTATATTTCATATACCATTTCTAGTTAAAATTGTATATAAAATATATGTTTACAATTTTTTTATATATAATAATTTTAATATTTATAATTTTTTAATATATAATAATTTTAATATTTATAATTTTTAAAATTTAAAATAATAGGAAACTAGATAAATTTAATTTACTATTTATAACTTTTTTTTATATATCATTAAATAAAATTAGTTTTTGTAAGATATTTTGAATAAGTTTTTGTAAAATAATTTTTTATTATATATAATTAAAGAGTGATTGAATTTTAGAAAATAGTTTTTTATTATATATAATTAAAAAATTAAATAAATTAAAATTATTTTGAATTCTTAATAAAATTAATGATGTAATACCTTAATAATATAAAATAATATAAGTTAATTATTTTTTTAAATGATTAAAGTAATTTTAATTCATAATAAAAAATTAAGTTGGTAAAACTCTAAATTTGAAATGTTAAAAATAAAATATAAACTTTAACCGAAAGGCTAAAATGGAGAATTAACCGAAAACATTTAAGTCTTACTATGTATGACATATGTAGATGTCATAGTTGGACAGTGGGTACCTCTTAACATCTAAATTTTGTATATTGTAACTTTGGACATGACACATAGCAGACTGTTGTTCATTTTTTCGTAACAAGTACAAAAGTGATCAATAATCCAAAAATTGTCTCCTTTGATTGGTTGAAAAGCCAAAAGCTGGACAATGTGAGAAAGTTTCTCAAGAAACAGCTGCTGAAGAGGTTCTTGGAGATGAAGGGGAACATATATCCGGATCTAATTCGGGTCTTCTACACAAACTTGAAGTTTGAAGTAAACAATCTTGTTTCACATGTTAAGGGTGTAGACATGGAGATTACCCATGATGTATGAGCTACTGTAACTGGTTTGAAATATGTTGGGCTGAGAATTAATAAAGGAAACATTGGTGTAGTGGAAGACTTCAACAAGATTCAATATTACAAAAGTTGTTTGAAGAATCTACAAGCTCAAGTAAGAACTTGTTCAGTGCTGAAATTAGATGAGAGGGTGTTGGCTCTCATTGTCACTTGCATTCTAACTCCAAGGGGGAGCAACCATTCTGTTTTAACAGAAGAAGATCTTGTCTATATTTATTGCGTCATGAAGAAAGTCAAGATCAATTGGATTCATATCATCAAAGAGCATATGCAAAAATCCATGAGGTTAGGTGACTACCATTACCCCTATGCTGTTTTAATTTCTAAATTTCTACTCTATTTTGAAGTGAATCTTGAGGATGAAACTTCTGAGTTGGTGAAATCAACACAAGAAGTGAACAATGGTTCACTAAGCAAAATGGGTTTCACCAAGAT
>Ga0123342_1009697_pt1 | contig 11373 bp, 14 predicted proteins | sample Turbeawhitnodule_FD_89960 | JGI IMG/M metagenome (GOLD analysis project Ga0123342, IMG submission 89960) | Root nodule microbial communities of legume samples collected from Mexico - Turtle bean Mexico white nodule | ecosystem: Host-associated > Plants > Roots > Nodule | place: Mexico: Nepantla... | reverse complement strand
GGGCTTGGGCTTGGGCTTTGGGCTTGGGCCTCATCTTTATTTTATGTCTTCTTTTAATTTTGAGAAGACTAGAAGGAAGAACTTCAAATGTGAGGGTGGATGTCCTCTTCCTCCATTAATAAAGCCTCCTTTATTTGATTCTCATCATCTGGGGAAGGCAAGAGAAGTACATCAAGGGTTATTTTGATGAATTAGAGTTAAATAAAGTCAACACTCCTAAAAAAATAGACTTGAAACAGTTGCCATCTCATTTGAAGTATGTTTTTCTTGAAGAAAATGGGAATAAGCCAGCTATTATAAGAAACCGTCTATCCGAAAAAGAAGACCAAAAAGTAATAGAAGTGCTGAAGGAAAATAAAGAAGCTATAGGATGGACATTTGCTGACTTGAAAGGTATAAACCCATCATATTGTATGCACAAAATTCACATGCAGCAAGATTTCAAACCTGTAGCTCAATCGCCAAGGTGCTTAAATCCTTATATGAAGGAGGTTGTTAGAAAGGAGGTACAAAAGCTTTTAGAAGCAAGAATGATTTATCCCATTTCAGACAATGCTTGGGTTTGTCCGGTACAGGTGGTACCTAAGAAAGGAGGTATGACAATTATTTATAATGAAAAAAATGAATTAATTCCTACAAGAACTGTTACAGGATGGAGAATGTGCATTGACTATAGGAAACTAAACCAAGCTACGCAGAAGGATCATTATCCATTACCTTTTATGGATCAAATGTTGGAAAGATTGGCAGGTAAAGCATATTATTGTTTTTTGGATGGTTATTTAGGTTATAATCAAATTGGGGTGAATCCAGAAAATCTAGAGAAGACAACATTTACTTTCCCATTTGGCGTTTTTGCTTATCGAAAAATGCCATTTGGGTTATGTAATGCTCCCACAACCTTCCAAAGGTGTATGTTTGTTATTTTTTGCAGATATGATCGAGAAATGCATTGATGTATTTATAGATGATTTTTCTATGTTTGGATCTTCTTTTGATGATTGCTTAACAAATATTGACATCGTACTGAAGCGATGTGTGGAGACAAATCTTGTGCTAAATTGGGAGAAATGTCATTTCATGGTCACGATAGGGATTGTCTTAGGCCATAAAATTTCTCGTAGAGGGCTTGAAGTAGATAAAGCAAAACTTGAATTCATTGAAAAGTTACCTCCACCAGTCTTGGGCATGCTGGTCTTTACATAAGATTTATAAGGATTTCTCCAAGATTTCAAAGCCCTTATGAAACGTTCTCAATAAGGATACTCCTTTTAAATTTGATGATAATTGCTTAGCTGCTTTTAACATTTTGAAAGAAAAACTCATCTTTGCACCTATCATAACTGCTCCTGATTGGGAACTCAATTTTAAGATAATGTGTAATGCTAGTTACTATGCAGTAGGAGTAGTTTTAGGACAAAGAAAAGAAAGAATTTTTCAAGTAATACATTATGCAAGTAAAGTTTTAAATGAAACTCAAAGTAATTACACCACAACAAAAAAAAGAATTACTTGCTATAGTATATGCACTTGAAATTTTTTGATCGTATTTGATAGGTTCTAAACTTATTTTTTTACTGATCATTTTGCAATTAAATATTTATTGAATAAAGCAAATTCTATGCCAAGGTTTATACGATGGATACTTTTGTTGTAGGAATTTGATTTTGGAAATCAAATATAAGAAAGGATGTGAGAACAACATAGCTGATCATTTATCAAGATTAGCAAATAATGAGGTAACCACCTTGGAGAGTGAAGTTCTTGCTGAATTTCCATATGAGAAGCTACAGGTAATCAATGAGAGGCCATGATTTGCAGACATGGTCAATTTTAAAGCTAGTGGAGCAATCCCAGAAAATTTGGACTGGCATCAACGTAAAAAAATTTTAAAGGATGTCAATCATTATGTATGGGTTGATCCTCAATTGTTTAAAACTGGTGTAGACAATTTGTTTAAAGTCTGTGGTCTTTATCCTTACTAAAAGGATCGAAGACTTCATTGGGAAGACCAACAACCCCATGCTCTTGTGGTGGTTCTTGAGGGGGTTTTTGGTTTTCGTGTTCGCCTAGGCTGATATATGGACCACTTAATAGTTGGGTATATGACTGCATGTATTTTTCCCATTCTCCAAGATGTTGATGGGTGGGTTCATTCTGATCTAATGAGAAAGGGTGTGGTGCTTCATGGGACAATAGTAGTGATAGGTGGTGGTATGAAGGTTGAACTTCTTGTGATTGTTCAAAATCTATGTTTAGTGAAGGAGAAGAGTGTGTGGGTTGACATTGTGTTGATGAACATGCAAACCTCTTAAATGTGACGTACACTTCGGGTTCGGTTTGTAGTTGAATGGAATCTTAGATGCCAAAGAATGCCTCAACATCATCATCCTTGGTCATCTCGATGGCGGTGTAATGACTTACCCCTCCACCAAGTCTAGTCGGGTAGCGGAAGTGAATTGTTGCAACCCTTTCTTCTACTTCCCTATGCAACTTTCTAAGGATGACTTCCTTCATTCTTTGTAGAGACATTACCCTATTGATAGCAACAACTTTTGGTGTCATAGAACTGAATGTACATCCTTCAATTGGACATTCTTTCATTGATCCATCATAGTGAACATACTTATTTAGTATAACCTTAAAAAATGAAAAAAAAATAACTAAAAAATAAATAAATAATAAAAAATCTAATATTTAGCATATTCTTTTCTTATTTTATTTTATCATCTTATATCTCTTATCTTTATCTTGTTTTTATTTGTTTTTATTTTTTTATATCTTTTATCTTTATCTTATTTTGTTTTCCCCTTATTTTATATCTTTTCTATTTTTAGTTATTATTATTTTTTCTGCCATTCTTTATTTTTTTGTTTTTGTTTTTATTTTTATTGTTGTTGTTTTTATTTATTGAACTTGAAGCTTTGATGTCTCCAAATCCATGAAGATTGCTTGAAGACTAGGTTGTTGCTTGTAGGCATGGGTTCTGGGTAGATTAGAATTTTTCAATCCACTCTTAACTTAATCTAAAACTGAATCAATCAAGTTCTTTCAAAAGAAAAGTGTTTCTCAAAGTAGTGAAAAAAAACTTGTTGATTTATTGTTTCAATAAGTTGTTTTACACTTGGTGGTTTTGAAAAGGATTTGAAATGGTTGAAATTGACCGACCTCATAGTCAAGGCCAATTCAATCGGTTGAATCGTTCTTTAAATCGATATTGTTTTAAAAATCTTAATAGAATTGGTTAAGTCTGGTAAATCTGTTTTTCATTATTCAAAACTGTTTTGGCCCTTGATTCAAAACTGTTTTCCATTCAAAACCGATTGATTTTCTGGAATCAACTTAAAATATGATGTGTGTGTTGAAAAATCTTGGTCTGAATGGACTGAGTGTGATAGCAAGAATGCTAAATTTGACTGGATTGCGAAAAATATAATAACATTTGCATTGAGTTTTGATGAATTCTTCAAGGAATCACAGTGTGCATCTGCAAAGGAGATGTGGGACATCCTTGAAATCAGTCGTGAAGGGACAAACGATGTGAAGAGAGAAAGGAAGCATGCTTTCATTCAAGAATATGAAATGTTCAGAATGCAGAAAGGAGAGACAATCTCTAAAGTGCAGAAAAGATTCTCTCATATTGTTAATCATCTTATGAGTCTTGGAAACACTTTTGAGAAAGAGGAACTCAATATCAAGATTCTCAAATGTCTTGACAGAACATGGAAACTAAAGGTCACAACAATCTCATAATCCAGAGATTTAACTTCCATGACAACAACTTCATTGTTTGGGAAGCTTAGAGAGCATGAGTTGGAGATGAACATGTTGTTTGTTCAAGAAAATGAAGACAAACATATTATAAGCATTGCTTTAAAGATTGTTGGTCATAGGAGGTGTCAAGAATCAAGTGATGATAGTGATAAAGATACATTCAGCCTGCTGTCCAAGAAATTCAGCAAATTCTTGAAGAAGAACAGCAGCAAGAATCACTCCTCTAACAGGTACAATAGCAATAAATCAAATGATTTTAACACTAACAAGTATACATGTTTTGGCTATGGTGAGCAGGGACACATCAAAGCAGATTGTCCCAACAGTGAGAACAAAGAGAAAGCATAAATCAAGAAAAGTGAGAGGAGAGGCAAAGCCAAGAAGGCATACAAAGCTTGGCAAGATAATGAGGTGTCTTCCTCTAGCTCCTCCTCAGAAGATGCAGAAGTCAATCTATGTTTAAAGGCAAAGGAATCATATGAATCAAGCAGTGTAAGTTCAAACTCTTCCATTAATGTGGAAAATAATAGCCAACTTTTTGAGGCTTTCAAAGAAACTCATGAAGAAGCCACTAGATTGGCCCATAAACAATAGATTGAAAGGTTTAAATAACTGGTTGGAAACTATAGTCAAAACCTTAGAAGAAAAGCTGCAAAACTGCAGAAATGATTTTGAAACTCTTGAACTGATTTACAAAACTCTTCTTGTGAGTGTGACTCAAAATTTTGTAATAACTGTGAATCTCTTGAAAATAAGATTCATTATTTTGTGAAAACTGTGGATAAACTTTCAAAGGGAAAATCCAACTTTGAGAATGTATTAGCATCTCAAAATTGTGTCTTTGGAAAATCTCGACTTGGTTTTAATCCACAGAGTAAGAACAACGGCATTTCAAAATCTTTTTCAACCATTGGAGAAAAACAACCGAAACAATCGGTTGTTTCTTGCTTTTATTGTATGAGAAAAGGCCATTCTATCAAGTTCTGTAAAGTGAGGAAAGTTTTTGTTCCCAATGGTCTTTGAAAGTGGGTTCCTAAGAATCTTAAGGGTTCTTATGACCAAATTAACTCTAATGGACCCAAATTTGTTAAGGGACCAAATCTTGGTACTTGATCTTATTTCTTTTGCAAGCTATCTAAAAGAATTCAGAATCCTTGAGCTAGAGAATCAAGTGTGAAAGAGAAAATTTAACTTGGACTTTTTGTTGCAGATCATATTTGTATTTTGATTGCTTGAATCTCATGTGAATTTCTTTAATAATGTATAACAGCTATTTGACAGTAAAACTTTTTCTAAAGGATAAGAGTTTTCTTTTAAAATGATGTTTTCCTTCACATGAATTATGAATGATCTCATTTGATGTCTTTAAATAAAAAATCACTCATCTATGGAAAGGTATGTATTTCTATTATGATTCTTCTCTTCTAATAATCCTTGGTAGTGAAATGTCTTAATTGTTGTCACAGAAAAACAACTGATTGTTTTCATGAAACAATCGATTGTTTCCCCTCTGTCAGCATTGCATTAAATTGGATTCCATTCTATATGCATTGCTTCTGTTGTTGATTCTTTCACCAAGCTGTTACAAGTCAAAATTGAATTTATCATGGGTCTGATTTCGTTCTGAAAGGAAGTTACACTGGTCATAAATGGAACATATTCCATATCTTCTTGGAAAATTAAGGGCCTTTATGACTAGTCAAAGTCTACATGTGCCTTCCATGTGATTTCTGGTGCTAATTGACGTAGGACTGTGTGCCTCTAACCAGACTCTTTTTCTTGAGGAAAACAACCCACTAAAAGCCAAAATATGAAGCTATTTTAGGTGCCTATATAACAGTTCTTTATGTAATTGTTTTCCTTCACAAAATCAACCCAATACCCGTATCTCTTGTCTCTTCTCAAATATGCTACAGTTTTCTTCTGGTTTCAGAAATCTCCTTCTTTCTCCATGGATTCCACACCTCCCTCCTATACTGGCTGAAAGAACAAAAACTCATGGAAGTGTGGAGTGCTTGAAGGAACAGCTACTGAAAGGTTCCTTGAAATGTTTGGGAACATCTACCCAAATAGAACATCTGAATAAAAAATCCTGTTCAAGGGCACACCCTCACAGTGCTGCAACAGAACATAATCTTTCCTTCAGGGAGTACATAAAATAATAACAGAATAATCACCAGGGTACGAACTCATGTACCAACATCAGGGGTCCAGTCTGTTTACGTAGGCACCTCAGCGTGGCGCTACGCTCCTTTTCATCATACATGCAACCTAACCTTTATGTTCCCTAACACACATGGGCTTAGGTTTAAGAGAAAGTATTTTACTTGAACTAGACTCTATGCGCACTAAGCGCACCTCTAGGTCCATAACTACCCCTCGCTAGCCGCCTAGGCCTTATGCATGAAGGATTACATTAAGTATACGAAAAGGGACTAATACATACATCTAAGGCCGAATCACATGGCCCGCCAACTTGGCCCAAGAGCCGAGTTGGCCTGTCTGTGACAGGTGCTGAGGTCCGACCACCGAGTGTTGAGTTTTGAGAGCTCTGGTCCAGTACAATTTTAATACCTCATTTTATTCTATTTGTGAAGACAAATAGGGGGAGAAGTATGTGGTTTGTAATGTGCTAATATATGTTTCATGTCCTGCTTTAAAATTGGTTTATATAGATTAGTAGTTGTTGTTTTACTTTGATTAAACTGTTGCATCAACTCTGATTTGCACCTTGCTTTCACTTGTTTTCACACTGATTTTGCTGATTTTCCTTATGGTAACACTACAAAAAATCATGTATAAAGTAGCGGTTTTAATATGGCGGTTATTAGTAACCGTCACAAATTTCTATATAATATGACAATATCCTTCACAATATGTCAGTTTGAACTATCACAATTATCATTCAGATTCCCTCCACACACCATTGCTCATTATTTCCAATTATTTTTTAAAACATGGTTTGACTATTCACTCATTCGTGACTCTTCCCTCTTTCCTCCTTTCTCTCTGCTAAACACTCAAACCCTAACGAAACCTAACGCACCCTATCCGCCATTCACTATCGTGAAACCTAGTGCTCACTATCGTGTCATTCATTATCTACCATCGCCGCCTCTATGCAACCCTCATCGCGAAATGCACCGTGCTTCACTCACTTTTCCCTTTCACTCACTTGCGCATCCTATCTGCCATTCACTATCACGAAACGTAGCGCTCACTATCGCGCCATTCACTATCCGCCATTGCCGCCATCGACACCTCCGCGCAAGGATTTGAAACTTTTGTCCAGGTTTGTGCTCGCGTGCAAGGAATTAATGTTGCTATTCTAGTTTATCAGAGTCTCACTATTGATTTTTAATTTATTGATGCCTTTTGGGAGTGCGTTAGGTTGGTTATTCGAGTCGATCCATATCAAATAGCCATTCACCGCCTTTTCCAAAGGATTCTCGCATCCTCTGTCATATGATGCAATGGTAATCATTCTACCACAAACTCTATTTTGGATCTGCACCTTTGCCTTGGTAGAGCCACCAGTGGTTAATGTTTCTCTATTTTAGATGTTGATGCATTTCTCTGTATTTAGCACTAGTGTGGGGATGTATCTGTTCTAATTACTTTTATGGCTTGGATGACTTAATAGTTTATTTTTATAATGTTTTGAAGAATATATGTGTATAAATATAGAAGTGGTTAATAAGTTGGAGAATAGATTTGTTAAGAGAGAGAAAATGATGAGTGAGGTCATTGTGTTTGGCCATGGATGAAACACATGGTGGGCATAGATTCTCTGCTCTTGGGTTCTTATGGGAGAAAGGAAGAGAGTAAAAATTTGCAAAGATTTTATTCTTAATTAGCTCAATTGGATCCTTCAAACATGGATAAATCATCAACTAACAGAATGGGGTGCCCATCATGCTCAGCATTTTCCTATCTTAATTTTCTCCATAGTAGGCTTAATATACTTTTCCTCTGGAACACCTTTGGAAAGCTGAGCACCGAGATAATTGAAAGGTAAAATAACTCTTATGAAATTTATAGTAGAAGAAAAATGTTGAACCAAACAAGAAGAAGCCTTAGACGAAACATAAAAGTAATTTTTTAGTCTATTATGGCATTGGTCCAAAGCATCCCCATAGAGGTTAAGTAAGTCATACATGCTCTTGAGAGGTTTTGTTACCTTTGCAAAAGTACCATAACATCATTTGCATAGAAAACATGAGCGGGCATAGGTTTACCCTTAACCATTATTGGAATAATTTTTCCATTTTGAACCAACTTTAAAATGCATAAAATAAGCTTTCAGAGAAAGAGTATTCTAATATTTTATTTATGTTTCGTTCTGTTGTAAATGACGCATAATTGATGTAATGAGACCACTTAAGGAGAGTGTGAATCATTAGTTATGCATTACATATCTACATTATCACCTTACACAAAGGTAGGTCATAAAAACAAGAGTTAAATATTGAACAAGGAATGCAAATTTCTTGCATCGTTGTTTTTTTGTTGGGTTGATGCTCGCTGGAATGTAGGATTGAGGAGCTTTGAGGTCAAGATTTATATCATAGATGCAATGCTGGAAGAGGTTAAACCAATACAGGGGAATTTCTCTGTTTCTATGATGACCAAATAGATAAAATGGACGCTGGTTTAATGCCATGATTATGTAGGTATGCCACATAATTATGCAATAATAAGCAGGTAGGAGATCTGATTAGGAAATAGCAAAGCTACCAAGCAAAGTAGTGGCACGGTGGTTATTGGGGCAATTATAGGTATGTTGTTTGAAATCCATGATGAAGTTTGAAGTTGTGCTGCTTTTAGTTTGGGTTTAGATTAGAATGTTTAGAATCTATGTAAAGATCAATTCTTGACACTTGCACAAAGCTTGCCCAATCTGCTTTAAAAAGCAAAGAGTTTTTCTAAGGAAAGAGAAAAACAAACAGTTGAATTATCGAAATAATCAGTTGTTTGTCACTTGGCTGGCTTAAAGGTTTAAAAACTGTTTTTTATTTGGTTATGTAACTACCTAACCAATTCAACCGGTTAAATCGTCTTTTCAACCGGTTGATTGTGACTTTCTCTAACAGTATTTTGAAAACTTGTTATTCTGTTTTAGGTGTGATTAAAACTGCTTTGGGTCATTAATGTTGCCTTGAACGGCTAGTTTTTAAGTGCTATAAATATAGCCTTTCTTTCAAAACAAAAGATAACAAGTTTTTACATAGTTTGAAATCAAAGAGAGATTGAGATTAATTTCTTAAAGAAGTTTTCAAAAGGTTAGCAAGATTGTTGTTAAGCTTTGCACTGGTACAAGATCTTATCATTGGACTTCTTGATTTGTGTAATCTTAGGTGTTTTCTATAACTTTCATGATTCTTGTTATTGTACATTGATAAACTTGTAAGTGTGTGTGAAATCCTGCAAAGTCAGAGGGTATTCTAACTTGAGGTGTGTAGTTGCAAAGAGGGTGAGTGTATCTTGTAGTTTTCAACCTCTTTGTGGTTGTGTGATGTAATATGTAAGTAATTATTAGTGGAACTCAGAGGTTGTTCTGAGAACTGGATGTAGCCCAAGGTTGAGTGAAACGGTATAAATTTGCTATGTAATTCTCTTTATCTCTAACTCCTTATAATTGTTTGTTTTAATTCTTCTTTTGTTGCTGATATAAACAACCGATTAAAACGTAATTTCAATCGGTTAAAATTTTGTAAACAGTTTTTGTATCATTGTTTTATTGCTTTCCTTAATTGCTTATCTGTGATTGTTTGATAAAGGTTCATTCTTAATCAATCTTTGCGAAAATCTTTGACAAACAATTCACCCCCCTCTTGTTTAAGCCATCAATTCTTATATGAAGGAGAGTCACCGAATTTTAGCATCTGGTGCAACCAATCTGGTTTGTGGAAGTGTTTTGCAACTGCTACACTATGCATCTCAGCTCTGCATATTGATTCAAAATAGGTGAAAAAAGATTATGCTAAAGAACTAGCAATAACAAGCACAATAATGAAGTGTGGTAATGATAAAATGCCAGAGGCACTTCCTATGCAGAGGAATATCCAAACAAAGGCTTGTAGTGATGTTCAGAATGGTGAGAGGTTTTGATGCCAGCATACGTTGTATAGCTATACAGGATTAGGCTTTTAGTAAGTTGTTTAATTGGTCTGTTAGTAGCATGGTCAGCAGGTATTGAGCTGGGTTAAGCATGTACCGCATATGTTAGTCACAGAATTACTTAAACCAAGGATAACGCAAATGCATAGCTAATCTGTTGCAGCAGAGGGAGATTCAGGTTTTGAGGTTTGATGTTATATTCTGTGCGGGTCCAAAGCCAATGCAGTTTTTATTTTGCTGTTTACTGCTCTTTGTTTTTGGTTGCAGCTATCTTTTTATGCAACAAATACTTTAGCATTCTCTGCCATTTTTTGTAAGTCAAGAGGTTTACCTAAGCATGCAATGTGGATGGTTAGAATTAGGCTTTTTTTTTATGGGAGGAATGTTTAAAAAGTTTATCTATTTAGACTTGATTGAACTAGATTGGAAAAAGGGTGTGAGATTTAGGTTTATGATTTTTCGGATGCATGTGCTTACTTCAAGTAATGTTTCCTGCAATTTTTCCTTCATTCCTCAGTCTCTGTCTCTGCCTGTTGTTAATTTTAGTATTTTGATGTGAGCCTTATTTCACTTAATCTACTTATACTGTGTGTGATTGTGGAAAAATGTTTATTGTGAATGTAGTTGCCTTGTCCCATCAAGTAAAAAAAATTAAGGATTCATATGTAGTTCTTCAGCCTTACAGTAGTAAAGTTGGAAATTAATTTCATGAATTAAACTAGTGAGCCATTTTAGCTGTACCGTCCCGTACCCGGGCGTTGGCAAAGTCAAGGTATAAGTCAGCGTCAAGGTCAAAGTCAACATAAGGCGTCGCCTAGGCAACGCCAAGTGCAAGCATCGCCAAGGCGAGGCATCGCCGAGAGAAAGAGTCGCCCAGATAAGACGTCGCCAAGGTAGGGCGTCGCCAACGTAAAATGTCACCAGAGCAAGGCATCCACAGCGTTGCTCCCCGATACCCATGGGTAGGAAAGACCATGGAGGGAGTGATGCCATGGGAAGGACTCGAACCCCGATAACCCGGGGTAGCAATAAAGGGAAGAGAAAGGTGGCTTCAAGGCCATAGTACTAGCGCCAATGGAGAGCAATCTGACTCGTGAAGTGCCCATGTCGCCCCAGAGAAGCCCTTGGGATAGATACGACTCATGAGAGGGTCACGCCCAGGGGTAACCAGGTGCAGGGTACGAGAGGAAGGTAGATACGCTCTCAAAGCGAGTGACTAGAGGCTTGGGGGCACGAGCTGGCACCCAAAGAGTCACCCCTTGTGCCAGATGCACTCCAAGGAAGGAGGACTCACACGACGAAATACCCCTAAGTTGGGTCGCGGTGCTATGAGGCCCTCCACGTGTGATAGCAGCAAAGTCAGAACAGAAACATCAATTTGTCAGGTATAAGGTAATTAAAGCTATTTAAATTAAAGTTTACGTTTCGAGCGTTTAAGGTACTTTAAATGCTTCGAGCGGTTTAAATGTCTTAAAGGCG
>Ga0123342_1009696_pt1 | contig 11373 bp, 6 predicted proteins | sample Turbeawhitnodule_FD_89960 | JGI IMG/M metagenome (GOLD analysis project Ga0123342, IMG submission 89960) | Root nodule microbial communities of legume samples collected from Mexico - Turtle bean Mexico white nodule | ecosystem: Host-associated > Plants > Roots > Nodule | place: Mexico: Nepantla... | reverse complement strand
TACCTCAAAGTTCGTTGGAAACTCTTATATACCTGGGCACTTTCTCTCTCCTGGCAGTTACACATCTGGACACGTGGCTCGCATCCAGCTGTACACGTGCCATCATCTGGAGCATCCTTGACTCGGGCGCCACTTCTTACTATTCAGGGTTTTGGCTAAGTTACTTACGCATGACACAACTCAGTGCATCGTCGCCTTGGAGCGTGATCTCTTCTGGGTGGCGAGTTCGGGTGCCTTCGTACACACCTTCCCTGTGGTCTCGCCGGCCGCCTTCATGATCTACTTTACTTGCTTCATCGTGTATGTTCAGGTAAGCTGTCCCCTGACCTCATCCTCTGGCCAGCTGGGAAGTGACTATCTGCCTTCATCTTCGGCGATGTCCTTGTTTCGGTGATCTCTAATCACTTGGTCGCCTAGGTTCAGATCTGGCGACTTCATCTTCAACCCGGTGACCGCCGGTTTAGGTATGCTGGAGATCGGAGCATGCCAACTTAATAACTGGCGACTACACGAGCCCCCCGACTTCCTTCCCTTCTGCCAGCCAGGTGTCCCGTTTAACACGCCTATATAATAGCTCGATGCCACGTCATCACTTCAGACTACCAGGGCGGTACAAGTTCAAAGATCCAAATTAATTAATCCTGCTATTATCAAAATAAAAATGCAATTAAGTTCAATATATTTGAAATTGAATTCAAAAATCAAAATTCATTATATATCTTTAAATGTAATCATAAATCTTTCTATATAATCAAAATGTATAATGCAGTAAATATTTTCAATTCAGTTAAAAAATCTAAATACATTTATTTTAATTAAGTTTTAAAATCCAAATTCAAATAACAACAACAATATTTTAAAATTAAAGTTAATACAACCAATCCAAATCCAACTGACAATAATATTTGAAAATTAAAATTAAACAAACAATCCAAATTCAAATTCAAATTCAAATGAAAACAATAATATTTGAAAACTAAAATTACCTCAAGGTAAGAAAATAAAGTTGTTCTTACAAGGTCTTTGAAGTAAATAACTCTTCTTCTCCTCCTTACGACCCTTCGATATCTTGATGACAACTTTGAGCTTCCGGTTACTAGGTTGGTTGACTTGGGCTATCTTTCGGCTTGATGGGCTTGGTCCTACTCTCAGTTACTAGACTTGGGCTCACTCTCAGTTAGGTGGATATACCGGCAAGATGCTCCGATGATAAAGTCAGTATCAGTCTGATTAAGTTCTAATCAAATCACTTGTTTATAGTGCTCATTATTAGACTTTCATTAACTTTATTGGACATTTACTTTTTACACTTTCCAGAAATGTATTATAAATGTTTTGGATTTATTCATTAGATCTTAATACAGTGTTAACTGTTTTATTATTTCTTTATAATTTTTAACTTCATTTATTTAATATGTTAACGGCTTTTAGACCTCTTGATCTCTCGGTCGTCAACCTAGCTAGTACAGAAGTGTTCAACATAAAATTATACATTTTTATCAGATTTAATATTTAATATGAAATGAAAAGCACGGATAAGAAAATTAAAACAGTTATTAGAATAAATAGAATAGTAGTGCATTCAAAGAAATGTGAAAGTACACTTACAATGCATTTGGATTGGTGAAGTCGTTTTGGATTTTATTAGAAAACATTAATTTCTTTTAACAAAGATAATATAAAACATATATAGAGCAGCTAAGCTAGGAAGTAGATAGAGATGCATATTTATCACCACTAATATCATTTTTATTAAATTGCACTTTATTTCAATTAAAATCCTTTCATTAAATTCTCAATAACCTATCCTTTCATATATTTCAATCAACCTAAAAGGTTATTTGGCATACAAACATTAACCTACCATTTAATATAATACCATTGCTAAATTCCAAAGTTTGTTAAATGTGTCCTTAGTTGTTTTTATAGTGTATGAAAACATGAGACTGTTATTTATTTTAAATAATGTCTACTTATTGATTACTTTGGTAAGTCGTCAAATGGATATGATTATAAAATTAATAAATTATTAAAATTATCATATTAGTTGCACTACCTAGCATTTAATGGTTTGAATACCATTACTGATCTCAGGTTAAAGATAAGGTAGTCCTTTCTATTCATACAAATCAGCAGGCAAACATTCATTTCCTACAATAGTTTTAATATATATTCCTTTTCATGAATTAACCAAAAAATCATTTTAGAAAGTCTCATTGGTACACATATTACTAGTTGGCTTAAATTCTCAGACATTTGCCAACATTATTATGATGGCATGAAAGAGGGTGAGGTTCAACTGAGGGAGATTAGATTGAGGCACGACAAGTCAATGTCGATGATGGTATACGTAATAGCCATAACCATTGTTCTGCAATAACTTGGAAAAGGGAAGGAGCAAGACAATTTTTTGTTTCTATTTAGTATTAGACTATATTGTGATAATTATATTACAACAAAACCAACAAGTAACCGGTAAAAATATTTGACTATCAAATTAAAATATTATTATATCGAATGGTCTAAAATGATGTCTCAACCATGCACACTGTTAGAAAAGAATGAGAAGCTATGCTAAATCAAGAAGGGGCTGAATTAATTTTAAAAACTTTTTAAAAGATTTATCCTTTCTTAATAGCATCCTCTGTTAGAATTATAGGCCTTAAACAAGAGAGGGGTCAATTCTTTTTGAAAGATTTTCGCAAGTATTGAAGGTAGAGTGAAAGACTATGAAGAATCAATCAATTAGAAATTTGTTCAACCAAAAGGAAAACTATCTTTAGTTTAATTCCAGAAAATCAACTTGTTGTTTTTGCGAAACAACCAGTTGTTTATACCAGCAGGTTTGAAAAACAAAGATTAAATGAGAGTATGGATAGAGAGATTCACACAAGATGTTTAACTGGTTCACTCTTAACCAAAAGCTACATCTAGTCCTCAACTAACCACTGAGAATCCACTATGTAATCAAACCTAGATTACAAACCATACACCAAAAGTGATGATCTTGAACCCTTCAAGAACACACACCACTTTTGGAAAACCAAACATTTTCCAAAAACACCTTTTGAAACTGCACCACACCAGAACACACAGAAATACAATGTTCATAGAAGAATGGAATAAAATACACCTGGATAAATCAAAGTTTAAAGTTCAGAATTACAAGACAATCTTATTCCATACTTGAGATGATCGAAAAGCTTTTTGAATTCTTGAAATCTGTTTTTGATTAATCTCTTTTTCTTAGTTAATGCATTGGAGCGTAAAACAACTTTTTTATACTCCAATCAAGTGGTTAAAATAGATTAGAACAACTTAACAGAATTCTATCAAGGTTTTCAGAAAAACAACAAGTTGAATTCTCAAAACAACCGGTTGAATTAGTTTGATAGCAAAGTCAAAACAAAGCCAAGTTTTTCAAACACATTTTAAAAGCCATTAAGTGTCAAACAATCAGTTGAATCGACATTTCAACAGGTTGAAATTTCACACTCTTTAGAAAACTCATATTTTTCCAAAAGATTAAGATTCAATTAACCTTGGATCATCTTAAATAGTGGATTAACAATTCAAAGACTACTAAACACACATAGAAAACTAACAACACATTCTTCAAGCATTCCTCTAGAATTTGGAGACATCAAAACTCCTTTTTCAACAATCCCCTCCTATTTGATAAAGACAAATCCCTGGTTTGCTTGTGTTGTAGTGTTTGAATCTGATAGATCATGCAAAAAAGAATTTGTGCATATATAAATCATACATAACAGCAGGATAACCCAGATTTAAAAAGACACACCAACCGGTTTTCAGCATAAGCCTTTAAGCAGAAAAACCAGTAAAAATAGTGTATAAACCAGAGCAGACTTAGGTGCATATCAGAGTGTATATCAGAGTTATATAAGCATCATAAATCAGCATAAAGCACCATAGAGTGTAGCAACATAATACAACATATAAACCACCAATTCTTCTCTTATTTGTCTTCACAAATAGAATAAGAGAATGAATAAAAACAAAATTAAGAAAGATTTCAAGAATCAAGAATACCCAACTCATTTCTTAAGAAGAAAAACCTTTTCCTTAGGCAGTGGCTTAGTGAATATATTTGCAAGTTTCTTTTCAGTTTCAATAAAATGAATTTCACAATCCCCATTGCTCACATGATCCCTAATAAAGTGGTGGAGAATTTCAATGTGTTTAGTCCTTGAATGCTAAATCTGATTTTTAGTGAAGTTGATAGCACTTGTGTTATCACAAAGCAAATGCACATTATTGACCTTCAATCCAAAATCTTCTAGTTATTGCTTGATCCAAAGGATTTGAGCGCAGTAGCTACCAACAACTATATACTTAGTTTCTGCAGTTGAGAGGGTCATACAAGCTTGCTTCTTGTTATGCCAAGATATGAGGCTTGAACTAAGAAGATGACAAGTGCCACTTCTACTTTTTTTTTTGGTCCAGCTTGTACCCTGCTAAATCAAAATTATAATAACCAACCAAATGTATAGGAGAGTGAGAGGGATACCATAAACCAACACTGGTTGTGCCTTTAAGATATTTTAAAATTCGTTTGGCAGCCTTGAAGTGAGATTCTTTTAGATTTGATTGAAATCTAGCACATAGACAAACTGCATACATAATGTTGGACCTGCTAGCAATGAGATAAATCAAGGAACCAACCAATCCTCTGAATTGGGTTTGATCTACTACTGTTCCAGCCACATCAACATCCATATAGCAGCTTGTTGACATTTGTGTGGATGCCTCTTTACAATTTTCCATCTCAAACTTCTTGAGAATCAACTTGCAGTACTTAATTTGGCTTCGGAAGATGCCATCCTTTAATTGCTTGACTTGCAGCCCTAAGAAGAAGGATAACTCTCCCATCATAGACATTTCAAACTCCCCCTGCATAGTTGCCACGAATTCCTCACATAGGCAATCATTAGTAGCACCAAATATGATATCATTAACATAAATTTGAACCAAAATATGACAGATTTTGACTTTTTAATAAAAAAAGTCTTATCAATTTTCCTCTCTCATAGTCATGAGACAGGAGAAAATTTCTAAGCCTATCATACCACTGTCTTGGGGCTTTCTTGAGTCCATACAAAGCCGTTTTCAATTTGCACACATGATAAGGATGTTGGTGATCTTCAAAATCAGGAGGTTGTGAGACATAGACTTTTTCATTGATGAATCCATTGAAAAGTGCACTTTTCACATCTATCTGAAATAGTTTGAAGCCATTCATACAAGAAAATGCAAGCAATAATCTCATAACTTCCAATCTAGCCACAGGTGCAAAGGTTTCATCATAGTCAATGCCTTCTTCTTGATTATATCCTTTAGCAACCAACCTAACTTTGTTTCTTGTTATTACACCAGATTCATCCAATTTATTTCTAAACACCCACTTGGTTTCAATGATATTCATGCAACTAGTTTTAGGAACAAGAAGCCACACATAATTTCTAGTGAATTGATTCAGCTCATCATGCATGGCAGCAACCCAATTTTCATCTTTAAGTGCATCAACAATAGATTTAGGTTCAATTTGAGATACAAAAGCCAAGTGTTTACAATAATTTGAGATAGAGTTTCGAGTAGACACTCCCTTATCAATCTGTCCAATGATGTTGTCCACAGAAAGGTCTCAAGGAATTCTCCATTCTTTGGGAAGTTCATCCTGTTGAAAAATTTTAATAGGTTGTTTTGCAAAATCAACTGGCTGATTTTCTGGATAGGATTACAGCTTCTGCAGAATGGTGTTCAGATCATCTTCTTCTACATTATACTTCATAGATTCATGTTCTGCATGGTTAGTCTCATCAAAGACAACATGAATGAATTCTTCCACAGTCATAAGCCATTTATTATACACCCTATAAACATGGTAGTGAAGGAATAACCAAGAAAGATACCATTATCCACTTTTTCATCAATCTTGCCAAGATTTTCCTTTCCATTATTTAAAATGTAACACTTGCAGCCAAACACTTTTAGATGACCAATGTTGGGTTTTCTCCCATTAAACAGTTCATAAGGAGTTTCCTTCAAAATTAGTCTACTAAGGACCTTATTCATCACATAGCAAGTTGTGATAACAACATTAGCTCAAAAATATTTTGGCAAAGAAGACTCACTCAAAATGATTCTGGCAAGTTCCTAAAAAAACTTGTTCTTCCTTTCCACAACCCCATTTGTTGAACAAGGTGTTTTGATATCTCCAAACCCAAGTGGAATGCATGAAGATCCTTGTTGTTAGTTGTGTGTGTGTTTAGGAACTCTACCATCATTATTTCTTGTAATAAAAGGTAGTCACAATTAATAGATAAATAATGACAAATTTTATATTTATATTAAATTTTTTATAAAAAAAAAACTTATAGTGATAGTTGAGACTTATGTAAGAGTGAGTTTGATTTGATATTATTCCACAACATTATATATATAATTTAATAGATTCCTAACAAATTTATTTTCATAATAGTACTAATAAAAAAATTGTAAAAGGTAAATAAAATTTATTATTTCTATTTAGTTAAATGCAAAGATTTTCATGTTTAAATCTAAAAAACAAGTCAACATTTTCTTCATTAATTTTTAATTCAATAAATGTTTATAAAATATTTAATTTGATCTTTTCACATCATCGACAAAGTTGATAATTAATGTATATTGAAATAATATGCTAAATTGTTTTAATAAAGTTTTTCTTTTCAATCACATACCTTTTACTCATAAATTGAAATTTAATCCTTTTTTCCTGTTTTTTTTTTGTCAGCATCCTTTTTTCCTGTGAAAAGTTATAAGGAGAATATGGTATAATATGATTTAAGAAAATTTTAGAATAGGTTATTGAAACTCCCATAACTTGATGTGACACTTATGTCACATGTTTCTCTTATAGTGGAGAGATTTTCATGTAACCTGTCCATGTACTTGGTATGCCAAAGTCCATGTATTGTGGAATAAATACACGGAAAAAGTTAGGTATACCGTCACGGGAGGTAAGAAACTAGAAAGTGAAAACAGTTAAATTGGTTCCTCAGACGTGCCTCTCTTGATGCCACTATTCAACCATGTGAGCAGAATGCGGGAGAGTATGGTGAAAAGTTAAAGGCAATTACTACCTTCACCCGATCAATACCAACCTGCTTCCGATTTTTTCTATTTAAAATTACTAAAAATGTGGGATTTGGATAAAAAATACTTTTGAAAACTTTTTTGCAAAATATATTTCTCAATTTACATTTTCGAAACACTTTTTTTAAATTTTGGAAATTATTTTTTGGAATACGTTTTCAATTTTTTTTTTCTGATTTTGTTTCCATAACGTATCTTTTGTATTTTGGAATTGGTTTCTATAATGAGTTTTGATTTTCAAATTCTGTTTCGAAATTTAATTTTTTGTACATAATAATCTATTTTAAATTTATTTATTTTAAATGTATTTTTTGTGATAATTATATGGTTTTAAAATATTAATTTTCACTATTACGTCATTACAGTAATGTTTGGAACTTTATAATTCTTAATTAATTAGGATGAGTTAATATTATATTGTAACACAAAATAATTACAAGCACTTCGTGAGTATTCTAAAGGTACCCAACATTAGGTGATAATTTTGATATTTTAATAAAAAACTATACTTTTTTATGTTAAATAATGATTTTTAGAATGAACAACTACATCTACGAATAAGATAATATAAAAAGATTGAAACTCACTTGACTTCAACAAACTAAGCTCTTATCATTATGGGCCAGAAGTTTGTATTTTTGGTATAACATTAGGATTTTGTGAGTCTTGTATTAGACCAAGTAGTGTAGAGTAATCGGGCTATGTAGTTAAGTCAAGTAGAAATTGGTTTAATGAAGATGCGAACAAGACAATAGTAAGCAAGTGAAGGTCAATTTTTTTATGGGAGAAATATGAAAACAGTTTTATGCGATGTAGTACCATGGAAGCTTATCATATTTTGTTAGGAAGACCTTATCAATTTGATAAGAAAACCATGGCCAATGATCTTTCTAGTGAGAATTTCTTCAGTCACAAGGAAAAGAAGTTTGTATTTCATCTTTCTACACCTGCACATGTGTTGGAGGATCGAATACAAATGAAACGAAAAAAAGTGGATGAGAAAAAAAACTTATATTTTTTTATGTTAAATGATGGTTCTTAGAATGAACAACTACATCCATGACTAGGAGAATATGAGAAGATTGGAACTGAGTTGACCTTAGCAAACTAAGCTCTTATAATTATAGGCCAGACTTTAGTCTTCATTTTTTATATCACATTAGGGTTTATGTGAGTCGTGTATTGGGCCAAGTAGTGTAGAGTAGGGCTATGCAGTTAGGCCAAGTAGAAGTGACTTAATGAAGATAGGGACATAACAATAACTAGCAAGTGAAGGTCATATTTTTTGTGGGGAAATATGAAGATAATTTTATACATAACTCTCAAGATCATAACCCATAGTTCCAACTGTTCCCGCCAGTTGACCAGATGCGTCTTTGTGCGTGGCTTGTCCTCGCGAGCTAGGGCACCTTCGTTCTGCTCCATCTGTGAGTACCTGAAAAGAAGTGGACAAAGGGGCGCCCTCGCGGCCGTTTGCACTCCGACGATCAAGTCAGCTAGTGAGAAACATCAAAGGGACGCACCTCCGTATCGGAACACCGTGAATGGATGTTCTGAAGGTGGTCCAAAAACTGAGTAACTGAATAACTAGTACTTTCTGCCCTAACTGCCTGTGCGTACAGTGGGTGCGCCAACAAGACCACTAGGGTTTCTCTGTGTGTGTAAAACTGCGAGAATTTGGTCCAAACTCGGATCCCCGTCTCAAACGTCTAAAGCCCCCTTTTAAACACCTCCAATATTTAAAGCGTCTTAAAGCGCATTTAAAGCGTATAAAAACGTTTAAAACGTTTAAAGCATTCAAAGCATTTAAAGCATTTAAAGTGCTTTAAAGTGTTCAAAACGTAAACCAGATTAATGCGTACCTTAGCAAACTTTCAGGGAAACTGATATACCTTGATGTTTCAATGTTTTCTGCTATGTGTTCTTTTGACTTGATTGCTACTCTTCGTGGAGGGCCTTACAACATCGTAACCCAACTTAGGGACAATCCATCGTGTAACTCCTCCTTCTTGGAGTGCATCTGCGCAAGGGGTGACTTTCTGGGTGCTAACTCATGCGCCCCAACCTCTAGTCACTCGTCTTGAGAGTGTATCTACCTTTCTCTCGTACCATGCACGTGGTTCTCCCTGCCCTCTCATGGGTCCTATCTGTCCCAGGGTCTCCCAGCGGTGGCGTGGGTACTTCACGAGTCAGGTTACCCCCTACTGGTACTAGAACTATGGGCTTGAAGCCACCTTTCTCTTCTCTTCATTACTGTTCTGAGGTACTGAGGCCTCTCGCGGTGTCGCCCCCTCCACGGTCTTTCCTACCCATGGGTATCGGGGGGTGGCACCGTCGGTGCCTTAACCTTGGCGACGCCTTATTTTGGCGACACCTCACCTTGGCGACGCCTCACCTTGGCGGCGCCTCACCTTGGCGACGCCTACGCCCGGCGACGCCTTAAGCGGTCAACCTGTTGACTTCCTCCCCTTGGGCCCCTTGAGGGGTCCCACCATATGTTGACTTTGATCTTGACTTTGACTTTGGTCAACGCCCGGGGACGGGACGGTCACAAGCCCCCAGTCTTGAGCTGACACTTGTTTCAGCAAAAAGACTAAGGCCTCGCCCTCGCATCCACGTGGCATTCCTGCTGACGTGACATTCCCTTGATCAGTTGACGTGACACTCTCTGAGCGTCTGACGCGACATTCTCTGCACTGAGGAGGTGACACTTTAAGTTATGTTTTAATCTCTTGACACGTGGCTTGATCGCACGACCATCACTTAGCGCCTCTCGCGCTCCTCAAGTTAACATTACATTTTTCAAAAACGCGCGCTCCAAATCACTATTTCATTCACTCTTCGCATTCTCTCTACTATTCATCTTCCCAAACTTTCTCTGCTTCCTTCGCTCTCTCTTTCGCGCTTCCAACTTTCAACCAATCAGATATTCAAAAGGTATGATTTTTCTCCTCCAATGGCTCTCCCTTTAACTTTCGTACTGATATAACTGCCTGGGCCTGTTTTATTTTTCTTGCATTTCTTGTGTTCCTCTCCTTTCCTCTGCTTTCTCGTTCTTCCCTCTTTTCTGGATTTCTTGTGTGGGTAGGGTTTTCTAGGGTTTCTCTTACCCTTTCTGTCTTAACCGCATTCGCTAAACCCTTCCTCTTCTTTATTCTTCAGCTCTTCTTATCAAACTATGGCGTGTACAAAAACGACGTCCAACCCTCCACCCCCAAAAATCAACTATAGGGCCCTTTACCCTTGGGCCCCCGACGAGCTGCTCGACGAGTATTCGAGCCTGGTCTCCTCAAAAGCCTGGAGGGATCACGTAGGAGAGTCGAGCACCTACGACCATCGCGCCTTCGCAAAAAGGCAAATGAAGACATAGCAGTGCTCCCTTGTACCCTAGGGGAGCCTGTATGCGGGGACGAACGGGCCAACAAAGGAGTCCCCTTCTTTTACTTCTATCAGGTGGTCTTCAAACGCATAGGGATGCGCCTACCCTTCTCTAGGTTCGAAAGAGAACTTCTGACCGAAATCAACGTTGCCTCAGCCCAGCTACACCCTAATGGCTGGGCCTTCGTCAAGGCTTTCGACATTTTGTGCGGGTTCTTCGGACACGCCCCCTCTGTCGACATCTTTCTCCATTTCTTCGAAGTGAAGAAGCACGGGAAGAGCCTCTGGGTAAGCCTTAGCGGCCTATCTGGAAGGGTCCTCCTGACCTTATTCCAACAGTCCTTTAAGGGGTGGAAGGGCAAATTCTTCAAAGTTTGTTGTTCTGATTTCGATCCCTCCGCCCTCGACGGCTTCCCCTTGTACTGGGTGAAGGAGGTGAAGCACACGAAGCCTAAGTCCCTTGATGAGTTGCCCTTGACTGATCGAGAGGCTTGCCAAATTTTGGCCAGCGTGGGGGCTTTCAACACCTCCACCTTGATAAGTCTTGAATACAACGTCGAGGCCCTCGCGAAATACATAAGTATGAGAGCCTCCCTCATAGCCTTCTATTTACTGCCCTTGCTTGCTCTTACTTTGTGTATGACTTATCTACTTTCTTGGTATAGTACTTAACTTGTGCCTAACCCCTACTGCATTTATCTTCTTGGTGCAGGCTCAAAGATGGACAAGCAACGAAGGTTGAGGCTTGCTCAAATTCTGAAGTCCAAGGGCGGGGCTTCCTCACAAGGGGTTGGAGATTCCACACCTCCAACTTCTGCGACCGCCCCTGCTTCTCCC
>Ga0123342_1009695_pt1 | contig 11374 bp, 5 predicted proteins | sample Turbeawhitnodule_FD_89960 | JGI IMG/M metagenome (GOLD analysis project Ga0123342, IMG submission 89960) | Root nodule microbial communities of legume samples collected from Mexico - Turtle bean Mexico white nodule | ecosystem: Host-associated > Plants > Roots > Nodule | place: Mexico: Nepantla... | reverse complement strand
CTGCCTTGGCGACGCTTCCTCTTGGCGTCTCTACACCTGGGCGACACCTTGAGTTGACTTTGACCTTCCAGTCGTTGACTTTGACCTTGACTTAGTCAACGCCCTGATACGGGACGGTACAACTTTTGTAGTAAATACATAAAAATTGAAGTATTTAATAGAAATATATTATTGTATATATTTAAATAATAATTGTAGATTGAATTGAATGAGCAGAATGTAGCGGTGGTAGATGTCGTTTTATTGGTGGAGTTGCAAAGAAGAGGTGGAATTTGAATGTATTATAAGTTGGAGGGTGGGGTGAGGGCCTTGACTGGGAGGCGGAATTGAATGGACACGGTTTTTTGTGTTGAGGAGGGACACATGAACCGCACCTTCCAACACCAAATGCAAAATAGTTTTGATCACATAAGCCTTACGTTTGAACTGACATCATCCATAATCCATCCCCAGCCATTACATAAATTCACATATTCCGCACTCAACGCTTTCCTTCTAGATACATATTATCTCAACATACCATTGCCTCCTCCTTAAATACCATTCAATTAAATCAAATATAAACTCCACTGCCTCCCACATCCACACTCCAATCATACAACAATCACCTAATAATAATAATAATAATCATAATAATAATTTATTAAAATAAATTAATTACTAATAAACACTACTACCAGTCTCCATTATAGCCATCACAAATTAAAAATATCAGAATGTTCACTGAAATTCAAGCGTAGGCACTCAGAACCAATGAATAAACCTCACCCCTCAACACACCCTCACTATATATAAACACTCCCTCTCTGTTCTTCCTTCATCTTCACAACCATTCCAAAACAGAGAAAACAAAACGAAAAGAGTGAACCGCTTAATTTCAGAATTTGGTGCCATGGAAATCCCAAAACAAGAAGCTCGAGTGGCTCCCGCACCTCCCATGGTGGCCATGATGCCATCCCCTGGCATGGGCCATCTAATCCCGATGATCGAGTTCGCCAAGCAAGTCGTCCGCTACCATAACCTGTCGGTCACCTTCGTCATCCCCACCCAAGGCCCACCTTCCAAGGCCCAAACCGCCGTCCTCCACGCTCTCCCCGACTCCATCTCCCACACCTTCCTCCCTCCGGTCACTCTCTCGGACCTCCCGCCTGACGCAATGATCGAAACCACCATGTCCCACGTCGTCCTCCGCTCCCTCCCTTCCCTACGCGAAGCCTTCCATTCTCTCTCCGCCACCCACACACTCGCAGCCCTTGTTGTCGACCTCTTCTCCACCGACGCCTTTGACATCGCCGCCGAATTCAACGCCTCCCGCTACGTCTTCTTCCCATCCACCGCCACTGCCCTCTCCCTCTTCTTCTACCTCCCAACCCTAGACCAGGAGGCCCACTGCGAGTTCCGGGACCTCCCCGAACCGGTGACCATCCCTGGCTGCATTCCTATTCACGGAAGGGATTTACTCGACCCGGTTCAGGACCGCAAGAACGAGGCCTACAAGTGGGTCCTACACCACGCGAAGAGGTATAGAGAAGCCGAGGGAATAATCGAGAACAGCTTCGCAGAGCTTGAACCGGGAGCTTGGCGCGAGTTGCAGAAGGAACAACCGGGACGGCCCCCGGTTTACGCGGTGGGGCCATTAGTCAGAATGGAAACGGGTCCAGTGGAGTCGGAGTGTTTAAGGTGGTTAGATGAGCAGCCTCGTGGGAGCGTGTTATTTGTATCCTTCGGAAGCGCTGGGACCCTCTCCAGTGCCCAGATCAAGGAGCTGGCTCACGGGCTGGAAGCGAGCGAGCAACGGTTTTTGTGGGTGGTGAAGAGCCCAAACGACGAAATCGCCAACGGTTCTTATTTCAAAGCGGAGACTGCGGCGGATCCGTTTGGGTTTTTACCCGAAGGGTTTGTGGAGAGAACGAAAGGTAGGGGCCTTTTGGTTCCCTCTTGGGCTCCGCAACCTCAGGTTCTGGCCCATCCCTCCACCGCTGGGTTCCTCACCCATTGCGGCTGGAACTCCATTCTGGAGAGCGTGGTGAACGGGGTGCCCTTCATCGCATGGCCCCTCTTCGCGGAGCAGAGGATGAACGCCTTTATGCTCACCCACGACGTTAAGGTAGCGCTGAGGCCCAAAGTTTCCGATAATGGCTTAGTGGAGAGACAGCAAATAAGTAGCGTTGTGAAGTCCCTGATGGAAGGTGAAGAGGGGAAGAAGCTGCGTTACCGAATGAAGGATCTGAAGGATGCTGCTGCCATGGCTCTCGCTGAAGACGGTTCCTCCACCAACCATATCTCCCATTTGGCCCTCATCTGGGCCAACAAAACTGCTCCAAAACCTCGTCAATTAAATTAAAGCCTTCCTCCTGTACTATCCCCACTTAACTTATTTTTGTTTTTAATTATAAATATGCCTGTAGTTTTTCAAATTTGGATCATAACTTCGTTTACTACACTACAGATGGATAAAATGGCATAAATAAATAAAAAATTGGGTAGAGTGTGAAGAAGTGTAATAAAATTGAATTTCACGTGGCGCTTCACATCCCAATGATAACTACCAGGGATAGTGGCGAAAAAGAGGAGGGCCCAGTGGACGCAAAATTCGTAGCTCCACCGTGACCAGTAACAATATATCCAAAACTGGACGTGGCTAGCATTAGACGGTAGAACTTGGAAGGAGTAGGATTCCATGTGTAGGTGTCGTCACATAACTCAATGCCCGCCATGATGATTGTAATAAGAAAATTAATCTTGGTTTTACTTCATTCAACCACTTCTTTCAATAAGTCTTAGCTAACGTGAGTTAATTTCTTCAGTTTGGTAAAATGCCTTCAACCAGATTAAGGGAGATTATAACATAATAATATTTCTCTCATAATCTAGGATTAAGTGCTTGATTCATATAGACTTTATCGCATTCTTGTAGAAATGCTACAAATACTGCTCGTCATCTTTTGTCTCTGGCCCCGTCCCATGCGGATGGCATTTTCCTTGGTCAGCCACACTATCTATATGATGCTCTCTTCAAAAACAGTGTGCTTCTCAGGATCCACCTGTTATAGAGAATAAAATTATTTTCATACTGTTCAAATATAATTGAAAAAAGAAAAATATCATTTTCACACCCACTTTTTGCATTGCTTCAAATTACAACTTTCAAATAATAGAGGTTATGAAATATAAAAGAATATTTTTGTCATTTGAAGAGGTGTAATTTGGAGCAATGGATGTCAAATTATCACTGCTCTTGAAAAAATGTAATCGGATTAATTCAACCACAAATTTAGATTTTGTTGGGAATCTCACTTTAATTTTAATGAGAGACCATGACTAATTTTTAATGAGAGACCATGACTAATGAATATTGATAATTGATTCATTGAGTATATTCAAGGATGAAAATTCCAAAGTCTTGGAATTATATCTCTTTGAAGACTTTGAAGTTCAGCCTAAAAAGTTCAAGATGGTATTTTCAAAGTATCTTGAAAATACGACAAACATTAATTATCAATTATCTCTTTATGAGGAAGTTTTCTTTTCATTCTCTATATAAAGGAAACTTGTGAGGAAGAGAAATACAAGCAAAAGGGAAGAACAACATAAATAGTAAATGAGATAATAGATATCCACCATAGTATGAGATTAGAAATCTTAATTCTTTTTTTCTTTGATTAACAGAAATCCTAGTGAGATGCTAGAGAGACATTGCATTTCATCTTTGTTGGTTGAGATTAAGTGGTAACCTCGTATTCTCTTATGACGAGGTCTCATAGGTTTTAGTTAATAATTTGAGGTGATTTTACTATATTAAAATTAACAGTATCATTATTTTTTTATTTTTTATTTTTTTTTTTGCTTATACTTCCTCAAATTTCACAAATGTACATTTTGTATCTACACCAAATTAAAATTAATTCTGATTTTTTCTTAAGAGATTTTACGTTAAACACATATGTACATAATATAAACCATTCAAGTTTTGATAAAAACAAAGTGGCACTTAAATGTTATAGCATCCTAATATCGTTTTCTGCACGAGGAGTTACGGAGAAGCTTTACCTTCCTTTTATATTTCAAAAAGAGAAAAAGTGTGCACAAAAGAGAAAGGAATCTTAAATGCTATATGCCATTTATATATTGGGTTCAAATAGATGACCACTACTTGAATACTTTTTCTGTCTTAAAACTATTGATGCTGCAATTTTTTAATTTTATCCAAATTTCATTCATTTTTTATATGTGCTCTCATTTAAAATAATTAGAATTGTTTTTAAACATTTTAATAAACAATTAACTATGTTTGAAGCTCATAAAACGGGTGGATCCCCTCAACCGGCATCAATGATGCCAGATAAGATATTATCTTCAAACCATCTTGACCTGCTTACCTAGTCCGTTGACCGATTTTTATTTTATTTTATTATATACATAAAATATTAAAATTAAAATAAGTTCAATTTAAAATATTATAATTTTATGTTACATTATTTTAAAATAATAATATTCTAATTTAAATCATGAATATCTACGTATACAAGTTAATTTTCAATTACATAACTTAGTAAAATAACTTAAAAAGTATTTATTTTTTCAATTTATCCGAATAAAAACATTATTTAATAATTTAATATTTAGAATTATATATATATATATATATATATATATTTAAAAACTAGCAACTCAATGGACCAACTCAATATTTAAGTCTCATTCTCTTTATATTTTCTCTTTAGTTTTTTTTAGAGTAGTTTCTAATATTTTTCCTAAATAAAATCTATTAGTGAGATAAAAATCTATTTATCCATCATCATAATTTATTTATCGTTTAAGGTTATTCTCTTTTATTTTAAAATTTCTCTATCTTGTTTCCTTTTACTTTTTTTTTTTAATATTATAAGATTTTACTCTCTTTCAACTTTCTTTCTATCCTATGATTGATTTTGCTTAGTAAACAAACAACTCCTGTACAGTGAGAGCTATTTTGATCAATGAAAGTAAATGATTTCGATAATAAAGATGATTATAGATCTTGATAATATAATTTGATGTCTTGAGTTTGGAATTACTTGTATAATCGAAGAGTGTAGTCTTTAGTACAACTATTTTTATTAATCAAATTCGTATGTAATGCTTATTTGAAGAGTGATAGAAACAAAACAGTATAAAAATGCATTTAAAATTTGAAAATATGCATATATATTTTATTAAACTAGGAAAATACTATTGAAATATTACAAATACACTTGACAATTTTTAACATTTCATAAGTAAATAAGTAAAATGACTTGATCAATGAATCGAATTAAATCGTTTTATGATCTTTTACTAAGTTGTGCAAAATAATGTTTAAAGAGTTATTTATTTTCTATACTTACACAGTACACAGAAATTACAATGAATGTAACAACTATGAATCATGGCTGGTGAAAACAAAATTAAAAAGTTGGAAAAGGTGATACTCAGTAATCAATTTATAATGCTCCATCAGTTCAGACCTTACCTACTCTTCCTCCAAGTGAAATTCTTGGGTGCCTTCCTTACCTACTAAATGCAATAATAACTCATTATACACATTTATAATAAGATTTTTGTTTAATTTTGGTCTTTAAAATTTAAAGTAAGTTCAATTATTACTCCTAGGCCTCTTGTCCTCTTCGATCTGTCCATCAAATCTTATCAAGCTTAATTCCATATGAGAATAATTGATCGGCGTAAAAACGATAAATTTCGACAATTTAATCAAAACAAATAAGTTTCTATTTGTAGATTATAAGTTCTAAAATTAGTGCGTTGTCACAGTATTAAAAATATTAACTTGTTGGTAAATTTTATAGACTTTAAATACTGGTTAGTCAATGATTTACGCTGTGCAAGGTATAACAAAAGTAAGGAAGGAAAGAATTCTATCATTGATTAAATGTCTAGCATATATAAATACAGTATATTATACATGAAACCTTCTAATTAACCGTATACATTATTCCTGACACCCCCGATTTACAACAATAGAATTTATCACAATCCTTAAGGAAAGAGATACTATAAACGAGTTTAGTCAGTAAATAAAAAATCTGATAACAAGTTAGAAGATGAATTGTATTTGATTTGTTAGAACATTATCATGAAAAATGAAGATTAAGTTCAAAATATTTTAATTTGAAGTGTCAAATGAGATTAACAACAAGAAAAATAATACTCAAATTATCATAGTAAATATTTGAAATAGGGGATGAAACTCTAATATTAGTGAGAAGGGAACACAATTATTTGATTTTACGCAATAATACTCCTTTATATCGCCTCAGTGTTGTTGCAGGATACCACATTCTGCTTGTGAGAAGACCAAAAGACAAGATTGGATTCTAAATAAATACAATAATCACTAGTAGATTTATGATCATCAATGTCAAACTCGTAATCAATATCGTTATTGGAATGAAAAAACATTCGTCCTCTCCTATTTTGAGAAGTATTGTTTCGATTGTGATTTTGTTGATGATTTGACAAAGATCATGAACCAAAAATATTATTAGCTTGTAGAGGAGACTGATCATTAAGATAACGTTTCTAAATCTTTCTTCTTACACTATAAGAAATGCCTCAATATAATAACATAATAAGGTTCTAAGCTAGATGTGATAAATGTAATGAAATGATCATAATTTTCATACAAGTCATAAAAAATAACATTTATATGATCTTCAACTGTAATGAGAGCTCTAATAGCATCAAGAGTATCAACCGTTTTCTTGATTTTAAACATATACATAGTGACACCACGATTCTTGGTGAGGATAGGATTCAAAGTGATGCAAGAAGCCAAATGAGTATAAGTTTATCTCATTGTTCATGACACAAAAAGGATTGATATTGTTGACACAAAAATCATAACATTTTTGAACCTTGGAGAAACTTGTGGATTATCAAAGAATAATAATAGTAACAAGAATTTGTTGCTACAAATAAAAAAATAATCTTTGTCTGACTTAAGGGTGATGTGCATGGTGAAGGTATTAGGAATGAACTTAAAGGATAAAGAAAAATCTTCATGATTAAACATATCAGAGAAAAAAAAGAGTCATTAGTAACTCCATGTAAAGTTAAAAAAAAAAAACAAGAAAAGAAAGAAAATTATATTATTAATAATTGTGAAAAGTAGAAGCATATACATAATGCTTCTAATCCATAACCAACTAACTATATATATTATTCCTATAGATAAAATGGATGGTGGATTTAGAAGGATTACGAAATTAAATTCCATTGACAGGTAGTTGTAGAAGGTTAGTTCCGTGGGGTTGGAGGAAAGTGGATGATTGGCTCTTCAGAGTTTATAAATCAAAGTCACACTCCAAATCTTGTGGCGAGGTAAACAGAGTGACTCCCATTACTTCGACTCAATTTATATGTTAGATTTTAGATTTAAATATCATGAATGGTTTTTTTTTTTCTGACAATTAATCATTAACGTACGTGTGAATATTTACACTGATAACTTGATTACTTGAAGTATGATCAAAATTTTAAACATAAATTTTGTTTTTAATGTTTTAAGAGTGTCTTGTTTATATGTTGGAGGAAATGTTTGTCAATTCTAAAATGTCATGTCTGATATGGTATATATAGTAAACTCAATGAGTTCTTCATTTCCTAACAGTTATCATGACTTTGAATTTTTAAGCAAGTGCATCCTCACCACGTCAACCGCATTCATACCAAGTTTTCACGGCATCATGGTTTTTAAGGTTTGTGTAATTGTTACTATTGTCTCTGCAATTAGAACCTTAATTAACTTTCCCCTATTATATATTATGGTAATTTTTGTGGCTGGAATTAATTCATATATAGCATGATGATTGGACACGTCTTGCCAAAAACCAGTTTGTGCACAACACTTTTCAGGCAAACATGTTTGGTATGAAAGTTTGGTTTTCCTCCACTTCTATAGCAATTGGAAAGATATATACGTTCTATCTTGTAATTTTATGCAACTATCTTTTCTTTACTCTTTTGGTTTATCATTTCTAATTACTAGAAAGAGAAATTGCTAGATCTTAAAAGATATTCAAAATTTGTTAAATAACAAATTTTAAAATTTAACTCAATAAGATTTACACCTATTTATATATTTAAAATATTCTTATAAAATTCTTCTTACTTGTTAATTAAAAACAAAATAATATATAAAGTTAAACAATAACTAATAAGTAATAAGATATATCCTTCAAAGGAAAAAGAAGAAAGCAACATGGTCACGAATTCTTTCTGCAAATATATTTCAAATACAGAAACGTATTCTACAATTGGGAAAATTGAAATCAATACATGCATTTCCGTGTCATTGTTATACACCCTTTGATTGTTTGACAATCTTTACGAAGTCTCTAACATTTTTTAATTGAAACCTTTATCTGATATTTATTTCTTAATTAAGTTCTGTCGCCTAATTGTGACTTCAAAAAACTAAGCGTAGGACCTAATAATTAAAAAAAAAACAAATTTAAGGATTCAATTAAAAAGGAAACTAGTTCATTATCCTAATTAAAAATAATCAAATGGTTTAAGGACCTTTTTAACTCAAATATTTCGTGATTTTTTTATGTTTAATATATAATTATAATCAAATTTTACTACCTGTGTCCAAACTTCTAATTAATTCATACGGATAAAAAAAGTTGGTTATTTTAGTTAATGATATTAAATATTTAGCAATTTTATTATTTTTCAAAAAATACTCCTAGAATTATCGAAACGATGTATCCTTTTCACCTAATTACTTTTTACTTATTCGATTAATATGTAAAAATAGAAAATAAATCTTTAATTTATCTTAAATTATTAATTTGTACCTAAGAGAATGAGTTCGTTATCTTTATTTAAGATGTACGTAATTTTGAATATGCTAGAAAAGTAATTAATACGACATAACAATATGAAAATACATATACGAAGACAAATAAATTTTAATTTTATTCACAGCAAAAACATCACAAACTGGGGTAGTATTTTCCAACGTATATTCTTGGGGAAATTATTATTTTAATTCCTTTAAGCTGAGGTCAAATCCAACTCAATAATATCTTCTTCTTTAATGGAACTATATCCATTTACTGTGTAACTTTTATGGTGGAATTATCTTATCGGTTTCATCGTCAGTTTATGCGTCTCTACCCTACATTTTTGTAGAATAGGTCCAATTGTGTCATAATAATATCCCTCACTTCTTACTGTATCATGTGCTATAGTTCAAAAATATAATACTTTTTTCTTTGTTTTACTTGTTAATTTAATACCTAACACTGGAGTAGAGTTCTTAGACTATATTCAGAGGTAGAGTTAGACTCACATTTCAATGATGTAATAAAATATTAATTCTAATATTCAACTCATCATCATGATATGATTCAACCACATTTTATTATTAATGTTTGTATAATCATCTTATGCACAATGGGCCTCTTCTCTCTCTCTATAGAACCCAAACCCAAATTGAGTATCCATCCACACACCCATTTCTGCCCACTTTTTCTTGGACCTCCATGATTTCATGCAACTCCCATATATTTAAATATTTTAAATTTATTCTTTTGTTTTTATATTTTGAGTTTTAATTTATTATATAATATGGAGAGACCTCTCTTCTATTATACAATCTGAAATGTAAAACTTACTTTTTTTTGTTCTAAATTATTTATATAAATTTGTATTTTGAATTATATTTTAAAATATATGTTCACAATAAAAATTTGCATTCAATAATGTATTTATGGATTGAAATTTTGAATGAAGAAATCCAAAATAAAATTCCAAAAATGCAGAATTAGAAATGTATTTTCAATAAGGGTAATATGGTCATTTTGTCATCTCACGGGGTGCAAGTTAAAATCATTCGGAGTGTAGAAAGAAAGGGCCACCATTCCCCTAGCAATTTAGTAATCAATAAGCCCACTAGTTCAGTTTTTATTTTCAGTGATTATCTTATTCACTTATAAATCTTTACCAATAATTTGAGAGTCAAAATAATATACTAAAATTTATATTTATATATATATATATATTATTACTATTGTCACTAACATAAAAAAATAACACACAATTTAATATAATTATAAAAAAATCACACATATGTAATGAATTGTTTTTATTTCTTTGAAATTTTCAAATTCTTGAATTCATAAATAGTTGAAATCATCCATAGTTGAATAAGAACCTTTGAGAGATGTAATTACTAAAACAAAAATTTATGATAAATAAGTTACAATTAAAAGATACTTATAGAAAAACATATAACACTTTAAGATTCCGTTTTATCTTCTTAAAACCAATTTTTATAAAAAATATTCCAAAGAAATAAGAACACTTAAATTAGTTTGATTATAAAAGTTTAAAAAGAAGACAAGATATTGAAATTCTCTTATTCAAAACAATCTCTAAAGATAAAAGAATTTTTTACATGAAAAAAATAAAAGTTCATTATTAAATACAGTATATTATGAACCTACTTCACTCTCAAATTTTCCTTTATTTCCTTCCTCAAACAAACATTTGATAATTATTATCTTCATACTCATTTTCAATTTCATTTATAGAAGCAAGCTATTGCTTACTATATATTTTCATAAATGTTATATATATATATAATATAATATAATATAATATAATATAATATAATATAATATAATATAATATAATATAAGATAAGATAATATAATATAATATAATATAAGATAATATAATATAATATTATATAAGAGATTGAATTAGATTTATTATATTTAAAACTTATTATTGTTATAAAAATCTAACAAGAGAATTTATTACTATTAACTAGTTATAAAGTTTTAATTGATAGTCTCAACTTAAGATAATTAAGTGTCTGTTTGGATAGGGGTGCACTGTTGCAGACAGAAATGAAGGTGCATCCCTGTTTGGATCTGGGAATGAAGGAGGATGAGGGAGCGGAGGAGTGGGTGGGTGGAAGGTTCAAGCTTCTCCTCTCAAATGCAGAGAAATAAGTGAGAGAAGAGAAAAAGCCACCTAGGATGTTTGCAATTACGCGTGTGTCCCCATATTTTTATAAAATATGCTATGAATTAATCACATCTAATTTTGTATCTATTTTTTTAACTATCCCATGCACATATAATAAATCATAAAAAAAATGACTAAAATTGTAAATTTTTTTATATATTAATAAAAAAATCAACTATATTAATAATATAAATATTAAAATAACAATAATTTTTAAAATAAATTTTTAAAATAATGATAATAAATATTAATTAAAATCATTTCAGTTATTTTAATTTTATTTCAAATAAACTGTACACACCCAAAAAAATTAATCATTTATAATAAAAATAAAAATATTAAATATATTTCT
>Ga0123342_1009694_pt1 | contig 11376 bp, 11 predicted proteins | sample Turbeawhitnodule_FD_89960 | JGI IMG/M metagenome (GOLD analysis project Ga0123342, IMG submission 89960) | Root nodule microbial communities of legume samples collected from Mexico - Turtle bean Mexico white nodule | ecosystem: Host-associated > Plants > Roots > Nodule | place: Mexico: Nepantla... | reverse complement strand
TTTTACGCTTGCGAGAACTAGAGTACGCTGAGAGAGAATCTTGCACGGTTCCAGAGAGTTCTTGAGTTTTCTCTTAGTATTTGGTGGTTCAGTCGCTGACTTGGGCGTCGGAGCGTGATCGGCTGCAGCGGCACCGTTCTGTCTTTTTGCAGGTTCTTGAGGCGAATCAAGGCGAAGGACCGAAGCTAACACGGCGCAGAGTCGATCCAGATTTGACGAGGCAAAGTTCTTGCGTCCCGGTCAACAGGCAGGATAAAAAATATAGAGGCTTAATTCGTTCTTTACTCTATCTCACAACAAGTAGACCGAATATCATGTTTGTCGTATGTCTTTGTGCAAGATATCAAGCAAATCCAAAGGAATCTGACTTCAAGGCTGCCAAAAGGATTCTCAAATATCTTAAACAAACTACCAATGTTGGTCTATGGTATCCTTCTTACTCACCTATACATTTAATTGGATATTCAGATTCTGACTTTGCAGGGTGTAAGCTAGACCGAAAAAGCACAAATGGCACTTGTCATCTTCTTGGATCAAGTATCATTTCTTGGCATAGTAAGAAACAAACTTGTGTAGCTCTTTCCACTGCAGAAGCTGAATACATAGATGCTGGGAGCTGCTGTGCACAAATTCTTTGGCTTAAACAGCAGCTTGCAGATTTTGGATTGAAGATTAGCAAGGTTCCTTTGCTTTGTGACAACACAAGTGCTATAAATCTCACCAAAAATCAGATTCAGCACTCAAGAACAAATCACATTGAAATTCATCATCACTTCAAAAAAGATCATGTGAACAATGGAGATTGTGAAATAAAGTTCATTGAAACAAAACTACAGCTTGCTGATATATTCACAAAACCTTTGTCAAAAGACAGGTTTTACTTTTTAAGAAATGAGTTAAGCATTATTGACTATCAAAATCTCTTTTAAACTATTTTCTATGCATAAAGTCTATTTGCGAGGACAAATAGGGTGAGAATTGGTTGTGTGTTGCTCTACAATCTGTTTCAAACTGTTAAATCTCTTCAATTTATGCTTTTAAGGTTGATTTTTGCTTCTGCTGATAGAAACAACCGATTGAATCCAGGAAACAACCGGTTGTTTATCTTATATAGTATTGTTTTTATGATGGTTTTCTGTTCTAAGGTTCATGCAGAAAACTAGTCAATATGCTATTTTAACCTGTTGTTAAAGATGCTCTGGTATGCATAAGTTTTGCTTTGCAGGTGCTGCTTCAGATTCAATCAAAGACCAACACAAGCAACCAGGGATTTGTCTTCATCAAATAGAGGGAGATTGTTGATCAAGAGTGATCAAGTGCTTTGAAGAATCCAAATCATTTGTGCTTGATGTAATGCTGTGTTGATGCTATGTTTTGGGAGGGATCTGGGTAGTTTTATATGTAATTCACTCCTTTGTTGAATCTAAAGCTAATGTGTTTTAAATCCTTTTCAAAATAAAGGGTTTTTCAAACTAAGTGAAAAACAACCTGTTGTTTTGTCGAATCAACCAGTTGTTTTACTCTTAGGAGTTTTTGAAAAGGTTGAAAATTGTTTAAGTTTGGTTGACTTAACTGCCAAACCAAACAATCGGTTTTTTTGTGGTTTCAACCGATTGTTTCTTTGAAAATCCTAACAGAATTCTGTTTTTGTGGTTGAATGTGCTTTAAATGATTTCCAACTGAATACGCTCCTTCATGAAATGCTTTCACCAATCTTTGGAAAATATAAATAGTTTGTTTATGTTTTCAAACAATGAAGAAACAGATTTGAGTTTTTCAGTTGTGAAAGAGTTTATTCAAGATTTGAACATTCACATCAAGCTTTGGGTTTTCTAAGAGAGTGGAATAGGATTGCATTTGTATTGATTTCAGATTGTTCTGTAAACAAGTGTAATCTCTTCTCAACCTTCTGTATTTCTGGTGTTGTATTGCCAAGGAGTGATGTGTGCTCTTGAGGTGGTCAAGATCATCCTCTTGGTGTGTGAATTGCCAAAGTGAGTGTGTTTCTTGAAGGGTTCAAGGTCACACTGCTTTGATGGATTGTGTGTTGTAATCTGGTTTGATTACTTAGTGGATTACCCAGTGGTTTTCTGGGGACTGGATGTAGCTCTTGGTTTAAGAGTGAAGCAGTATAAACTATTAATGTATCTTTCTCTTACCCTTAAACTCATTTACATTCTGTTTTTAGCTTTTACTGGTATAAACAACTGATTGTTTTGCAGAAACAACCGATTTTTTTTCTACTGCTTTGTTGTTTGATTGATCTTGTTCTTGGCGAACCTGATTTTTGTTTCGGATTCATACAAAGAATTTTGTTAAACTTTGAAAAGATTTCAAAAACCTCTCTTAAACAATTCACCCCCCCCTTCTCGTTTAAGGCCATATATTCTAACAAAATCAACCGATTGATTTTTAAAATTCCTTAACAGATTATGTTAAGTTTGTTAAATCTGTCTTAAAAGATTCAAAATTGATTTGGCTCATGCATTAAATGTTTTTAACAGCATTTTGGAGTATAAATAATCTGTTATACGCTCCTAGTTATTATGAAATCAGATTATACCTTTCAAATCAGTTTTGTCCAAGTTTGCTTCAAGCTTTGGGTTCTTTTAAAGAAAGGAATATGATTGCTTTGTAACTTTGAATTCAATCTTTTGATTGTATTAACTGTGATCATTCCTTTTCTCTCTTGATCTCTGCAATTCTATAAAGACTGGTGTGTGTAAGATCTAGAAAGTGTTCTAATCTGTGGTGTGTTTTCTTGAAGGATTCAGGATCACCTCTTTGGTGTATGGTTTGTAATCAAGGTTTTGATTGCTTAGTGGATTTCTCAGAGGTTTCTGGGAACTAGATGTAGCTCTTGGTTAAGAGTGAACCAATATAAATTTGTTGTGTAATCTTTCTATCCCTTATCTCCTTTAAATCTATTTTAGCTTGTTTTTTATTCACTGCTGATAAAAACAACTGGTTGATTCTCATAAACAGCCAGTTGATTTTCTAGAATCAACTTAAAACAATTTTATTTGTTGGCTGATTTGGTTTCTTGTTCTTTGATTCTTCATTGAACTTCACTCTACCTTCAATATTTATGAAAAATGTCTATAAAAAATTCACCCCCCCTCTTGTTAAAGGCCTACAATTCCAACAATTAAGACAAGTATTCCATCGATTACGAAGCATCCACGGAACATTAGTCCTAGCAGTAAATACAACAGAAACCAAAGCAGAATCACATTCAAGCCATACATTAGTAAGCCTAATCTTTTGAACTTTCTCCGTAACATGTATAACTCCATAAAACTCAGCAACCATAGTGTTGAAAATGAAGCTTTGATGCCTCCAAATCCATGAAAACATCATGAAGACTTTGTTGTTGTGTTTAGGGTTTAGTTCTAGGCAGTTTAGTATTTGTTAGATCCACTCTTAGTCAAATTCACAATTGAATCAATTTGGTTTTGAAAAGAAAAATGGTTTTCAAAGCTAAGTGAAAAACAACATGTTGATTTCTCATTTTAAACAGTTATTTTTCCCTCATCCTGTGTGAAGAGTTTTTGAACTGTTTTGGTTTTGGTTAGCTTAACTGTTAAACCAATTCAACCGGATAAATCGATATTTCAACCAGTTGATTTTTTTAATTTCTTAACAGCTTTTCATAAATTTGTTATATATGTTTTCAGTTATTTACAAACTATTTTGGCTCATGTTTAACTGATTAAAACGACTAGTTTCATGAGCTATAAAGTTAGGATTACCCTTCCTATTTCAAAGAGAGGAAAGTGATTCATAATACATTTTTGTGAAAGTTTGGATTCAAGAAAGCAAGATTGCCTTGAGTTGTGTTTTGGTTAAAAAATGGATTAGAAGAAACTGTGATTTCCTGAATCAGGTGTAATCTGTTCCATATTCTCTTGTAATTGTTTTTCAGTTTGAATACTTGTAATTTGTGTATCTGTAAAGTCAAAGGGTTATTTTTACTATGTGTTAGAAATCAAAGAGGGTGTCTGTTCTTGAGTGGTCAAGATCACCTCTTTGTGGTTGTGGTGTGTTGTAATCTGTTGTTAGTTACGTAGTGGAATACCCAGTGGTTTTCTGGGGACTGGATGTAGCTCTGGTAAGAAGTGAACCAGTATAATTGTTTGTGTGATCTTCTCTCTCTCTCACACTCATTTAAAATCTGTTTGACTTGTGATTTCATCTTTGCTGCCATAAACAATCGATTAAATCGTATTTTCAACCGATTGTTTTTCTGATAACAGTTTTAATAAAAAAAAAATTCTTGGTTGATCTGTTTCTTTGATATATAAATCATCATTAATCTTCATTCTTAGCCAGTATTTGTGAAAAACTTTTTTATACAATTCAACCCCCGTGTTCCCCCCTCTTGTTAAGGTCATTAATTCTAACATTTGGTATTAGAGCTAGGTTCTTGAAATTTTCTCAAGCTCTATTTTTCAAATTTGTTTTAATGGCTGACAAGTTACCTTTTGGGGAGGGAGCTTCTATCAATAGACCACATTTATTCTGTGGTGTGAGCTATCAATTGTGGTGTATTAGAATGAAAATTTTTGTTGATTCTATAGATAGAAAAATCTTGGATGTCATCACAAACAGTTCTTTCATACCTTCGCTTGAAACTTATACAGCTTTCTGTGAAAGTGAAAAACATCATTGTGACTGTGATGCTAAAAATATCATTGTATTTGCTCTTGATTCTAATGAGTTTCTTAGAGTTTCATAGTTTGTTTTAGCTAAAGATATGTGGGACACTCTTGAAAGAATTCGTAAAGATTCAAGAAATGCTTGGCTGGACAGTGACAAGGTCTTTTCTAGATCATCCTTTGCAGCTTCCAAAATAAACATGTGTCTAATGGTAAAAGAAGATTTTGCATCAAACAGCGTAAGTACATCCTCCTTTACTAAATGTGATAGTTATTATCAACTTCTTGAGGCTTTTAAAGAGACTCATGAAGAAGCTCATAGATTAACCCTTTCGAACAATCGATTGAAAAGTAAAAACAGCTGGTTGAAAAATAGAGTCAAGGTCTTGGAAGAAGAATTGAACAACTCAAAAACTGATTTTGAAAACTTAAAAATTATTTATCAAAATTCTTCTTGCAAGTGTGAATATAGTTCTTGCAAAAACTGTGAATCTATTCAAAAGAAGGTTTTTTATCATGTGAAAACTGTGAATAGAATTTCAAAAAGAAAATCCAACTTTGAGAATGTCTTAGCATCTTAAAATTGTACTTTTGGAAAATCTGGTTTGGGTTTTAATCCACAAAGCAAGAACAGTGGTATTTCAAAACCTTTACCCTTACAGAAAATCAACCAATTGAAAAGTCAAAACAACCTGTTGTTTCTTGTTTCTACTATATGAGAAAGGGTCATTCTGTAAGGTTTTGCAAAATTCGCAAATTTTCTGTTCCTAAAGGTATCCTAAAGTGGGTTCCCAAGAATCCTAAGATTCCTAACAATCAAATTAACATCCATGGACTCAAATTTGTTAGGGGACCCAACCTTGCCACCTGATTTTAATTTTTGCATATTTTCTTGATGAAAGACCAACACTTATGGTACTTGGACAGTGGTTGCTCCAAGCACATGACTGGAGATGTATCAAAGTTTGTCAACATCATTCTTAAGCAGGAAGGCCATGTGACCTATGGGGATAATAAAAAAGGAAAGATTCTTGGAAAAGGCACTATTGGTAATGAAAACTGTTTTATGATTCATGATGTCTTCTATGTGGAAGGACTCAAGCACAATCTTCTCAATATAATTCAGCTTTGTGATAGAGGATATCAAGTCACATTCAAAACCAACTCCTGTGAGATTCGTCTACCAAATTCAAAGGAAGTGTTGCTGGTTGGTAAAAGAATTAATAATGTCTATTTACTTGATATTTCAAATTCCACATCTATTGGTTGTCTTTTAACCAAGCATGAAGAATCATGGCTTTGGCACAGAAGAATTGCATACATTCATATGTATCACTTGAACAAATTGATTTCAAATGATCTTGTTATTGGCTTACCCAAACTGAAGTTTGAGAAGGATCATGTGTGTGAAGCTTGTCAAAAGGTGAAACAAACAAAACGATCTTTTAAACTGAAAAACATTGTTTCCACTTCAAAACACCTTGAGTTGCTACATATGGATCTGTTTGGTCCTTCGAGAACTATGAAGTCTTGGCGAGAATTATTATGCTCTTATTGTGGTTGATGACTTTTCCAGGTTTACATGGACAATGTTTCTGCATTCAGAAAGTGAGGCCTACTCTGCATTTAAGAAGCTAGCCAAGAGGCTACAAAACTCCTGTCGCAGTAACATTGGTGCCATTCTGAGTGATCATGGTGGAGAATTCCAAATTGAGAAGTTCAGCACCTTCTGTGATAAGTTGGGCATCTTTCAAAATTTCTTTGCACCAAGGACGCCTTAGCAAGATAGTGTGGTGGAAAGGAAGAACAAATCGCTTGAAGAGCTGGCAAGAACAATCTTGAATGAATCCTCCTTACCAAAGTACTTTTTGACAGATGCAGTAAGTACAACATGCTATGTAATGAACTGTGTTTTTATCAGGCCCATTCTGAAAAAGACTCCATATGAACTGCTCAATTGAAGGAAGCCTCACATAGGACATCTAAAGGTATTTGGGCGTAAATGCTATATTTTGAACAATGGTAAAGAAAAACTTAGTAAGTTTGATGAAAAAAACGATAATGGTATTTTTCTTGGTTACTCCTTAACTAATCATGCCTATAGAGTTTATAATAAGTGACTTATGACTGTAGAAGAATCTGTACATATTGTTTTCTATGAAACTAACAATGTAGAACAAGGTCCAGTGAAGTTTAGTGCAGAAGAAGATGAACAAAATATCTTTCTAAAGAATCTGGAAAACTGTCAAGAAAATCAACAGGTTGATTCTGCGAAACAACCGATTGAAAATTTGCAACAGTGTGAACTTCCTAAAGAGTGGAGAATTCCCAAAGATCTCTCAGTAGGAAACATCATTGGGCAAATTAAAAAAGGTGTATCTACAAGGAGGACAATATCAAACTTTTCCAACCATATGGGTTTTGTCTCCAAAGTTGAACCCAAGTCAATCAATGAAGCACTCAAGGATGAACATTGGATAGTTGCTATGCATGAGGAACTTAACCAATTCGTAAGGAATGGTGTGTGGCTTCTGGTTCCTAGGACATATGAGATGAATGTCATAGGAACAAAGTGGGTATTCAGAAACAAGTCAGATGATACAGGAGTAATCACAAGGAACAAGGCAAGACTTGTTGCAAAAGGGTACAATCAAGAAGAGGGAATAGACTATGACGAAACTTTCGCACCAGTAGCAAGATTAAAGGTTGTGAGATTATTGCTAGCCTTGCCTGCATGAGTGGGTTCAAGCTGTTTCAAATGGACGTGAAGAGTGCCTTCCTAAATGGGGTTGTAAATGAGGAAATCTTTGTATCACAACCACCCGGGTTTGAAGACCATTTATATCCCAATCATGTATACAAATTGAAAAAAGCTTCGTATGGTCTCAAGAAAACACCTAGACAGTGGTATGAAAGGTTAAACAACTTTGTTTTATCTCACAACTATGAAAGGAGGAAGATTGAAAAAACCCTTTTGTTATTAAAAAGTCAAATTATGTTGTTATCTTAGTGCAAATATATGTTGATGATATTATTTTTAGATTGTGTGAAGAATTTGTGATAGCAATGCATGGGAAGTTTGAGATGTCGATGTTGGGGGAACTCTCTTTCTTTCTTGGATTACAGGTCAAGCAATCGAAAGAAGGCATCTTCTTAAATCAATCAAAGTATTGCAAGGAGATACTCAAGCGATTTGAAATGGAGAATTGCAAAGAAGCCTCAACACCAATGCTTACCAATTGTTATATAGATGTTGATGCAGTTGGAGTTGTTGTGGATCAAACAAAATATAGGGGGTTAATAGGATCCTTGCTTTATCTTACAACTAGCGGGCCAAACATAATGTTTGTTGTGTGCCTTTGCACTGGATTCCAGTCAAATCCAAAGGAATCACATCTCAAAGCTGCCAAAAGGATTCTAGAATATTTTAAGGGAACATCTTCTATTGTGTTATGGTATCCCTCTCTTTCCCCTATACAACTTGTTAAGTATTCTAATTCTGACTTTGCAAGTTGCAAGCTAGACAAGAAGAGTAGTAGTGGAACCTGTCATCTTCTTGGCTCAAGTTTGAAATCATGGCATAGCAAGAAGGAAGCCTGTGTAGCCCTTTCCACTGTTGAAGCAGAGTACATAGCTGCAGGGAGCTGTTGTGCTCAGATTTTGTGGATCAAGCAACAACTGGAAGACTTTGTGTTAAAAGTCAACAAGGTTCCATTATTCTGTGACAATACAAGTGCAATCAACCTCATAAAAATTCAAGTTCAGCACTTCAGAACCAAACACATTGAGATACGACATCAATTTATCAGTGATCATGTAAATAATGGTGATTGTAAGGTACAACTCATTGTCACTGAAAGACAGCTTGCAGACATCTTCACCAAACCTCTATCCAAGGACAAGTTTTTCTCCTTAAGGAATGAGTTAGGAATCATTGATTCACAAGCTTTACCTTATTCTATGTTGTTTTTATCCCTTCTTACACTCTATTTGTGAAAACAAATAGGGGGAGAAATGGCTTTTGGGGTTGTAATCATCTAATTCCTACACTTATTTTGTTTGATAACTGCTTAGTTCGATGATAAAATGTTGAACTCTAAATACTTTAACCGGTTAATCCTGTTTTTTAATGGGTTGTTTTTTCTGCTACTGCATGTATGTGTGTGTAACTAGTTATCACGGTGATTTGGTTGATCTTCCTCTTTGGAAATCACCTAGTGGAAACTAGTTCTGTGATACTTGATATATCTAGAATATATTACCTCTTGTACCTGCATCTTTTTGTGATTGCAGGTTGTGCCAAATTCTAAACAGAACTTCCCAAAACAACCTAGGGATTTGTCTTTGTTCTCGCCGGTGGACCTAATGTCTTCGTGCGTTTCTGTTGGCTTTGCTTCCAAGAACCCTTCGCTCCCACGTTCCCTTCCTCCGGTTGAATCACCTGAAAACAAAAGAAACAAAGGGCTCCCTCGCGTCCGTTTGCACTCCGACGGTCAAGTCAGTATCTCGGTCAATGAACACCAAACTCTCACTCTTAGATCACTGTGTGTTCTCTCTCACTCTGTTCACTCTCATAAATGCGCGTAACTTGCACTAATGAAAGCGTAGAGTGTTTTGTGTAAATGTCAAAACGTACCTTGGTTATGTCTGTTGTCAACCTTATATACCTTTAGTGTCATTGCCCTCCTGTTTAGCCGTGACTTAGGCATTCTTTAAGCGCGTCTTAGCGACACTAACACCTAGACTTAGGGTCATCTAGTGTGTAAGACTGCCTTGTCGAACTGCAACTGGTGCGGGGAGACTGCTTGGATGCCAACTCATGCACCCAATCTCTGAGTCATCCGCCCTGGGAGTTCCCTGCCTTACTCACGTTCCATGCATGCAGATCACCCTCTAGGACGTGACCCTTCCGATTCGTCTCTGTCCCAGTGGCTCTTTAACGGTGGTGCGTACTACCGCGTCCCTACACCCCATGCACGGATCCCTCGTGAGTTGGGCCTCTCCCTACTGGTCACTGGGTGTGGCTTGAAAACCACCTTCCTTATCCACTTTAACTGTTGAGGTGCCAAGGCCCGAGGACTCCACACCCTGCCTTGGTGTCGCCCCCTCCTCGGCCTCTCTTACCTGTGAGCCCTAGGAGACTCCTTCCTGCCTCGCTATACTTTCCAGCGGACCCCACCATGTTGACTTTGGTCAACGCCCGAGGCCAGTCAACGCCCGAGGACCGGACGGTACAGTCTTCATCAAATAGAGAGAGAATGTTTAAAATGAAGCTTTGATGCCTCCAAATCCATGAAGACAACTTGAAGACTTTGTTTTTGTGTTTAGGGTTTAAATCTAGGTAGTCTAGAATTTGCTAGATCCACTCTTAATCAAAATCACAATTGAATCAATCTGGTTTTAAAAAGAAAAATGTTTTTCAAAGCTAAGTGAAAATCAACCTGTTGATTTCTCGTTGTAATCGATTGTTTTTCCCTTAGCCTATGTGAAAGGTTTTTGAATTGTTTTGGTTTTGGTTGACTTAATTGTCAAACCAATTCAACCGGTTAAATCGATATTTCAACCGGTTGATTTTTGAAATTCTTAACAGTTTTTCATAAATCTGTTATATCTGGTTTCAGTTATTTACAAACTGTTTTGGCTCATGTTTAACTTATTAAAACGGCTAGTTTGATGAGCTATAAAGTTGGGATTACCCTTCCTATTTCAAAGAGAGGAAAGTGATTCAGAATACATTTTTGTGAAAGTTTGGATTCAAGAAAGCAAGATTGCCTTGAGTTGTGCTTTGGTTAAAAAGTGGATTAAGAGCAATTGTGATTTCCTGTAATCAGGTGTAATCTGTTCCATATTCTCTTGTAATTGTTTTTAGCTTTAATACTTGTAATCTGTGTATCTATAAAGTCAGAGGGTTGTTTTTACTTTGTGTGTTAGAAATCAAAGAGCGTATGTGTTCTTGAGTGGTCAAGATCATCTCTTTGTGGTTGTGGTGTGTTGTAATTTGTTGTTGGTTACGTAGTGGAATACCCAGTGGTTTTCTAGGGACTGTATGTAGCTCTGGTAAGGAGTGAACCAGCATAATTGTTTGTGTGATCCTCTCTCTCTCTCACACACTCATTTAAAATCTGTTTGACTTGTGATTTCATCTCTGCTGCCATAAACAATCGGTTAAATCGTATTTTCAATCGATTTTTTTCTGATAACAGTTTTAATAAATTTGTTTTCTTGGTTGACCTATTTCTTTGATCTGTAAATCATCATTAATCTTCCTTCTTAGCCAGTATTTGCGAAAAACTTCTTTATACAATTCAACCCCGCTCCCCTCTTGTTAAGGTCATTAATTCTAACAATTGGTATCAGAGCTAGGTTCTTGAAATTTTGTCAAGTTCTGTTTTTCAAATTTGTTTTAATGGCTGACAGGTTACCTTTTAGGGAGGGAGCTTCTATCAATAGACCACCTTTATTTTGTGGTATAATAGAATGAAATTTTTTGTTGATTCTCTAGATAGAGAAATTTGGAATGTCATCACAAATAGTTCTTTCATACCTTTGCTTGAAGCTGATACAGTTTTCTCTGAAACTTCTTGATCCTGCCTGCTGACCAGAACGCAAGAGCCTTGCCTCGTCAAAGGTAGCTTCCTCTGGATCGGCTTTGCACCGTGTTAGCTTCCGTCCTTCACCTTGATTCACCTCAAGAACCTGCAAAAGACAGAACGGCGCC
>Ga0123342_1009693_pt1 | contig 11376 bp, 8 predicted proteins | sample Turbeawhitnodule_FD_89960 | JGI IMG/M metagenome (GOLD analysis project Ga0123342, IMG submission 89960) | Root nodule microbial communities of legume samples collected from Mexico - Turtle bean Mexico white nodule | ecosystem: Host-associated > Plants > Roots > Nodule | place: Mexico: Nepantla... | reverse complement strand
TTAGTGGAGTCTGTTTCCTAGTTTCTAGCTTGCTTCTGTTATTTTGTTTATTTCTCCTGTAAGGCTATATAATGCCATGATCCTTGATTTAATTGAATATCACTTTCAGCTTTATATTTCACAACAATTAGAGTTAACTCGGTTCGAGGTGTGGGAACAAAATCAGAATTGAAACATAATTAAGCCTAAAAGATATTTTGATTTGAGCGTGGCAGTGCAAATCATTTTCAGTTTCTTTCGGTGTTTGTTGTTAATGACGCTGCTGCGTGTTGCAATTGGTGAAGTGGTGCGTGCGGGCACCCGTAATTGGGCCCGGTAGGTTTCGGGTGGGCCTTGAGTCCCAGCCTTTCGATACGGCGGCGGAAGAAGGAGATTGACAACTCGTGGCGAAGGAGCTCAAGAGGCTCCGGTCCGACCCGGTCCGTCTCGACCGCTACATCCAGTCCAGCGTCTCCCGCCTGCTCAAGTCGACATAACCAAGCCTTCCTCTGCATAAAGGTTCTTTTTTGGCTCAATTTTTCTTCTTTTCATTCTTTCCGGGTGTGTGTAAGTTATATATTCATGTCATTATAAATCATACTTTTTAGCATTTTCATACCTTGATTAAGGATAGAGAGTAGGAAAGTTGATAGAAAAAGACTATTTTTTAATGATAAAATTTGTACTACTTTGAAGAGTATAACACTAAAAAGTATGAGTATACAATTGTATTTGGGTTAGTTTTGGGACTTAAATAGTTGTAGCAATTGTATGAGTATACAATTGTATTTGGGACTTAAATAGTTATAGGTGTTCGAATAAAAAAAATTAAATAAATAATATTTATTGAATTTATTTAGATAAATAGAAAACACAAAAGATACTTATATGTAAATACATTTGTATATTGTATTTAAATAAGCATACAAGAAGAGCAAGACAAGTAGTTTGAAATGATTGAAAAGGAAAAGCAGTCTAAATATTGGGTTTTTAAGGTATCTTCACCCTTCACTTGATCACTTGTTTGCGGTGGATGCAAATCATAAAATCTTTCTTGAAAAGTGATATGGTTTGTCCGAAGTATGTATAGGGTGGTAAAAAGAAAAAGGAAGAAAATCAACTAATAAATTTGGAACAACATTTCATTCAAACGTCCATAGATGAGATTATTTTTTAAATATACAAGCATACATTCTGCATAACTAGAATGTCTTTTACAGTTCATTTTGAAAGATTTACATATTCCATAGACTTTAAAGATCTCTTTGGTATTAATTTCAACATCTTTTCACGGTCTCCTCCGGTACATTGTTCAATCTGGCTGACTTGATCCACTGTAACACCAGACCAGAAGTCCCCCATCAAAGTCTCCTCCAATACATTTTTTCAATCTACCTGATCCATTACAACACCTCCCTATCAAAGTAACGCAAACGAGTTACCTTGGATTCACTGGAAAAATTCCAGTAGGGAGAAAGAAATAATCGTACATGATATATAAACCAACATGAATATTTTCTTCACCAGCCTTTCTTAATGCTGAATGATACCTCTGATGAATTAAACAAATACAATATAAATTACTTATATAACCTGAGAGTTTAACGCAAGGAGAAAGAAAGACATACAGTGATCTTTCGTTTTTTGAAATTCAGCATGACAATAAAATATATAATCTTTTGGGGACAAGACCATAGAGAAAGACATACAGTTGATCTTTCGTTTTTTGAAATTCAGCATGACAATAAAATATATAATCTTTTGGGGACAAGACCATATATAGCAAGTTGTAAAACCACCTCGTTTCTTGCAAAAATCAAGATATCCAATCTGAGGACAGAAAGAAGACATTCATTCTTTTAAAAGATATAAAAATTATGAAAATACATACCAATATCTCGTAGTAAACGAAGGTACGGAGATTCTTTAGCTGGGATCATTATTTCAGACCTTAAATACTTTACCGAATCGAGATATGAAATATAGAGAGAGCGCTTATTTGGATAACTGCATTTTGAGCCAAACTCTTGAGCAAACATTGTAAAGAGTCATACATCCACTCCATCAATCTTTTAACCATTTTACTTACTTTTGATGTGTAAAAAAACTATGGAGGATAATTATGCTTCTCAAATATGTCGAGAAATTGTTTCTTCACTTCAATTTGTTTGTCCACATATAAGACATTCCTAACAAAAATCTAGTAATTTGAGTCACAAGAAACGAATAATGTATGAACTTTCTCAATTAATATATAAGAATTTGAAAAGGATAGTAATTGTTAAAAATGAATAGTCTTTCTTATCTTCTCCTTTGAAAGTTTTAGTCTTGTTTTAGGGAGAAGCTTTAAAAGCCTCTCTTCTATTTGATCACTAAGCATGGTTCTAAGCAAGTCTTTACATAGAAGGTACACGCACATAGCCAGCATAAAAGGCATGCATATTTAGCACTGCAATCCAAATCTCTTTTATTGTTATAGAGTGCGCATATTTGATGTTATCACTTTTTGCATTTACTACATTCAACCCACTTGGACAAACAACATTAATGAAAAACATTAATGAAAAGTGAGTTTCAAGTTATCTACATACAAGTTAAGTATAATAGTACAAAGATATTATTAAATTTAACGCTTCTTCACATTTTCTATTATTTTCCTTTTTGTTAAGATCTCTCCTAGAAACAGTTGTGCCATTGAATGTGATGTTCCCACCTCGACCATTCTTATAGCTTGTAGCGTAAAAGCAATTATGTGTATCATCCATAATGTGCATTACGCTTGATGTTGTTGCACAAAAAGGTTCAGAATATAACTGAGGGAGAATCAGGGAGCGATGCTTACAAATGCCAATTATGTTCAATGGCAAACACTACACTTTGCCCCCAGTCAATTTATTGCTTTTGTTGCATGCACATTATTATTGTAAAAGAGAAAAACAAGAAGATACACATTTTGCATTACATGCTATAAGGATGGTTAATGGCACAACTATTTCCAAGAGAGATCTTAACGAGAGGAAAAATAACAGAGAATGTGAAGAAACAATAAATTTAATAATGTCCTTGTATTATACTTCATAAGTATGTAGATAACTTCAAACTCACTTTTTTTTTTATTTGATTTCCAATGGGTTTAATGTGTGTACCCTTTGATGCTAAAGACTTGTCTATAACTACTCTTAGTAATCACATAGAGAGGCTTTTGAAGGGCTAAAACTTCCATAGGAGGAGGTAAGAAGACTATTCATCTTTATCAATTACTATCATTTTCAAATTCTTATGTATTAATTTAGGAAGTTCATATTTTCTTCGTCGCGTGTGACTCAAATTGTTAGTTTTTTTTGAAGGTTGTCTTATTTATCAATAAGAAAATTGAACTGGAGAAACAATTTGTCGACATTTTGAGAAACATAATTATTTTGCAGAGTTTTCTTACACATCAACACTAAGTGAAGTGGTTAACAATGAATAAATTGACTTTAAACTACACTGACACTATAATATTATGAAACAGTTATTTGTGTTTCAGTTATTCTTCTGTTCAAAAAATTAATGGAGTGGTTGTATGCCTCTTTGCAATGTTTGTTCAAGAGTTTGGATCATAATGAGTTATCCAAATAAGCGCTCTCTCTATATTTTATATCTCGATTCGATTAAGTATTTAAGGCCTGAAATAATGATTTCGGCTAAAGAATCTCTTCATAGCTTGGTTTACCACGAGATATTGGTATGTGTTTTCAAAATTTTTGTTTCTGATTACTTGTTTTGTATCTCTTAAAACAATGAATTCTTCCGTGTTCTATCTATCCTTACATTAGATATCTTGGTTTTTTTTTGCAAGAAACAAGATTTTACTTGTCCACCTATAAAGGAGAAGATTATATATTTTATTGTCATCCTTAGTTTAAAAAAAACTCTATATTGGTATGTCTTTCTTTCATCTTCTCCTTGTGTTTTAGTTTACTACTATAGAACTCTCATGTTGTATAAGTAATTTATATTTATGTATTTATTTAATTCATAAAGTACACTAAAAAAGTTGGTGAAGAAGATATTCATGTTGGTTTATATATCAGGTACGATTATTTCTTTCTTCCTACTGGAATTTTTACTAGTGAATCCAAGGTAACAGATGCTCTTTTGCGTTACTTTGATAGGGAAGTATGGTAATGGATCAAATCAGGTAGATTGAAAAATGTAGTGGAGAAGACTTCTGATGGGGACTTCTGGTCTGGTGTTGCAATGGATCAAGGCAGTCAGATGGAACAATGTACTGGAGGAGGAGACCGTGAAAAGATGTTGAAATTAATACCAAAGAGATCTTTTAAAGTTTATAGAATATGTAAATCTTTCAAAATGAACTGTAAAAGACATTCTAGTCATGCAGAAGGTATGTTTGTATATTTACAAAAAATGAATCTCATCTATGCACGTTATTTATCAGTTGATATTTATTCCTTATTCTTTTTACCACCTTATACATAGGTGGGAAAAACCATATCACTTTGAAAGATTTTATGGTAGTTCAACTTCATTGCCATAAAGTGATAGAGTGTGGGAAGCGATGGTTTTGCACGGAGTGCAAATGTTTCATGTGAAAGGTGAAGATACCTTAAACACTAAATATTTGAACTGCTTTTCCCTTTTCAAACTACTTTTCTTGTGTGCTTATTTAAATACAATATACAAACTTATTTAGATATAAGTACTGCTACCACACTTGTCTCTTATTTGTGATCTTCTCTTTTCCATATCTTCTTTTCCCACTACATTTTATGTTACATATTGTTAAGTATTTAGTAGCATGGTAAGAAACAAAAGTGACTTACGTCATTTGCTTTTCATATGTATATTTCAGATGTCACAGTGCTAATTCACACACTTCTGCCAAAGGCGCACAAACTCTTCCTAGATTTGAAGTTCATATGATTTTCCCATCAATCCTTGTTGAGATTTTGAAACACCATACATCTTTGAATTGTGTGCCTCATGTCGTTATGGAACACATCCTTCCTTCTCATTCCCCGATTTATGTAAGTTACTTTTACCTCTCACAATCTACACTCTTTTCTTCTCTAAATTTTGGATATATATTTATTCTTTGCTATATATTTTTCTCCAATTTTCAGGGATAGGAAGAAACAAGCATCCCAATCTAAATCACCACGTAGAGCTGCAATTTTGGAAGACAACAAATAATTAGCAGTTATTGAGATTTTTTTATGTATATGTTGAACAAATGAAATGTTGTACATGTCCAATGTCTTAATTTTTAATAAATGACTTTATATATTTTTAATACTCTTATTTATTTCATTGTATTCAATTTTGTTCCTTTGTTTTAGTTATATAAGTTCTTTGTTAATAGATTTACTTATTGGATTTTTCAATTGTTAATACTAAGTGAATGATATGATATTATAAGAAAATTATTAAATATCAATTAATTTAAAGATAAAAAATAATTAATTATTAAGTTAAATACTATTTTATAAATTAAAAATATTTTTATTTAAAATAATTTTTATTATTAATAAAATATTATAATATAATTAGATATGATATTTTTAGTAATTAGTAAAGGTAGAGAAATATACGTTTATTTAGAGACAATTTGTTTAGTATTATATATGATAAAATTTAAAATCATTTTTAATTAATTTTAGAGAGTAATTTTTTGGTCAATAAAAATAATAAAATTAAAAACTAATTTTTTAGTTTCTAATTATCATATCATTGGATATTTAAATTTTGAGTCACTATTATCTATATTTAAATACCAAATTTTGAAGTAATTAAATTTTTTAAAATTATAAACTCTCTTTTTTGTGTCAAAGGAATCTTATGCAAAAATTAAATTAAGTTATTACACACAAAAAAAATTCAGAATTTTTGAAATGATGAGATTAATTTAGAAGTATCTTTTGTATTTTTTTATTTATCTAAATAAATTCAATAAATATTCAAATGTATATTTTTTTTATTAGAACAACTATAACTATTTAAGTCCCAAAACTAACCCAAATATAATTGAATACCTATACAATTGGTACAAAATATTATTTTTTTTAATTGTGGATTTTCTTATTTATAATGGGCTTTTGATTTTTATTCGAATTTTTATTTTCAAAACATAGTAAACTCTTCTAGATCTATTTTTTTAGAATGTATTATTTTCAATTTCATATTTTTATTTTCAAAATAAAAGATATTTTTGAAATTTTAAAATTGTGTTGGATGCAGGTTAAAAAATATTATTGGAAGTAGAAAGAATTTGCTAAAGAAAAAAAAATCTTAATGTTCTACTCTTTAAAGTAATACAAATTTTACTATTGAAACATCATATTTTCTATCCTCTTAATTAAGGATTTTGTGGCTCGATAATTTCCATCACATTTTTTACTCCCTGAAACCCACTGCTCAATCAAGATATCAAAATGCTAAAACGGAAACATTTTAGTGAAAGTTGGAAAAATGAAAAACATAATATTTAAAAGCATGAAAAATAATGCTTTTTTTTCATAAGTTAAAACTTTCTTCAAAAAAGTTGTAAAAGAAAATTTAATTATATATTTTTATAAAAATTAATAAATTATATATAAAAATTATATTTTAATATGCATATATATATATATATATATATTTACCATTTGTAATTTTTTTATTAATTATTAATATTTTTTTTATATATAACATAGCTTTGCCAGAGTTTCTGTTTGATTGATGCTAAGAATGATATAAAAAGTTACTTCAACCCAAACCAATTAAATGGATGATAAAAAAAACATTTTGTCTTAACATGAGTTAAAAAAATTCCAAATTATATAATATAAAAGTTAAAAAATTAAATAATGTATAATAAATATATTTTCAATCATTCAATTTTTAGATTGTATAATCTAAAATTATATTTTAAATTATATAATCTGTAATTAATATTTGTAATTTATATTTTAAATTATACAATTTTAATTAATTTTATAGTATAGTGTATATGAAAATATAATTCTATCTCAAAATTATTTTTTTCTGAGTTTCAGAATTTGCAATTAAGTTTTGAAATTAATTTTTCTGTTTTCAATTAAATAAAAGTTAATCTTATTAAAAATGCTAATTTTATACTTAGAGTTTGATTTTCTTCAAACAAGATCTGAAGCAAATCAAGATATATGAATACGCTGATAAAAAAAAATATATGAATATAGTAAATATAATAGTAGTAATGTGTCCGCATAAAAATTATGGGATTTTAACGTGAGGTTCATATTGGATCCATTAAATTAAAATGGTTGTTGGCTACCAAACAAACAAATTTAATATTGTACCAACCTAATGAAAGTAAAATATGAAAAAGACTATATATATTCTAAATGAATTACATATATAAAACAATTGTTGCATGACTTTATTTAATTCTTATCAAAAGTTTCATGGCTGACAGTGAGAACGGACAAAAGACCTGTGAGAACGCTTACCAAAAGACCTGTGAGAATGCTTAATTTGAATGCAATAAGAAAATTTTGGTGGGAAAACACAAAGTAGTTGAACCCACCTCTATAAATAATCTTGAAATTAAGTTTTCTTAAAATCACAACAAGAAAACTTCAAATTATAATTCTTTGTATTAGCGTTATCTTCTCTTCAGTTAAAATTTTTTCTTTCATCTAGTTATAATGGGACCTTACAAAATCCTTGAAAAGAGAGAGAACAAAGCAAAATCTTATCTCCAATTTTCAAACCCTTCAAACTGATTTTAAACCTAAATTATGAAAGATGAATTTATTATTTATGAAGTTAAAATAATCAAAATATTTTCTAGTATTATCAACAAATTTAAACATTTTCGTAATATTTAATTAAATTTGAATAAGTTGCACTAATGTTTAGTTATGTAATTTTAAACTTCACAATAATCGAAACACTCGATTTTTTAAAAAAGTTTCAACAATGTATGGAAATGTTAAACAAAATTCAGTTAATTAGTAATTAACTATAAGATAAAAACAGAACGTGTAATTTTACTACTAACAGGTGCCATTAGTATGGTTAAAATTTCATGAGACTCGATAAATAGTGTAAAATAAAACTATATTGTGATTTAATCATAACTTTTTTATGCAAATTAAGATTTTTTATTTAAAAATAATTGTTCTAAAGATTTTGCACACAAAAATTGTGATAAATACACTATTAAACCTGGCAGGAGGAGTATTTTGTGGGTATTACGAGCTTGTGAAAAAAAAAGAGAACTTTGAATTTATGAGAGTGAGTGACCAAACCAAGTATCACCAAAAATAAATATCTGACATTTATAATATAAGATGATTTATTAGTCGATTGTTTTTTACATCCTCACAGTTTCTACGTTAAAAAAAAAAAACTTGTTTTGATCTCTAAAGTTTTAATTCGTTTTAGTGCAGACAGTGTAAATTTGCAAAAACTAAAAAGGATTAAAAAATAAAAGTAGTAGTTTTTATATTGCTGTAGTGAAGGTAACATTGTAGAGGTTCAAGATTCGAAATTCATTATGGAGAAGAATGAGTTGGTGATAAGATAAAGTACAATAGTTAGGGTAACTTAATAAGAATTAAGATGAATTATATAGGTGATGTGAAATTACTGAGCCCATTTATTTTCACTTTTTGTACTACTCCTATTTCATTAGGTAGCCCATCATGACGTGGGTTATTTGAGTGATGCACCTCTTATATTTGACTAATTGCATAGGGCTGTTTCTTCCTACATCTCCGTAACTTCTTGTGCCACTCCCATATATTTTTTATATTCCAAAAATACCCTTTTTTAATATTTTGGATTACATAATTCGAAAGTTTTTTTCTAGATCCAGAATTAGCTTCTAGATTATGTAATTCGGAAGCCTTTTGTGATTAGCTTCCAGATTACATAATACGGAAGTCTTTTCTATACATAAGATTAGCTTTCGGATTATGTAATCCGGAAGTCTTTTTTTTCATATGTGTGATTAGCTTCCGGATTACATAATCCAGAAGTCTTTTCTAAATATGAGATTGACTTTCGGATTATGTAATCCGGATTCCGGATTACATAATCCATAGGCCTATTTCAAATGCAAAAAAGAGTTTTGGATTTTATAAATCTCAAGAACACTTCCGGATCCAAAAACAGCTTCCGGATTATGTATGGAGGTGGCACAAAAAAGGAGAAAACGGTATTTTTTACATTTAGTATGGGAGTGACAGAAGAAGAAGAAGGTATGGAGGTGTAGGAAGAAAGAGTCATTGCAGAGGCTTTATTCCCTTTGGGTTTGTACTTCATAGTTTGTGCTTTTTCTAAGGTTGCCAAAACCTCAACCATGGAGGGTCGTTTTCTGTGGTCAGATTCTAAACATTTGAGGATAAGTTGGGCTACGTGAGATGCAGCTCTAAGTGAATATTGGTCCATTATCATTTTCATTCTCTTTTGGTCATCCAAAGATGACATAGTGCACTGAACCAAATTCTGCTTATCTGAGGGTTGCCTTATCTGTACACATCGCTTTTAACATACAGGTGCCCTGCAATTTAGTCGTCAACAAATTATAATTTTTACATGAGTGTTGTTATATTGACAATTATCCACAAGATTATATCTGGAAATAGAAAAAACTTTTCTTTTACATAAAATAATTTGAGCAAATCGGTCATAAGTGTTGTTCTGTAGCATCTCTCTCTCAAATGGCATGTATAACAATGTGTTTTTCCTTAGCATATCTCTCTCAAATGGCATGTTTAGGAATAGAGTAACATTTAAAATTAGTATGTTATTTGAAGTGATTATACCTGTGGCGACGTATTTAGGTGCCCATGACCCGCGTGGTTACGTGGGATCTACCGTTGACGGGGCCAAGCGTTGCCAGTCCAAAATCTGATAGCTTGGCATTGAAATCCTAATGGATGGTCGCAACACAACAATGTGACCAGGTTAAGTTAATGATGAATGATAATTTTTGTCACCACTGAGTGCACTTATAACTAACTCATTAGTGTAGAAGAGAAGAAAAAATATAAATAGTAATTAGATGTGACAAAGAGGGAAAAGGGTGTGATTATTGATTGAATAAGGAGACAGATACATATCCTTCTTGGGTATGAAGCCAGGACCAATTGGGTTGGGCTGACTAGACACCATGTTTAGTAAGTGAGTTTAATCACTGTGTCCCTTTTATAATCTCTATTTAAAGAGATCATTGTACTTTTAATTGGTGTGCAACAGGATCGAATGAAAACCTAATACTTGCCCGTGTGGATGTAGGTTGCAGTTGGCGACCAAACCACGTTAAATCATGTGTTGTTTATTTTCTGCAGCTGATTCGTGATTATATGTGTTGCTTTCGCATGCGTTTTTCCCATCAAGTGGCATCAGAGTTTGGTTCGTTTACACACTATAGATCCGATTAGCAGAATTAATCGACGAGACATGAAAATTGTGGCTGTAGTAGCGTCCCAAAGCTAGGGTTTCGCAGATGCGGCATCAACATCCCAAAGCTAGGGTTTCACAGGGGTTGTAGTAGCGTTCCAAAGTTAGGTTTTCGCATAGGTGACAACAGCGTGCCAAAGCTAGGGTTTTGCAAGGGTTGCAGTAGCGTCCCAAAGTTAGGGTTTCACAGAACGACAGTAGCGTCCCAAAGCTAGGGTTTTGCAAGGGCTGCAGCGGCGTCCCAAATTTAGGGTTTCACGATGGCCCAGGATTCGCGACAGCCCAGACCTGCGACTCGTAGCAGGTGCGCGCAGTAGGCGGTGTGACATGTAGTGGTGTGGGTCACGACAGGAGTGATGGCGGCTCACGACGTTGTGCAGGTGGCTTGCTTGTAGTAGGGTCGTGTCCAGGTAGTGTGGCGGATCGCGTTTCGCAACAAACAGGTGCAGGAGCAGTGCGATGGTAGTGACAGAAGACGTAGGGTGGCGCGTGCATTTTTCTGCTGGTGCAACAATGACGGTGCGGTGCTAGGCGCTTGGTGTGACTGTTTTTCGCTGCGGCACGAAGTTAAGATAGTTCAGTTACTAAGCACATTAATAAAATGAATTCGATCTTAGCCAGACTTATGTCAGTGGGCATTAAGTTCGATGATGAAGTTCAAGCTTTACTATTATTATTGTCTTTGCCTGACAGTTGGTCCGGAACGGTTACAACAATTACCAGTTTAGCGGGATCCGATGGATTCACTTTTGAGAAGATTCGTGATCTCATTCTTGGCGAGGATGTCCGAAGAAGGAGTTCTGGGGAATTATCTAGTGAATCTCTATATGTCATCATAGGTAAGAAAAATATCAGAGATAGTGGGAGCAAGAACAAAAGAAGGAGTCAGTCAAAGACTCGGGATTGCTCAAGTGTAACATGTTGGAACTGCAAGGAGGTGGGACATTTCAGGAATCAATG
>Ga0123342_1009692_pt1 | contig 11377 bp, 9 predicted proteins | sample Turbeawhitnodule_FD_89960 | JGI IMG/M metagenome (GOLD analysis project Ga0123342, IMG submission 89960) | Root nodule microbial communities of legume samples collected from Mexico - Turtle bean Mexico white nodule | ecosystem: Host-associated > Plants > Roots > Nodule | place: Mexico: Nepantla... | reverse complement strand
CTTGTGAGATGCCATGGTGATCACTGCCTGTAAGAACAATGTCATCAACATATACTACAAGATAGATACACCCAACACTCGAGTGACGATAAAAAACTGAATGATCTCCTTCACTGCGAGTCAGGGGGAGGGAGAACCCACTTCCTGATCTTGAGAAATAGAGAAGATTGGTTGGAAAATGAATTATCTAATAGTTACTCGTCCTGACATTTTCCTTTGCAGCCCGTATGGTAAACTACTATCTAAATTCTCCATGTACAAAACATTGGAATGCAGTTATTCACATTCTGCAGTATATTAAAGATGCCCCTAGAAAAGGTAGCTATGAATTTTGTTACAGGATTGGAGAATATAAGGAAAGAGGTGTGAGTGCAAGAGTAGGAAGACGTTATGTAACTTGTAGGGAGGAAGGAAACCTCTGACATAGGAGTTGTATTTCTGGAGGAATTGTGCTCTCGTTGAGTACACTTTCTGATAATTGAATAATAACCCTAATGTTTGCATTTCTCTTATTATTTATGTCATTCTGCTTGTGGTGTTCTATCAGACTTGCATGAAATGCTGTTTTCACTTGTTAGTTTGTGAAAAAGTAAAGGGATAGAAACCTTCATAATTTAACTCGTCATTCATTAACACACATCATCAAATTCAAATATTTTAGTGAATTAAACAGATACACAACAAACACCACAGGAAATTGTCAGCTTACTGGTTAGGACTAACTAGGCAGTATTGTCAAATGAGATCATATTCTAATTCCTGTAACCAAAAGCTACTTGACAAGTTCTTTGTTTTCTCCTTATGCAGAGCTCATGGACCAAACGTGCTGTAGAAGTTGATAGTCCTAAACCTGTCTCTCAGTGGGATCAAATAGCTGAGTGCCCCGACAGTACCTGTGCTCAAGTTGTTCACTCCAATGCTGAAATCAATGGGAACGGGGTGGTTCTCCTAGGTGCAAAGGAGTGTCCAGAACAGAAGGAACAACCTGGTAAGGCCAAAGAACCTTGATCTTCATGTCATTGCATTAACTCTTTCTCACTTAAAGTCTACCAAATTGTATGTGTTTGGCATTAATGGCAATTTTATGGTGTGTGGTTGAATGAATGTTTTCATGGTGTTAATTGTATCTCCAATCTTGCTGAGGGATTTGTAGAAGAACGATTTCTTCCATAGGATTGGATTTAATATTCTCTTCCTTGTTTTCATTATGTTGCTTGCTTTTGTGTATGCCTTAAGGTACTTTTTTGGTAGCACATGATTCTTTAGAAGATAGGTTAAATTCCCTGTTGGTGTCATTCATTTAGGAACCAGGAACCAGTCTCTACGAAAAAAACTCAAGTTTTAGACCCTATATTATGGGTACACCATTGTCTTTTTCTAATAAGGGCATACATACCCTTGTTAGTACAGGTTGGTCCTTGCTATTAGGGGTTTATATGACCTTGTCAGTACATATTGGTTCTTGCTAACAAGGGCATCTATGGACTAAAGCTTAAGAAATACAGTAACAAAAAGGATCAACGTGTACTACTAAGGGTGTATAGGTTGGTTTTGTTGCTTATTGCATTTCATACCTACTGATCTCTTTCCATTAATATGTGTAACCTCCCCCCTAAGTGCAGGTGTCGAGCTGTCCATATATGCATTCATGTACTTGTTGCAGATTATATATGTGCATGTACATTTATTTGGGATGATTTATTTTATTTTATTATTTTCCCTAGACAATGTCAAAGAGATGGTTGAGAGTTGACTCCCTAAGTGTGGGTGGCCAGCTGTTCATATATGCATTCATGTTCCTATTGCTCATGCTTGTATATGCGTGCACCTTTATTTTGGGATGATTTATCATATTTAATTCTTTTCCCTGGAAGAGATGAAAGTTGACTCAATAGAGATATTGACTTGATGGTCAACTATATCAATGGGGTTCCAGTCAAAACTGCAGGTTCTAAACATAGCAATGTACCTGATGCCGGCCCCTCTAAACCACTGGACCTTAATTGTGAAAATCAATCTACCAAACTAAGGTGCAAAGGCTTATCGTTGTCTGATGCCATTACTAGCACTTCTGATTCTCAGATGCATAGTGGAGAATTTGAAGCCTTAAATAAAAGGCCGAAGTCCTCAGATATTGAAAATAAAGGTAATAATAATGATGAAGAATTGCCATCACTTGGCCACCTTTGTTTAAAGAGGCTTAGAGGAGTTAAAGATGCCGGTGTTACAATTCAGGATGACAGGAGTGTCTTAAGACGTTCTGATCAGTCTGCTTTCTCAAGGTATAGTGATACCATGTTACTGTTTTTTATTGTTCTGAAATAATTTTAAGATGGATAACTGTTTAACTGTTACAACTCTTGCTACAGGTACAATGCAGCCTCTAACACTAAGATATCTCCCACTGGATGTGTTGGAAGCAATTCTCCCTATAATAATAGCTTAGAAGTTACAAAGAAAGATTCATCTCGTGATATTCAATCTCATTCTAGCGGCAATCCTCCTAACCAAAATTCGAATGGTGCTAGCAATAACATTGATATGGGTTCCACTACTAATAATGCTTATGCTAAATCTGCAGTTATAAGTGAGCCAGCAGTGGCTTCAACCAAATGTTTGTACCAAACATCCACTTTCCAGCCTATAAAAAACAACCTTGTCTGTAACTCTCAACAAGTTATCTTACATAACCCTGAAGATAAAGCAGCAACAAGGCTGGCACTACCTAAAGTAGACAGACATCAAGATTCTGCAGCTCCGGACTTCCATCTCCATCATGAAAACCATAACTGTACTGCTGACATGCACCAGCTGCCACCTGATCATGATGCTGAATCTGCAAAGAAAACGGCTATTGCTGCTACTCCACATTGTGTGTCATCAAGTGTGGTTGAAGTGCTAGTTGAAGGTAATGTTGGAAACCTCAGTATCAATAGAAGTGTTTCAGGAAGCAATAATGGAAGCAATGGACAAAATGGGAGCAGCACAGCAGTTAATGCTGGAGGAACAAACATGGAAAGTAACAATGGACTTCCTGGGAATAGTGGCAGTGGCGATGCTAGTGGAAGTGGAAGTGCCAACAAAGTAGATCAGAACAAGACTTCTCAAAGGGAAGCAGCCTTAACTAAATTTCGCCAAAAGAGAAAAGAAAGAAACGAGCGGTGCTTTCATGAAAAGGTAACAGTCCATAGAGCACATAAATGATTAATATATATTACTATGATATTGTAGGAATGGAAATTATTTATTGTAGACTGTATATACTTCCTTCACCCAGTGGTTGACCTTTGTAAACACAGAATTCCCAGGAAAATTGCAACAAAAGAAATTGAATATAACAATGGGAGAATTTCTAAAACCCCTCTTGCCTAACTATTTCTCACCATCCCACCCACCCCTCAAATATATCCAACCTTCTGGTGATGATACCATTGTATTTCTATCTCTATTCTCCCCATCCAGCAGTCCTGGCTGTAAACAATATTCTTGTACTTTTCTCTGCTTTCACGTGTAAAGACAGTTGGTCCCTTCAATTCAAGCGGCAGTCATGTGCTGAACAACTAGCAAGATGTGGTCATGAGTGAACAGGTAGGAGCAATCATAAATTGGGGTAAAAATGTGCTGCATCAACTGTGATGTGACCCAACGACCTTTGGAGGAGTGGTAGGGCGTTGCAACGCTCTAAAATGGGTATGGAGGTGACTTGCTAACTTGGACATGAATTTGTTCTTTTGAGCAGTACTGAGATTCGATTCCACAATCATTTCAGCTCAATTCGCAGGTGTGAGCTCGGAAACAGAGTTTACGAATTAACACCATTGTTTAATAACCTTGCCCTAAACATTTGCAGTTTTCTTCTTGGCTAAGGCTAAAGTTACCTCAACTGATGATGTTAGAGGTCTTTTCCCATTCTGAAGCCATGAAATTTCTTGCATCACATCTTCATCACCTTGATCTTCTTGCACCCCCTCAAATACAAGTCTTTTTTCTCCTTTTTTCTGCAGATAGGATGCCTTCAATTGTAATTTAACATCCTCCTGTGTTTTCCTAAAAGCATTCACATCTCCTCCCACTTTGATGTGTTGATTGGGGCTCTTGTAATTCCTCTACTAGAGGCTTTTCCACAAAAAGCACATGTCACTCCTCCTGTTGCTTTTCTCCTTTAAAATGTTCCACTGCAATTCTTTGTCAATATTTTCACTAGTAGGCTTGAACATTGCAGTTGAAGATGCCATTGATGCGGTAGCAGTTGAGTTTGCTATTTTTTTATGTTGAGTCTCTTTAGTATCAGTGTTTTGATAGGGAGGAAGATGCCACGGTTGTTTTGCTGGATAAAATACAAAAAATAACACAAACTCAAGAAAAAAAGAAGATATAATTGCTCCCAAAAACAAGAAAAAGAAACACAGACAAAGGAAAAAACAAAAAGAGGATAGGGTGGTTATTTTGATAGAGGCTGGCTCTTCTCATCATCTAGGTGTTTGTTTTTACTTAGTGGCTATTCCATATTTTGTAAGGAGTTTACTTCTATCTGGAGTCATTCACTATGTGTTGATTTTTCTAATTCCATTATATATAGTTATTTTCTTCTGATTAGTGGCACATGCTTCTACCAGCTTAGTTATCAACTTTTGTCTCAAAACAACTTCATAGGAAATGATTGAAACTGAAAAAAATGAACCTATGACCATTGATCTAGTTAGAGGAAGGCAATGTAGAATTTAATGAGGGTTTAGACATGTATACTTTGGACCGTATTGAGTTCTAGATTGACCTTGGGTCCTCCTTCAGACATCACTATAGCAAAAATAGGTCTGAAAGAATGAATATGCCTAAGGTTTGATGATGGATACCACTGATGGCCACAAACAGGACAGCAACCTACAAAAGCGTGGACAGCTAAGGACAATTCTTAAAGGGGTCAATTATATCAAGATCTGACTCTGGCAAGTCAGCATCTGATATTCATGTGCCCGAGAAGCTCAGAAAAGTACACACAGACAGGTCCGGTTATGATCTATGGGATGTAGCCAGTTCGAGGGATGTGATGTGAAGTGTGGTCACTGACCTGAAAAGGGCTACTTCCGGTGGTATAGTCAGCTGCAGTTGAGGTGGTTGAGTTGCCAAATAGACAGGTCAAAGTGCTGTGAATATGATGATTGTGATGAAGACAACCTAGGGGTGGTCGTGGTGTAGGTGGCTAGGGTTTTGGTGTGAATGCAAACTCCATAGATTTTTAGGCAACAATTGATCTCGATATATGCAGAAAGGCAGTAATGGCTAATCTGGGTTTCTTAAGCAATAAATCTGCCCCAGATTATAAAAGATACGAAACAAGAAATAAGAAAACAGATCACGTGCTTTTTTCCCCTTCCCTTACGAATTGGTCAACCAATAAAGGCATCACTCTGGTGCTACTCGAGTTTTTTGTTAGTGACTATTTTTTGGTCTTTTATTAATAAGCACTTTATATTCGAAAAGGTTCGTAAAACTCAAGTGTCTTGTAGGAAGTCAGTTACCGTGTTTGGAGTCATTTAAATAGTTAGGAATATACCAATTAGTTTTACGGTTTTTATATTTTTACTGAGCTACACCTGTATTTCACAGTATTATGCAATCTCTTTTCCTACTTAGCGACACATGGTTTGATATTGGATTTTCTTATGTTTTGTTGCTCTGTTAAATATAAAACTTTCCATGAATATTCACATTAACCGCTATCTATTCGTGTTCTTCTAATTTCATTTCTTGTTTACTCTAGGAATAACAAACATGTACTTTTATTCAATTTATTTCTTATTTCAAAGATTCATACATGAAATGAAGGCAAGGATTTTGTATGAAACAAAGTGAAAATAAGATAATTTCTGTAACTACCAGTGAAAAAAATATGAAAAAGAAACGAATACTTTTTAAAATCCGAGCTCCCTGATCTTTTAGAAGAGCTATTTATATTTCAAACCCGTTAGAGTAAGGATTTTCTAGTATTTGCATGATATATTTGTCTTGTGAGGCTAACTCAACATGGTTTTAATTTAGGTTCGATATCAGAGCAGAAAGAAATTAGCCGAACAACGACCTCGATTTCGTGGACAGTTTGTTAGACAGTCGTCTAACGAAAAGACAAGTGAGGCAACGACAGAGAGGTGATTCTGATTCAGAGCATTCGCCACAATGGCATAATGATGGGGATATGCGAGGAAAAGTCGATGAGTCTTCATGTAGAATTTGGGTATTGTTCTGTGTTGTGTTCATGTATAATGACTATAGTTATTCCAACTCATTTGAAACCTGAATTAATTTATGTGGTGAGAGAGATTCTCATGCTGATTGATGCCAGGATAACTTATAGCCAGTATGTAATTTCCAATTACTTTTTCGTTGATCTTGTGCATGAAGTATCAATTGTGTTGGTTAACATATCCTGGTTACTTTGCTGTATGCGTGTAATAGGATCAAGAAATTGCATCATCTTCGAAGGTGGATAATGAGAACTGGAATATGAACTAGTTAAAACAAATTTCACGAAGCTAATAGAATCTAGGTTGTTTAGAAATGCATAAATATGTTTAATTGGAGAAATTTTGATAGTCAAAATCATTGCATTTGTTTACGTGCTTTAAACTTATTAATTAATCTTAATATGCTTCCATTTTCAAACATGAATTCCAGGATTTGGCCGAAAAGAAAACATAGTCAATTGTCAGATGTCGCTGCGAATTCTTTCGGGAATCTGTAAATTATGGTTAGGTACTTTCCAGGTGCCAAGCATAAATTTGTGAAAGCCTCTTGAAATTTAATTCAGGATTAAGCAGGTCGCAACAAACAGAAATGTCAAAATTTAAACAGGGTTTGCTGTTTGATTGGAAAAGACGATGTAGAAGAAGAAACATGTGCCTACTTTGTTTCTACTCATGTCGAAGGCATCCTTTGAGCAATGCATTATTGAGTGATAAGAATCCAATATTCGACAAAATAAAGGAATTAAGGATTATGCATGCAATTGATGAAATCTTAAAAAAGAAAACTTTTGTTAACCTTCTATGACATTTTGGCTATGAATTCTCAATTTTCGAATAAAGAATTCCTGTGCTAGCTTTAGCAATCTTTCTATCCCATTTTTACTCTGATTATTATTATTATTATTATTACTACTATTATTATTATTTCTATATGATGAGTTAAACTCATGACGAAAGCCTCTCTAGTGCTAGGAAAGAGCTTCATGGTTTTGAATCACTGAATTTTTTTTCCTCATAGAAGAGATACACTTGTGCATATCGCTTTGAAAAAGGTGGTGTTTAGGACAGTCCTTGCATGATATACTTGAGAAAGTTTTTAGTCTGAACCTTCTAAGTATTAAATATTCTTTCCTTTAGCACTTGTCAGGTAGTTTTTTTTTTTCCGGGTCACCTTTTCGTGTTTACAAAGACTTTTGATGAAAATATAAGTGAAACTACAAATTTTCCTTGTGTATTTATCAAAAATAATTTATTACCAATTCAACTGTGATTATACTTCTTCCATTTTTCATCAGTTTTTACTGATTCTGAACTAATGTAATAACTATTAATATGTTTCAGACAGTTCAGATAAGTACAAACGGATTTGCAAACATGATCTACACGAATAACGATATAACATATTGAAAGAGAACATTAAGGTCAATATTTTTACTAGAAAGAAAATGGGATTTCAGATATTAAAAACATTCCCACTTGTCAAAAGGTATGTGTGAAGAATTGGTCATCCACACTTATAAGTTCTGTTCCCTTTGAAAAATATCGAAACATAGGACAAGACGTGTTGTGCACTTTTTTTTATGAAAGGTCAATTAAACCATACCTTAAAGGACGTGATCTCAACTATGTTGGCATCACCAACGTATTGCAAGAACTGACCCTATATAATAATGTCATAAAATAAAAAGAACACATACACAGAACATGGGGTAGAAAACCAAACCCATGGAAATCACAACTATTTAAATTTTAGTTAGGGACCTCATTCTTATTCATATTAAACTCTTTAGAGACAATGCCACTAAGAGAAGTCCCAAAGGTTATGCGTTTCAGAGGCTAACAATTATGCACCAGACTTTCCTTCTTTGCCCTACACTCTTAAAAACTTAAACCATTAATAGCATTTCAGCCACAATTTTATCATTTTTAGATTTATTTTTTTCATTTTGTAAATGTTTTACACTTTGGCACCAATGAATCCTAAAGTATACAGTCTTTAATCCAAAATCTTAAGGCTTTGATGTTAAAAGTTTTTTTTTCTATATACTACTCATCTTTACTCAATGTGACTTAAATTACTCGTATTACACCTCTAAGAACACATTTTCCTGAAATCTATACTATGAAGACCTTTAATATAGAGATCATTTTACCATGAGAATCTATCAGCTCTCATACTATTATGAGAAAAATGACGCAGGAGCTTAACGTGCTTTGACATACAAAATAAATACACATGTCCTATATAAGAAATATTTATTTTTTAGCATACTTTTACAATATGTTGCTTATATCGTAATATGAAAACAATATCTTCCAATGTTATATAATTTGAAATTTGAGAATAAAATCAAACTCTAAAATATTAACAATTTTTTTCACTTGAAGATTGATTTACGTCATCGTTGTAGTGACTCCATAATTGATATATCTTGCTCTGAATTAGAAATTGAATTAAGTGAGCATTGAAAACTTAATTTGATGAACATCACCGGATTACTTAAATGATTAAATGATATTTTGATTTCGTTAGTAAATTGGTTTACTTTTACTATTTGATTGAATTATATAATTACATTTATTTCTTGTTTAAATTTGAATTTGAATATTACGTTGACGTGATCATTTGCATTGCATATATCAAAGGTTTTATGGGTTGATGTTTAGATAATTGTTTCATGCGTTTATAAATTATAATTCATCTGACCCAATTAAAAACCGAAACAATAACTTATGTCTTAAGATATCTGAATTTTTAATTCAATTGACATGTGTTAGGTATAACTCAATAGAAGAAGTTGGTGCATTAATAACAACAAGTAGGATGTTTTATTTCTCATAATCTTCATAACTAAATTTTAAGATATCGAATTACTAAATCTTAACCTCGTATAAAAATATTTTATAATATATAAGTGATTGTAAATTTATTTTATAAGTCGGTTTTATAATATTAAATTATAATATATTTTTAATATAAAAGTTATTTATGATCTATGCTATCGAAAATTTGTTGGACTTATCATGTTATCTGCTATTAGACGGAGAAAATCTTACATCAATTAAAAATAATGACATTAAAACTTAAATGAAAAAATTACTATGCATAGCCCCACATTGCATAATGCTTGTTGGTTCATGTGTGTCATGAATTGTAATTTAACATTTATAAAAGGATTTAGATTAACCCCACACTCAAAATTGGTTCATGATAAGGGTTTTGACATTATCACAGCAAAACAAAGACAAAAGAGTGATGATTGCTAATTTGTGCGTAAGTACGTAGAAAGGAAAAAACTTCAAACCACAGGTTTATATTTATGCCCTGCCTTTTCTAGTCCAATCAAAGAAATAAAAGTGATTTAACACAAAGTATATATCATCTACATACCAAATTCAATAATGTTAGATGTAAGAAAGTATACGAGGAAAAATTCAAGTATTTTATTAACCAAAGATCAAAATATAAGTGAATAATATATATTTTGATGGTCATGTGTTATATTATTAATAAATTTATATAAAAATGTTTTTTTTAAATAAATTGTAATTTCGTATCAACATTATTATGTTAAATTCTATAAAAATATTGAATAATAATATCAAAGTCATAAAATGATTCAAACTTTAATATATTTTAAAATATATACCTAACAGATTTTAAAATGTATAAATAAGATATCAATAAATTTAGATTAGAACAACATTTTGTATATGTGATATATTATAAATGAATGTTTAATTTTAAAATAAATGGGTGGTTCTATAAATTAAGGTCTAAATAAAACTTAAAAAATAAAAAAAAATATATTATAAGAATATCACTAAATAGTTACTAACTATTTTTGTTCTAGACAAACGTAAGAATAACCTAACCGTAGAACATCAATTAATAGGCTAGGGTAAGTGTACCCTATACCTGTGTGTAAAAGGTAGATCTTCCTGCTGACGATCCTTCTTACATATATTGACACACCTGTGTAACGTAACCCGATTCTGTCTTTACTGAGCCATTATGTGTGATTAATTCTAATGAATAATGATGACGCATGTTTCCTGTTAATGATAAAATTTTGATTCTCATATTATGCGTCGGATTCAGACTCATCACTCTACATGCCCCTCAGCTTCTAGCGTAGGCTACTGAGGCTATTATTATCAACATGAGCCAGTTCAAGTAACGACCACCTCATATGCGTCAGGCCCATACCCTTCACTCTACATGCCCCCCAATGGCAACGTTTGTGCGTCCCATCACTTGACTCTTACTCTTCCAATGGCCACATGTCGGCTTCAGACTAGCTGGACTTCAAATCCTTCCTCTTGCGTTTCCCGTGCCGCTTCTTCTTTCTCCTCCAACTTTGGCCCTTCATCTCCCTTCCACGACAACCCCTTTACTTTCCTTCTTCAGTGCCTTCATCCTTCTTCTTCAGCACTCCTATCTTTCTATCCTTTCTCCCAACTCCCTCCTTCGTTTGCACCTTCACCTTCATTCCCTTCTTCATTTGTCATCCGTTGAGGTACACCCTTACTATTTTCCTCTTTGCATGTGCATCATCACTATTCGTTGTTCACTTAATTGCATTTTCTGTGGATAAGTTGTGCATGGACTATCATAGTATGTACCCCTGGGCCAAACCTGACATTATATGAAAAGTGTTTGTATTTTCATATAACAAAAGAATACGCACCCTCCGCCATGCTTAATCCTTCAGTCACACTAGTTCTAAAATAGATGTATACATAATCCCTTACGACCCCGACGAACCTATTTGTAAAGACTGTGGAGATGAGCCCTTTTTCTCAAGGTAGTCAAAATCGAGATCTTACTTAGGATCAGAAAGATTAACATGAATCGTAAAAAGTAAGATCGTGTTATCGTAAGATCCTACAAATTTTATGGAATTCATAATTGAACCTCATAATATATAAAAGAGTACATAATTAGGTGTAAGCAACACATTCTATCATAAGAGTAACCATTTACTAGTTACAAAACATTGAGAAAATAGTAGTCTATCTAAACCAAATAATCTTGTAAGTTAAATTCATATTCAGCTTCATGATTTCCATCTCCTTCATCATTCAAATCAGTCATGTCTAAGTGATGACTATGTAAAGATTCATCCTCCTCT
>Ga0123342_1009691_pt1 | contig 11378 bp, 11 predicted proteins | sample Turbeawhitnodule_FD_89960 | JGI IMG/M metagenome (GOLD analysis project Ga0123342, IMG submission 89960) | Root nodule microbial communities of legume samples collected from Mexico - Turtle bean Mexico white nodule | ecosystem: Host-associated > Plants > Roots > Nodule | place: Mexico: Nepantla... | reverse complement strand
TTTCATGTAAAAACAATCTGTTCTTTTTGCCTCTAGTATACTGAAAATTGTGTGTTCTTGCGAAAATTTTATAAGCTCAATTCACCCCTCCCCTCTTGAACTTAGACACTAATAGACCCAACACAAAGAATCTACATTATTCCCTTCCTCAATAGAAGCAGAACGTGCTTTAATCTTTTGTTCAACCAACTTCTGCTTTAACTTCTTATAACCACCACGGGATAATAAGTGTAGGGTCTCATTATGTTCCTGGTTGGATTGTGCTTTTTTCCGAAAATCCTATCATCAACATTCAAAAGTTAATAATACGTTAATATGAACTACATCTAAATAAAACAAGTGATATTAACCTGTCGTTTCTTAGTTTCTCGGATCTTCACAAACTTCTACCAAGTTTCTTCATCAAGACATGCATATTTTGTACAAGGATATTCTCCTTTCTTGGCACCATATATATAAGTTGTCCATTTTGATTTAAACTGACAAAACTTGACACTATGTAAAGATAGAACTTTCACTCTCAACGATTCCACATTCGAGATATCGTAATGCGTCTACATTCCACATTTGGGATAATTAGTTCATAATAAACTTCAAATTGAACAAAGTATAAACAAATTTCAGATTGAACAAAGTAAAAACAATTACATACTAGAATATCTTGCTAAATCATGTTTCTCTTGTGCTCGGTGACGTTATCCCAAGAATCAGTTAAGATAGAGATCCTTTCGCGAGCAACTACTTTGAGATAACTGCTAAAATTCTTGGAATTTAGCCCAGTGGCCACACTAGTGTTAACATCAATAGTTAATGGAATTTTTTGACCTTTATTTATCTTCATACATATAGTCTTTAATCTAGTAGGTCCTCTACCAATTCTTGAACGAGGAACTTCATCATTAGCCATGCTCATGTTATCAAACAAATATAATAAGCATTAAGAATATGAAACATAATATTTTCTATTATCTATATGCAAAGAATCAGATGGATGACGAAGTAGTCCATCATATTTTCTATTATCTACATGCCACCTTAAGTTTTTAGCATCATCTGTATTTGCAAACAAACGCTTAAGCCTCGAAATTATTGGAAGATACCTAACGACCTTAGTAGGAAGACCTTACTTTGTGAATTCATTAATTTCATCATTTTGACCAACTTTAACCTTATAACGTGACAAACCACACCTGGGACATCTTAAATCTTCATACTCATTTCTGTATAAATATAATCATTAGGTCATTAATGTATTTGTTTATATTTCGTACCCATCGAACAAAGTATTTTTTTTTTGTCGCGTAATTTTGATTGAGTAATGTATTTCTTTTTGGAAGCATGTCCTTCAGCAATTGAAGGAATCTTTTAAAGCTTTTGTCGGTCATTCCATTCACTGCCTTCAAATTCATCAACCTTACACTAGTGATAATCGTGTGAAGTTAGTTGAACTAGGATACAAAGGAGTCTTTGCATCATTAGACATATTTTCGAAAATTGAATCAACAAAAGATTCTGCTCCCACATCATGAATCATGTCCTCTAATCTATTGTCCATTGAGAAATCAACAAACTCTGAAGCTCCACACACACTTGGTAAGTGTAACAATTCACCATGCCACGTCCATGTTGTATAATTTTTTAAAATCCATCACACAAAAGATGTTCTCTAATTTTGGAAATACTCAATATTTTTCCATTCAAACAATTGATACAAGGACACCTTATTCTTACTCCATTATGATTACTAACGACATTATTCTGCAACCTGTATGAATTCTTCCACCCCTCTTTCGTAAGCATCACTTATCCATGGTTTATTAATCTAACTTCGATCCATAGAACTGGTAAACTAACAAAATCTAAATCAAAATTGCAAAGGGTCGGACACCCCTGATCTCAAAATCAACGTGTTCAACATATACAAATACTATAATTAAATCAAAATTGTCGAGTGTCAGACACCCCTGAACTCAAAATCAACGTGTTCAATATATACAAATACTATAATTAAATCAAATATGCTGAGGGTCAAACACCCCAGACTTAGAATCAACATGTTAAATAAATAAAAATACTATAATTAAATGAAATGTGTTGAGGGTCGGTCACCCTCGGACTTAGAAATAATGTATTGAATACATACATATACTAATAATTACTAATCAACACACACATGTAAATATTTATTATAAAATTAATTAAATAAATTAAAATACTGGCCTCTTTTTTTGGTGTGCAAAGTTGTTTTTCCATAATGTATGGTGGAGTTGAAGGTGCAAAGAAGTCCTGCACGGTGGGAGTAGTTCGGTGCGGTGGCTAGGGCGAGACTCAGGGCGAAGGCTACAGGGAATGGGAAGAAGAGTGATTGTATGAGCGTGAGGTGGGTGTTTTCATTTTTGATTTAGATTTTAAACGACGGTTAGGTGCAGTAAACGTCGTCATTTCTCCCGAAACCCAGTTTTAATGACAGCTCGTAGAATAACCATCGTTATTTCTCAAAAAATGTTGTTTAACGACGGTTTGAGTTGTAATTGTCATTATTTGGCACCGAAAAACGAACTTATTCACATAAATGCCACTATGTTTTTTGCTACGATGGGTTTCTATCAAATGTTGTTATACATAGTAATTATTAAGCTTTTGTGTACTAGTGGCATTAGCCTTATGTAAACAAGTACTAGAAGAAAGAATAATAAGAATCGGGGAGTGATCAAAACAATTTTTAACAAGAACTTGATAAGTAAGAGATGACCATTCATCTAGACACTCTTCATTACATAAAGCTCTATCAAGCTTTCTACCAATTCTCTGTAACACTCTCCTCCATTAGTCCAAGTATAGCAAGGACTAGAGAAAGGCATACTAGTAAGATTATTATTATTAATCCAATTAAGGAATTCATTACAAGAAACCTTATATGGAGTAGCTCCACCTTTGCAATCATCAGCCGAGAGAACAACATTAAAATCTCCTAAAATGCACCAAGGGCTAGGGAAGGAGCTAAGATCCCTCCACAAATGTCTTCTAACCGAGTATGCGTTAGCTCTATAAATCCTTGCAAAGCTAAAGCCTTTATCATGCAAAAGGCAGTTTACAGAAATAAAATGAGATTTAACAAAGGAATTTTGGACAAGATTTGGGCAGCCCAACACCAAAGCATAGCAACTTTATTAATGATAGGCAAATTAGCAACAAAATGCAATATTAGCAGTTTTGGAAAGAGCCTTCAAAGCATCAGTGTAAGGAATCATGGGTTCAACAATGAAAACAAGAAGAGGTTTATGTTTATTAAGTAAATTAAACAACATCTCCACAGTTTTTTGGTTTTCCAGGCCTCTGACATTTAAAAAAAAAACAAGAAACCTTCATTGTAACTCTTTGGATTGAACTGCCCTAACAGTTTTATTGGATTTATCAGCCCCTTTAGGCGGTCTCCCTGACTTTCTAGTGGTGTGTACAATATTATCCCCATTATCAATAGCATTTTCCTCGGCCTCACTATGATCAGCCCAAAATTTATATGCCATTTGAGTTTCTGCAGGTATCTGCTCACTATAATGTAAATCAACAATTGGAGTCAGTATAGCTGGCTTACCTGTATTAAGACTGCCTATAACATCTTCTTTTGCTAAACCTATGAGGGATGATTTTATTTTTTTTGCAGAGCCAACATATTGTTATCGGGAACTAGAGCTTTCGCAGTAGTCAGAGACTATTGCTTCAAAGGAGAACTCTTCCTTGGCGGAGATGGAACACCAGTAGTATCTGAACACTGCAACACGTGGTTGTCAATAACATCTCCCATAGACTTGGAAGCAATGGTCTTATCAATACCATTCGTAGCAACCTGTGACTACGGATTAGCCTCTGTAAAAAGTGATTTCAAAACCTTTTTATGATCAATAAGGGTGTTTAATAGATTCTACCTAGGCAGGGATCTATCATGATCTGATGTGTCCTTTAGAGCAGGAATGCCAACAAATATATCCTCTCCTCCATCTATTTTATCTAAATCAAGTTTCCCTGGTTGTTTCTAAACTTCAGCACCACCATAAATTGTGGTTGTCATATTCAGAGAATCAATCACTTCAGTTGAAGTTTTCTTCCTATATTCTTTAGGTTGTTTATGAACCACTTGAGCCTCCACATATGTCCCCTACTTCCTACTGTTGTCAATATTTTTCTTGTTTTAAGAAGACTTTTGTTGAGGACCAACAAAAGCGGGATTTTGAGTATTAAACACACGACATTGAGCAAGATCATGCTCAATCATCTTACAATAAAAGAAAAATAGAGAGAGTCGCTCATATTCCACATCAACTATAGAAGTAAACCATGTACGTTCAACCAAGAGCTGAGTAGGAAGAAAGGATAAAATATCAATATCAACAAACACTCTAGCATAAAAAAACCCCTATTTTTTCATAGTATGATCATCTAAAAACAAAGAGGTACCAATTCCTCTAATAATAGAAAACATACCTCTTGATTTCCAATACTCTAGAGGCAGATTGTAAATTCAAACCAAACATGGGTTTTAGTAATTTCATAGTAGATGGGACAAAGTCTTTTGTCTAGGCAAGTAACCTCAAGAAGCCAGGAGAAAACTGCCATGAACCAACTCCTAGAACCCTCCTCATGTCCTCTAATAAGGAAAACTCAAACTCATATAAAACCCTTGCTAAGAAGTATAGTTTTCCATGGTCTGAGAGCTTTCCACACAATCTGCAGTTTTTTGGTTAGATCAAGGTGTGTGAGGGGTTGATCACCCTTAGTTCAAATAATCCTCCCATGTAGGTCATTCTTGCAGTCTTCAAGACCCGTCAAGTAATCTTCCTCCACAAGCCGGACAAAAACCATATCTCCCTTAATACAGAGTATACGCAATTGGGACATTGGGATATCATATGTATTGCACAAATCCTGGACTAAGGTTTTCTTCGTGCTTGGGTAGCATATGATTTTTTTTATTGGAAACACTCTTTGCTCTTGCAAACAGGCCCATGGTATCAAGAAACTTGCAGAGGCCTCCACCATTCACAAGGCTCACAACCGCAAGGCATGACCGCAATACCCATCTTCCCTACCTGAAGCAAGAACGCCCCTCGTATTCAAACCACACCACGTCACGATCTACATCATTTTGCCTCTGCCCCTCTTAAGCTACTCGCTCCTACACAACACTACTCGCACCTTACTCTTGCACTGCAACATTTAGCCAACCCTATGTGCCCCACACGCATCAACCCCCGCACACTCCAACAAGTCCCTACATACCAAAATCGCAGAGCGTTCCACCCCCGTCCAGACCAATGCACCTCTAAAACACCATTTATAGGGAAAATAGACTACTGAATCTGCACCTGCAAGCCCCACCAATGTAAAGCAAAAGCAAGGTACTGTGTTACTCGCAAACACCTCCTACATTCATCTAGCATGTTGCTTCACACCCACCGGAGAGCAATTCAACCAATTGGAACGAGCCTCCACAACACACACATCAGCCCACATGGATAAATCGCATCACCATCATGGAAAATAAACCTCCACGCCGCTTGGAAAGGTCAAAGCTACGGGAACTCCTCTACACCAACCAACAAGCTGCAACCCCACTCACACTTGGAAGACTGCACTCACAACCGCTAAACTCAAAAGATAATTGTTAAGAGTGGGATTTGATTTCTACTTGTTCAAAGTTCTCTTTAGAATTGTCTTTTTGCTAAACAATTTTTTAGACTCCTTTTAGTAGTATTGCCCAACCTCACTCTAAAAACTAAATGTTGGCCTAACCTCACTTTGATTCACTGTCATAATTTCCATCCCTTCCAAAATTTCTACAATTATTCATGCTTCCACATTATCATTCATCTTCCATAAAAGATATTCAAATCAAAATAGTAAATAAGAATATCTATAAAAGAAGATATCCCAACAACATCGTTCAATGTGTTTTGCTTTAAACACATTGGTCCACTAAGTTTTGTTGCAGTCATTGTTTGCCATCATGCATAACTTTGAGTGGTTTTATGAGAGCTTCGTCTGTCATTCGCTATGTTGGTCTCACTAACCATGAATATACTTTTCATGCGTTTTTTTTTTGGTGAAGACATCATTTGTCACTTATTTGCATCATTATTCATCTATTGTGTTTTATACTTGTATTCTCTGCAATGTTTGTCTCATATATGGTTTGATATATTGTTTCTTTTTTTGTTGTACATGATTGAGTTTGTTCATACATATAACACACCTTATAGTGTTTTGTTATCCACAAAACACTTAGAATCTCAAGAAAATTTCAGATGTTCGTCTTCAATGTGTTTTCTTTATCGTGGAATCATATGAGTATTTCTCCTATCGTATTTCTTTGTGTGCATCATCATAAAACATCTTGATATTGCCCCGCTCTTTATTGGCGCAAATCTCGCTCATCGGCTTCATCATTTTCTATCATACGTAGAGAAAGGAAACTTGGGGTTTTGAGCTTATGTTCGTCTTTAAGTCCCTTCAATATTTTCTAGAAACAAAATAAGTATCAGTGAACAATATAATTTACAAATTCAAATATGGGTACCACTAAACCAATATCTTGGAATATTTATGATTTTTTTTTATAAAAGCTTTCATATTAGACATCACTATGCAACTTGACATCTCAACTAGGCTAACACCTCAAGTAACAACCTTTTTTTAAAATTGTTTCCAAGTAAATAATAAAACAAAAAGTTGAAGCATAATTATATTTATTATTTCACTAAAACATATTTTAAAAAACTCTTTGACATAGAAAGTATTTATGTTTTGTTTTTGAAAGACTTTACAGTGAAATACAGTGTGTTCAAATTCTTTCCAAAATCATTTAATTCTAGTAATCTTATTTGAAAAATTTAATTCAAGAATAACAAATAAGATTTATAATTGAATGCAAAATTTCATAAATGATTCAAATAATAAGAAGGTTAATATGGACATTTCCCTTATGCAATGATTCATCTGACACATAGATGATGCTTCTATCGTTGGATCTGTGTAATCTCCAACATTCGTCTGATGCTTGTAAATTTGTGCTTCTGAATTGTCTTGCCCAAGGGGTTTGTTTGACATGGTCCTCTAATAGGTTCATCATCACTAGGATTATTTGATGTGATCTTTCTCAATTATATCATTTGATCCTCCAGGTGATGTGAGCTTCTCTCAAGCTTCGTCTTATATGTCGTTTTACTAGCGAGAGCTTCGTCTTATATGTCGTTTTACTAGCGAGAGCTTCGTCTTATATGAGCTTTTGACATTTGATATTCCTATCTGGCCAACTTCTTTTTCAAAGTTCTCTTTGGATACCTATCCATTTAGAATATTTTTGAATGGATCGTCTAACAATATGAGAATGCATTATTGTTTTGTATAACATACATTTCTCTTGTTATTCGTGTAGTGAGTCTTGCTCGCCTGCTCTATTGTTTTTGTCTTATCTTTACTACACATGACTAAGCATTTTCATATCTTATAGTGTTTGTTATCATCAAAACATATAGACGCTCATATCATGAGATAGTTTGATGAGTATTGGTTCATCTACTGACTTAATAGGGGTCTTCCATCATACTTAGTCAAACCCGCATCTTAGGCTTGTCCTTCTAGAAACTAGGTCAAAGTGTCTTTCAAAAGGGCTAGGAACAAGCTAAAATGCTACCCACACCCCCTATTATGCTAAAGGCACCTTATTCTAGCCTATCTTTACTATTTAGACCCCTAAAGTGAGCCCAAATTATTTACAACATGTTTTATTCTTAAGTAGACCAGCAGGAAGAACTTGAGATGCTCTGGTCTTTGTCCATTTCTCCCTCTGGTGAGGTCTTCACTTGAATGTTGAGATGACCTTTCATAGTGTGCATCCTTGGTCGTCTTCTTGTTTTTTTGGTTTGTATCAAAGTCTACTCTTAAATACTACCTTTCTTTTGCTTGGAGCATCTGACTTGGGTGTTGGCTTACACCACCAAGTCTACTCGTCAAGAACTTTCATCGCTTGGAGTATCTAACTTGGATGTTGTCTTACACCACCAAGTCTACTCTTGACACCCTCGTGGTGTATTGTTACCCTACAGGGTTTTGTCTTTATCATTTGAATTTTGCATCCATTCTCACCATATCTTGTATTTTGATATTTGCCTTTAGTGGTGGAAGATGATATGGTGTGACTCGGTTTATTTTTTTCTTTCTTTCTCTTTTTCATTTTCTGTTTTTGTTTTCATTTAGAGTTGGTCCTCATGAACCTCTTTGGGAGAACGAAGTTTTAAGATAACCTTGTGCCCTTGGAAGGTAAAAGTCATTTTGTTGGTTAGGCCATCATGTAGAACTTATCTATCATATTGCCATGGACTTCCCAAAAGAATATATGTTGCTTCCATTGACATAACATCACATAAAACCTTATCTTTATACTTTACTATAACAAAAGTTATGAGGACTTGTTTATTAACCATGATTTCTCCTTCGGCACTAAGTCATTGTAGTTTATAGGGCTTTGTATGAGAGATAGTGGGTAAGCCAAGCTTCTCCACTACTCTTGTACTTGCCACATTAGCACAACCACCCCCATCTATTATCATGGAACATAACTTGTTGTTGATAAGGCAGCGGGTGTGGAAAATATTTTCTCTTTGGATGTCATCCAAAGGTTTTGGAATTGTCCCCAGCATTCGTCTTATTACCAATAAGTCACCTTCACAAGGTATCTCACATTCATTATCACTAGGGCTTTTTGAAAGGGAAGGGGAGTTAGACCAAGAAGATAGATCAATATGTTCACTTACTACTTGCCCCCCTTAACCATCATGGTTCGTTTGTTGGACAATCTGTTGCTATGTGCCCAAAACCTAAACATTTAAAACACTTTTTACTTGAGGTTTTGGTAGGGGACTTAGGTGTTATAGTGGAGGGTTTAGAATCCCTAGGTTGTAAGTGGACTCCTTTACAAAATTGGTGGGAAAAGTCTTAGAAGAAAACTTGTTTTTATTTTTCGAAGATGATTGGTAGTAGCCATCATTATGAGAATTTTTGGAAGAGGTTTTTTGTGAAAGTTGTGATTCAACCTAGATGGCAAGGTGAACCAATTTTTCTAAAAATGAGTACTCATATAATTCTACCACATCTTAGATTTCCCTTTTCAAGCCACTTACAAACCTAGCCATTTTGGACTCCTCACTTTCATGCATGTCAACTTTAGTTAAGGTTGTTTCAAGTTCTTTAAAATAATTATCCACACTTTGTGTTCCTTGTTGAAGTCGTTGTAGCTTCAACAAGAGCTTTTTCCTATAGTGTGGAGGAACAAATCTAGCGTGCATGCATAACTTTAAATCCTTCCAAGAGACCACGACTAGCCTCTTGTTAAGTTCAATGTCCATTACAGTTTTATGCCACCACTGGATGCCATAGTCTAAAAATTCTAAGGAGACTAACTTAACATTTTGGTCTTCTTGGACCTCATGTACATTAAAAATTTGTTCAATTTTAGCCTCCCATCCTAGATAGATATTGGGATCACCTTCCTAACGGTGTTGCAACAGAACGAAATCTTTCCTTCATGGAGTGCATAAAATAATAACAGAATAATCACCAGGGTACCAACTCATGTACCAGCATCAGGGGTCCAATCTGGTAACGTAGCCACCCTCAGCGTGGCGCTACGCTCCTCCCTTGAATGCATGCAACCTAACCTTTACATGCCCTAACACACATGGGCTTAGGTTTAAAAGAGACCCCCAGCGCACTAAGCACACCCCTAGGTCCAAAACTACCCCTCGCTGGCAGCCTAGGCCTTATGCAAAAAGGGTTATTCAAAATAGGAACTAAAACATACATCTGCGGGCCTAATCACAAGGCCTACCAACTTGGCCCAACAACCGAGTTGTCCTGCCTATGGCAACTGCTGAGGTCCGACCACCGAGTGTTGAGCTCAGAGTGCTCTGGTCTAGTACAACAAACATTATAAGGTTTAAAAAGTTAAAATGCATGTATTATAAATTGTATAATTGTATTTAAATATTTATTTAAAATTTAATTTTGATAAAAATATATATTTGTTTAGTTTTTTTCTATAGGATGAAAATTACCTTATACTTATGTCTAATTTTTTTATTTACTCTGATTTAATAGGAATATATTTAATTTATCATTTTTTTAATTAAAAATGGAAGGTATTTTATTTTTACTAATAATTATAATAATTAATAAATATAATGCTACTTTAAAAATGAATTTCAAATTATTAATTAAGTAGATTCTATTATTAATAAAAATCTATAAAGTAGTTTTTAATTATTTTTGAACTCTAAATTAATTGATAATTAATGATTTTCTTGAGATGTTTATTTGAAGAGTGAATTTTCTCTAAAGGAAGACTCCCATAATATTTTCTTCATAATAAAGTCATTATTACCTATCTATCTATCTATTTAGATCTATTTATCTATCTATAAATATATATATATATATATGTTTCTTTCAAAAACTTCATATCAAACCATTAGGTAAGAAGGAGTGCATTAATTTAAAATCAAATTAAGATGAATATGTTCTCTTCAATTCTGTTTGTTCTGCTTGTTCTCTCCATTGGGATGGGTATGTTTTGCTTTCAATTTATTTAAGCATTTCAATCTTATAAATTTTTGTCTAAGGTAAGTAGGTTAATATTTTGTGTTTGTGTATGATGTAGAAAATGAAGGACCACTAAAAATGATAGAGGCAAGATTATGTGACGTAAAATTGTATGATTATTGTGAAGCAGAATGTTTTATAGATATGGAAAGAAAGCAATGGGTGTGTGCAATGAAACGAGCCAGTGTATATGTCGATGCGAATGCTAAGTGTTTCCCATTCTTTCGGGATCATTCATTGAATTCAAAAAAATAAAAACACTCTTTCGTTATTTTTTATTATTTCGTTATTTTTTGTTGTTGTGTCTTTTCCTCTTTCCTTATTTTCTGTTTGGGAACATAAATATTCTTCACTCACTCCATATTTTCAGTTTTTCTATCTAAAAAAGAAGACATAAAATACTAATGATGACTATTTCAAGTATTAATTTTTTTCTATAAATAATTTTTCAATTAATACTTGTAAACAAATGATACAGGTTTAATTTATTTTATACTCGTTTGAATGATGAGTTATTAAGTAATTAACTTTTTTTTTCAGTAATACTAATTGCATTTAGTGTTATTTTCATTATGTTGTTTCTATCAGACAATTTCGAAATACCATTTTAAAAATCAAAATCTCAGTAGATATAATATACATATTTAAAAATGGCAGCTTCTTCAATAAATTTAAAGTTGTAATCTATATAAATGTAAGACTTAAAAAATGCAATATTTAATCTT
>Ga0123342_1009690_pt1 | contig 11385 bp, 7 predicted proteins | sample Turbeawhitnodule_FD_89960 | JGI IMG/M metagenome (GOLD analysis project Ga0123342, IMG submission 89960) | Root nodule microbial communities of legume samples collected from Mexico - Turtle bean Mexico white nodule | ecosystem: Host-associated > Plants > Roots > Nodule | place: Mexico: Nepantla... | reverse complement strand
GCTTGAAGGAAGTCACTATATATAGTGGTTCTAGGAGACAACAATAATAAAGACAATTAATGGTAATTAACCTCCCTTTGATGACAATTAATTGTAGTAAGAAACCTCCATTTGATTACAATTTATTGTGGCAAGTAACCTCCCAATTATGCTAAGAAAACGGAAAGGTGAGTCATAACCCACAACATGAATTGTAAATCAAAAGATTGTAACACAGATTGTAAGATCTTACAAAATTTATGAAATTCATTATTGAACCTCACAATATATAAAAGAGTACATAATTAGGTATAAACAACACATCCTATGATAAGAGTAACCATTTACTAGTTACAAAACATTGAGAAAATAATAATCTATCTAAACCAAATAATCTTGTAAGTTAAATTCATATTCAGCTTCATGGTTTCCATCTCCTTCATCATTCAAATCAGTCATGACGATGTAAAGATTTATCCTCCTCTACTTCGATAGTAACCAAGTTTTCATCCAAATCAAGTGTTTCATTATGCTCATGCTCATCTTCCATAATCAACTCGTCATCAGATGAACAATCATCAATATTAATTTGAGTTGGTTTTCTTGTTTGCTTCCTCTTAGCTAATTTTGAATTAGCCATAACAAAAACAACATCATTCATTGTGCTTTGCTTTAGCCTATTTCTTCTCTTTGTGTGGACCTAAACAAATGCAAAGACAAATATTATAATTAATTAGTGGATTAGTACACTACTAATTTTATTCTAGAGATATATTTTAAGTTAACTTACCATCTTAAAGGAACTCCAGTTACGCTCATATCCGGAAGAGTTACATGTCAAGCTCAATACATGAATGACAAAATTTTGGAATTTTGGATACTCATCACTATAAGACTCCCACCAATCTGATGGAATCTTTAAATTGATTGACCTGGTAGCCACGGGACAACCAAAACTTTTTGCTCGTTTTTTGAAATCATCAATTTGAACATCAAAGAGAATTTGTTCATCTTCATCCTCCACCATCCTAGTTATGCATTCCATTAGACCTTGTTTCACCTCCAAATCTGCTTTAAATCCAGGACAATAATACATTTGAGGGTTAAGAAAATAGTTTGCAGCATGCAAAGACCTATGGAGTTGTTTATCCCACCTTTCATCAATGATGTTCCACAAAGGCAAATAGCTAACCAAAATATATTACATTGAGTTAGTTTTTTGTTTTGAATTTCAAAATCACTATCTCAACAAACAAATACATAAAATACCTTTTTTTGACACCATTGAAAGCTTTTTGTATCTTCTCTTTAGCTTGGTCCATTGCTTCATAAATGAAACTCATGGCTGGCTTTTGATTCAAATCAACCAATCGAAGCACTTCAATGAGAGGTAATGCACCCTTCAAACACATTATGATATTCTTCCCAAAATTCTGGTCTAAAACCACATCTTCAACTATTTTTCCATATTTGTTTTAGCAAACTTGCTAGACTTCCAATCATCACTTGTAAACATTCTAATTAAAGCTCCCTTATTCTCGTGGAGGCACCTTAATGTCTTCTCATGGATTGAGATTTTCTTCTCATAATCCTCCAACATTAAGTCCACACAATGTGCAACACAAGGTGTCCAAAATAACTTTTTTCTCTTTGTCATCAACATTTGACCAATAACTTTGTAATTTATTGCATTATTAGTGATAACTTTTATGACATTGTCTTTTCCCTCCTCTTCAACAATATTATCCATCATCTCAAAAACTTTCTTAGCTGTTTTAGATATAACAGATGCATCTATGGATTTTAGAAATACAGTTTCCTTTGGGTTGTTCACCAAGAAGTTTATTATTGCCCTTCTTTTCTTATCAGTCCAACCATCATTCATAATCGTATATCCCATTTTCTTCCATTCATCCCTATGTGATTGTAGAGCAAGTGATGTATTTGTAACTTCCTCCTTCAAATATTTGACTCTAATCTCATGATAGGATGAAGGTTTAAATCCAAGACCATATCTTGAAATCAAATCAAACATAACAGTGAATACTTCACCCTTTGCCACATTGAAAGGTATAACATTGTTATAAAAGAACTTAGCAATTGATTGACATGCCTCTTCTCTAAGACCTTTCTTAAACATGTTGTTGATGGTAGCTTGTCTATTCTTAAAATATTTTTGTCACTGGGGTTGTTGCTCGACTGAATGGACTCCTCCTCACTGCTTTTTCTTTTCTCACCAGCTTTTGCCATTTCCTCATCATCCAAACTAAGACGTGATTTCTTATTTAATTTTTGTTGCAAACCAACAACAATTTTCCACATCTACTTCTTAACTTCATCATGAGCATCCTTGCATGCTCCAACATCCAAGTGATGCTTCAATCGATAAAGTCCTCCTATTAATACCTTTTGACAGTATTTGCATGCTCCAACATCCAAGTGAAGTTTTCTAGTATCCCCAACAATTGAGATACAATGCTTCCAAGCAACATCACTCTTACTTCCTAGAGCATTTTTGGGAGTCATTATCACGGGTATAAAAGTTATTTTAATGATGAGAATTTGAGACTGTAGTTTCGTTGCAGTGACAAAAAAAAATAGAGGGAAAAAAGAAAATTTCACTTGGTTGCAGTGAGAAAAACAAAGGAAAAAATTCCATTTGGTTACAATGAGAAAAAACAGAGGAAGAAACAAAACTGCACTTTGGTTGAAGTGAGAAAAACAGAAGAAGAGACAAAACTGCACTTTGGTTTAAGTGAGAAAAACAAGAAAAGAGAAAACTGCACTTTGATATGGAAACAAATTGCACTACTAGAAAATCATTGAATAGAAATCAATTTTAGAAACTATAAATAATTAGTTGCTATAATGACTAAATTAGATACTATTTTAAAGACTAAAAAAATTATTGGTTTCTAAATTAGTTTCTATTATTGATAAATAGTTTCTAAATTGGTATCTAATTAATTACCAAAGTTTTAACTACCAATTATTTATATTCTAAACTTGATAGAAAAAAATTGGATAGCTAATTAGATACCAATTTAAAAACTATTTATTAATAATAAAAACTAATTTAGAAACCAATAATTTTTTAGTCTCTAAAATAGTATCTAATGTAATCATTATAGCAACTAATTATTTTTTATCTCTTAAATTAGTTTCTATTCAATGATTTTCTTATAGTGTTGATTTTAAAGAAGATAAACGTGTTAACAAGATAACGGGGACTAGTTTGGCCAAGTAATATCTCAAATTACTTGGTCAAACTAGTCCCCTTTTTTTTGTTCAATTGCACCATTATTTGTGCCATTTGTAGGATTTAGAATGCAACCATAAATAAAAGCAATGATAAGTACGACTGATAGAGGTATATTTGGAGAATTTGATACATATGTTAAAATATTATTTGTATTGAGATCTTTAACAATATCACTAATGCAAAAAAGGTTAAAAACAACGATTTTTTTTAGCAATTAGACAACGATTTTGAAATCATTGTCTATTAACACATAGTTTATTCTATTGAGGTATAGACAGTGGTTGTTCTAGAATCGTCATTTATAAGTCACATATAGACATAAAAAAGTATAAAAAAAAAACACCACCCTCAAGGCAATGGCAGCGTTGGTGGTGAAGGCCAGCAACGACATCGGTAAAGGGAAAATGGAGTGTAAGAACCTTAAACAATGAACTAATGGAAGAATGAGAAATGAACCAATGGAAGAATGGAGGAAAAATAAGATGAGAACGAAAGTGGAAGAATAAGCAATGAGGGTAAGAAGAACTTACAAAGGTAGTAGTGGCGGTGGAGGAGGGAAAGTGGAGCGCGGTAGTGGAACAATGAACAAAAACCTTAAACAATGAACTAATGGAAGAATGAGCAATGAACTAATAGAAAGAATGGAGGAGGAATCAACAATGATGGTAGGAGAACTTACAAAGGCAGCGAGTGAAGAGAACGTTCAAAAAAGTTGAAGAGAGAGCGCGAGGAAGAAGAAGAAGAAAGAAAATGCAGAGAACAAAAGTGTAAGTGGCGCAAAGCTTCGAATTAGGGTAATAACAAGGGTATAGACAGCGATTGTGAGAGGAACCTCTTTCTTTCTATCCGTTTTAATTTAAAAAATGTCACTGCATTTTGATAGACAGTGTTTCAAACTTGTATATTAACTGTCGTAAATAAGTGTTAATTTAGCTGAATGAGATTTTCTTTATTTGAACAATAATGGTAGAAAGAATGGATCAAAGGATAAACTTTAATTTGGTAAAACATGATTTTGGGATATAATGATGTTAACCCAGGGTAGTGATGGTGAATATTGAATCCCCAATTAGAGAAATGTTCATTGTTTATATGCTTTTAGCTCCAATTTAGGGTCATACCATGGGCAAATTTATACCAATTATACCCTTAAATAACCATATCACAAGCTTCTAGTGATCTCCTTCCTTACATATGAAAAGCCTAACATCACTATTAATCTATCCCTAGTGGAAAAATAATTCAAGAAAGTTCAAAATGAATGTGAAATTCTTCCATTAAATGATTATTATTTGATTTTTAGTTTTTATAAATGAAATTATGATAAGGCTGGAGTGTTTTTTTATGGTTGGGATTGTATGTAGTTGTGGATCGATATAAATCCTTAAAAACATATAATCCATAATCTTAACCCATTCCCAAAGCTTTGTGGAGTTATTTAGTGTGTACAAAATTTACAGAAAATAGGGAATCCATTTTTCCCACAAATATTAATTTTGACAAGGACCATGATTAGAATTGGTACCAAAAAATAAAGAGAAAAACTAAAGTTAGTGTAAGAACTTTTGATTTTCCTGTGTGGGAGATTTGACATTAACTAGAGATAAGGCCAATAATTTACTATATATAAGTGAGGGTAATCCCCAGCTTACAAGTCAGTTTTATAATTAACTCAACTTAAATTCACTTCTTAATATGATATTAAAACTTATCCTAATGAGATTTGTTGGACCAATCGTGACACCACTATGAGATTGCTATCAGATCACCTACAAATATATAGTTCCACACACGACTAGAAAATTATAAATGACTCATTCTGTCTCAACATCCTTTTCTGTTTTAATTTCATCTACTAATAAAATGTGATATCTTACTTAACATGTAATTAATTATGTTACATATTATATTTAATTATGTTGCATTTATAAATAAAAATATTTACTGTGAATTTTACTTAATTTTTTGAAAACTTCTCTTTTTTTATTTCTTACAAAATCATAAACATTCTTATCATTTACCTTTCTTTCTTCTTCTTCCTTCTTTCCATCTTTCTACCATTCTAAACACATTATTTTTATATTCTTGAAATTTTATATCACTTAAAAGTCAATGTTGAGAATAATTTATAAATCTCTTTCTCCTATATCCATTCAAACACATTTTGAAGAAAAATCGTGAAAAATTCATTTAGTGGTATAATGGACATATTTCGAATACAATAATTCTAATAATTTCAACAAACTTAATATGAGAACATTGATGTTAAAAGAAAAGTCTTTTGGTCAATCTTATAGCTATGATTGAAGAATGTTTTCATATACCAACAATCATTACAAGAAAATCATTAAATAGAAACCAATTTTAGAGACAAAAAATAATTAGTTGCTATAGTGACTAAATTAAAAACTATTTTAGAGACTAAAAAATTGTTTGTTTCTAAATTAGTTTATATTATTGTTAAATGGTTTCTTGGTATCTAATTAGAAACAAATGTTTTTGCTACCAAATTTAAAAACTAAATAATTGGTAGTTAAAACCTTGGTAACTAATTAGACACCAATTTAGAAACTAATTTAGAAGCCAAAAATTTATTTAGTCCCTAAAATGGTCTCTAATTTAGTCACTATAGTAACTAATTATTTTGGTTTCTTAAAATTGATTTCTATTTAATGATTTTCTTGTAGTGCAAATAAGGGAGTTAAAATATTGTTTTTAAAAAGCCTTTCTCACTTAAACAACTTCCCTATCTTTTTATAAATCTAAAAACTGTTGCACTAGATATTATATTAGTTTGTTTCTTTCAAGTTTTGATAAATATATTAAATATAAGAATTCTATTGTAAGCTACTAGACCAAGTAGTCTTTCAATTGTTTTTCTGAACAATATCTCAAGTATTAATTTAATGACAAATCTCTTCATACTATTGTCATATTGTCAAAGATTCAAAGATTGGGGAAAAAAGTTTTATGTTTTACAGAAATAGAAAAAATAATATGTATAAGGTAAAGCTAAGTAAAGTTTTCTCAGGAAACTAATAGCTTTGGATTCTACAAAGAACAATACAAAGATTGTTTTTTGTTCTTGCTAGGGAGATGGTACCTAGAGAACTATTGAGAAGCTTCGTCTTTCTCCTTCTTATCGGGCGATCGGTCTATGCTTCAGTTTCCTCTTCCAAACTTCTTGCTACTTTTTCCAATCTCGATTGCTCGATCACTTGGTCTTCTAGGGAATACCGAATGGGGGAACCTGCAGAAGGCACTCCGACGCTCTAGTCAGCAAAGGGGGTTCGACACTCAGATGCCAGAGTATAGTAATTAATGACGTACCTACTTCTTAAATGTGTGTTATTTATATTATTTTAATGAACCTACCTTGTTAGGCCGAATTAGTGAGGTAGATCGTGCTTAAAGGTGTATTACCTAGTTCTTATTGACGGCTTAGCTTTACCGACCTTGATTGAGCGTAATTGGACTGAAACTGTCAGTCGGCCCACACGGGCGTGAGACTTTCAGTCGGCCCAACTGTGAGAGTCAAGACATGGTATTGACCTTTTGGTACAGACCAGTACAATTTTATATGTTTCTACCTTTCTCAGTTAGTCTTCAAGATCTCTTTGAGTTAATTAAGAATTAGATTTTTAATAAAAATCACATGCAAAGCATAACTATGAACCTTGACATCCGAGTTAGGTTGTCACTCAAAGGTTCAACAATAGTATACGTCTTTACAAGAAAAGATGTATAAAAGAAAAAAAATACAAAAAAACATGGGTCAAAACAAAAATCCTCTTAAAGAAAAAAACTATACAAATCTAAAACCTAGAAATTGATACATATTACGAAATAAAATATAAACTGATGATAAAAGGTAAAATATCTAATAAAGTAAAGTTTAATTTATTTTCCATCTTAATGTTAGCAAGACTGTCAACATAGTGGTTGCCTTCACAATATATATGAGAGACCATAAAAGTCATATTTTTGTAACTTTTAAGACACTTTGGCCATCTATCTCTAAGAACTCAAGGAACAATTTGGGGACTAGAGAAAGTTTGACAAACCAAAGTAGAATCACACTCCAATCATAGATGTCTAAAGACACGAGTCAAAAAAATCTTAATTATTAGAAGAACAACAATGAGTTATGCATATAAGGATTTATTGATACCAATGTAAAACGTGAAACTTCCAATGTATTTGTCATGTCTCCTTTAAAAATGACACTAGAAACAACATGACCAAGACATCTCCTAGTAACACCATCAATGTTGACCTTCCTCCAACCAACATTAGGCATCCTCTAAATAACTTAACTATACCAAACTTCTTTCCAGGATCGTGTTTGAATATCAAAGAACTTTCACATAAAAAATGTTAATAATATAATTATTTATACTTTTCTTAGAAGAATTGCCTGACACTTTTATATGTCACTGAATTGTATGCATAACCATAATAACATTCAAACATTGTTGAAACTTAACATGATTTTTCATCCTCCACAACATCCAAATAATATAAGTAATAACTATTGAATGAACTTATTTCACCAAAGGGTTACCTACAACATTAACAAACCACAAAATATCATTAGAAGAAAAAAAGAAAAAAAGCTACGAAGAGCTTGTTGAAGCCACAACCAAATTTTAATAGCCATGGTGGACTTAAAAAGTATATGTGGAATACTCTCGTACTATTAATTGCATAAAATACACATGAACACCTTTAAATTGAGCATCATTATTCGAAGCTATTTTATTATGTAACAACTTCCACAACACAAGAGTTTTTGCAAGTGGAATGTAATTCACCCACATCAAATTTCCTTAGACAACATAACCATGAGGTGTGTGAAAAATTGTCCTAACCACTTTTTGACTAAGGACACCATAATCATCCAAAGACCCATTAAGAGCCTCAGAGAGATAAGTGAGAATCAAATTATTTAGATTGCCCAAACCTAGAATGACTTGTAAAGAAAGGGGCATAATCCAAAAGTTACCATCCCAAGCATGAACAACTTTAGAAGTAAGTTGGTCATTCACATTACCATCCCAGAGTTACACTACAAGAAAATCATTGAATATAAATCAATTTTAGAGACAAAAAATGATTAGTTGCTATAGTGACTAAATTAGAGACCATTTTAAAGACTAAAATAGTCTCTAATTCAGTCACTATAACAACTAATTAATTATTTTGTTTCTATTCAATTATTTTCTTGTAGTGTTACCGAGAGTTATCATCAAAAGTAAGTTGGCCTTGTACATTACTAGCTACTCCAGTCAACTCAGAAATGTTAAGATTGAAACACCAACTATCATTCCCAAAAATCAATTTGCTTACTGTTGCAGACAATCCAATGAGTATTATCAATAATAGTGCCATTTCACCACCAAATCGAAGAGGACTTATAAATAACAAGTTTATTATACTTGTTTTTTAAGAATTTGGTTTTCACCAAAATAGCCTAAGGCAAATGACTATAAGAAAAACCCCATATGAGACGAAGCAACTAGGCTTTACTTTCTTCCTCATTATTCATAACTTACATGCTACCTTCATATTTACTAGAACACAATTAGCTCCTATATAGATAAAATTTATAATACAACTATCAACATCTTTAATCGGGCTAGCAAGCCATTTATAAATTTGGAAGCTATAGTTAAGAGAACCAATGATGACAAAATTAACCAATTGAATTTTACTCATCATGTTAAGCAACTTTCCTTTCTAATAAGCAAGTTTGATACAAATATTATCAGCAAGAGATTGGAGATAGTGAGACCTAAGACACCAAAAAGATAGACACTCGCAAGTAATTAAAATGAGTGGAACCTCTTCCAAATCCCAATAAAGCTTGAATTGTTCCACTGAAAGTAGCAGAATTATCAGTAGTGTAAAATGACTTTTATTAGTGTTCAATCATTGCTCATATGTCCTACTGTAAGAATGAAAGAATTGCTTGAGATTTCTTTTATTTCTCCTAGAAAACATAAAAATGCCATCTGCATATAAATCATGAGGTGGAAGGGAATAACCTTGCGAATTAGTCATAAGAAGTAGTTTTAGGAAGCAAAATTGTTCATTGAATCCTAAATCCACAATCTATTACATAATTTGAGAATTTCAATAAAATTGTGAAAAACATATATAAAAACTAATCAAGTGCATCCAATTTTTGGATAATTATAATTATAAACATTAAGTTTGAGATATTAAAAAATTCAGAATAATAACAATTAATTAAAAATTAACAAAGTTCAAATTAGTGGTTATTAATCTAGTCTTCAATCATCTACAATGTTCAAATATGTAGATCTTCATCATAAAATTCTTGCACAATCTTCATACCAACAAATTTCATACACCTATAATATTTTTTTCATTTCTACCAAAATATTTTTCTTACCGTATCAAATATGTTTGTGATTTCTAGAATCACACCATCCTTAACATACAACTCAATATCATTTATAGATCATTTATAAAGTCACAATGCCTTAACATTGGTCGATCATGAAACTGAGGATGATGAAGACGAAAATAAAGATAATAACAATATCATACCACAAATTTGTATATGAATTAAGCTATAATGAAGATCTAAAAGACAAGCAAAAAGATCAACTTGTAGGACAAGCTTTTACATGTAAATATTTGTTTACTTTTTTTAAGTGTTATTCTTTAAAACTAATCACCATTTTATTCAAAATTTGTTTTGTATCTTGAGGTTCAACTATATTTCTTTTATCATCAATTACATTCTTATTATTTTATATTTTCCAAATTACGTTAAATTCAAATTAATATTATTATTTTAATTAATAGACCGCACTATTAAAAAAAATATGTAAATTAATATATATACATATATATAAATTTATTTAAAATTAAAAACCATAAGTAAATTTTTAAATTTTCAAAATAACAATAAATACCATTTTTTAAATAAATAAGAATCAATAAGTTAATTAAAAATACTAAAACAATTTTTAACAAAAAACAAAAGATATTCTGGTGACAAGGTGAGTCACATGCACGATTTCATAACAGAAGTTTTCAAATCGTGACTGTTAAAAGAATTTATTGTTCTATAAATTTTTAAAAGTTTGTCTATTTACTTAATATCCTAATGAAATTTCACTAATTTGGTAAAAAACACTGAAGGTAACTAGTAATTTCCAATGAGCTTGTTCAGAACCCTTGATTAGATCAGCAAAGTTATTTTTGGTTGGTTCATCCAAGGCAGTATTTTTAGAAGTCCCAGGGATCACAATCTTAACTTTCCTTTTCTGCAGAGCTTAGTGAAGATGTTGCAACCATTGAAACAATCCACTAGCCAGTTATTAAGTTTTTCAGAAATTCAAATTTAGCCTCATTAACCCTTCAAAATATTTAATTTAAAATTTATTCATAAAAAAATCATTTTATTAGTACAAGACTTTCATATAATATGGATATAGAAACTTGATTGCAGAAATTTTGGATGTTTTCTTAGCTTTCTTTGAAAGTTGTAGATGGTTAAAAGGCCATGTGCATAGTTTCTTTATGCTTTATTGAATGCATTGAAATGTTAATACTGCAAATTTGATCTTCAGTTGGAGAAAGAGGCCTTTGTAAAGGGTGTTCCAATAGGACAAGCTCTTGATATAGACATACCCCCTCCAAGGCCAAAAAGAAAACCTAGCAATCCTTATCCCCGGAAGACCAATGTTGTTGTCCCAACCTTACAAAATGCAGCAAAGAATGGAAAGTCTCTCATTTCAATTGCATCTTTACATGGTAAACAAGCATTGGACTTGGAGAAAGAACCACTTCCAGAGGTTATATTGTTTTACTTTTTATACTTCAATTGCAATTCAAACTATCTGTTTTTCCCCATTTCAATAAAATTATTTTGCTTGCTCCTTCAGAAGCATGGTGTGGACCTAAAAGAAAACAAGGACGAAAGCAGCTGGAAAGCATTTACCATTCTCCAGGAGGCACCTTGTTCATCAGTATCACTGCCGCAGAGAAATTCATGTGCCTTAAGGGAGTTTATACCTTCAATAAAAGAGGTAATAACTCTAGATGAAACAAATGAATCTTTTATTACTGATGAGCTTCAAAATCACAAGTTGGAGTTACATGATGAT
>Ga0123342_1009688_pt1 | contig 11388 bp, 8 predicted proteins | sample Turbeawhitnodule_FD_89960 | JGI IMG/M metagenome (GOLD analysis project Ga0123342, IMG submission 89960) | Root nodule microbial communities of legume samples collected from Mexico - Turtle bean Mexico white nodule | ecosystem: Host-associated > Plants > Roots > Nodule | place: Mexico: Nepantla... | reverse complement strand
ACTTGCCGATGCCATTCAACACCCCAAATGGCAAAAGGATATGAATGAAGAATTGATGGCGATTGAGAAAAACAATATCATAACTCAAATTGGGAAGGTTGTTCCAAATCAGAATTAAGGGAGAATGTTGGTTATTCAGATTTTATTATTATTAATTTTGATTTTATTACCCTTAAACTATTTTATGTTTATATTGCATTAATGGTTAGTTTACAGGCTTGTTAGTATTTCTATTTTATAGCTTCCAATAATTGTAATTTTATTATATATATGATTGAGTAAATCAAAATTAATAAGATAAGTTTTGCAATTTTGTGCAATTACGTTCAATCAGTTGCTACAACCTTTTGTCTTCTCTTATTTTCTTCAATTAGTTCCTAAAATAGTCACAACATAACTCTTTCTACTTAATAATATAGCAACCAAAGTTTCATGATTCAATTGTGACATGCTCACTTGCCAACATGACAATTGATGCATCATGAAAAGATATTCCCTTAGTAATTGTCTTATTAAGAAACAAACTCTTTGATTATAACCTAATACACTAGACTTTTGTCATGGGACCATTGTTGCAATTGAAAATAATGCCCCCATCAACAAATTCCCTACTGAGAATCAAACTTGTTATACTGGTCATGATAACAATTGTTGGATCAAGCGTTTATCCCTAGGAAAACAAAAGTTAGCTTATAGGTAGGGCTATAAGCACCATAATTCAATTGTAACTTGGTTTACTTAGACATGAGAGAATTGTACCATGCAAAAATCTCCCTCATTAATCGTCCTGTACAGAATCAAATATTTTAATTATGACTTGGTGCACCTAAGCTTGTCATGGAAAAATTATTACAACTTGTAGCAATCATGGTAAAGGCAAAAAATATTTTGGAAAATAGGAAACTTTTTGGGTGTGTGAGGGGTGGAGGAGGACATATAGTTGATCAATAGATTGGTTAACATGAAAACAAAGGATAAAAGGGATTTAATTAGGGCGAATAAATATAACAAGAAAGGAGAGTGAGATGTTGAATGATGATAATCTCATTTAATATAAGAGAGATGAAATAGGCATCAAGATAAATAACATGACATAAAAGGTTTTAAAAGAACAAGTTTAGTTATTTTTTCTACAAGAAACAAATTGGAGCATATAGATGTTGGGTTGTGTCAATAATTATGGGAAGACACAAAAATTGGGTGGAATGTAGAGCAAACTATAAACTCATCTCGGGGTTTTACTCTACATGTGGTATAAAATGGTGTTGGATGTTACAAATTTATTGATATGTTGGGATATTAGGGGAATTGAAGGAGAAAAGTTTAAAGCTAGTTTTGTAAATATTTACTTGTCTAGTGAGTTAGATTTGAATGTTCGGATGTGGGATGAATAGAAAAGGAGAAAGGCATCTTGCAACATTGGTATATGTTGTTTACTAGGAGACTTCAACTATACTAGAATCAACAATGAAATAAAATGGTAAGGGGTGGGGGAATATGATAGGAGGGAAAGGTTAAGATTTAATGAGTTCATTAGGGAAGTGGAAGCATAAGACTTACCTTTGATTGGAAGGTCTTTCACTTGCCTTCAACCAAATGGGAAGACTAAAATTAAGATTGACAAGGGTTGATGACCAACGAGTTTATTAGTACATGGCTTGGTAGTGTTTTCTTTTACTAGACAAAACAATCTTAGATCATTGCCTAATCCTCTTGAAGTACAAGGAAATGGATTGGGACCCAAAATTATTTAAGGTTCTAGATTCATGGCTAAAAAAGAAAAAATAGTCAAGTCTGTAGTTAAGAAGAATTGGGGTAACCCGCAAATACAAGGAAGGAAATCATATGTATCAAAGAAAAATTAAAAAGATTCAATTTTTTTTCTTAAAAGGTGGAATAAAGATTGGTTTGAAAATATACAAGACAATAAAAAAAGTACATAGTGAAAAAGAATGAATGAACTAGACAAAGTAAAATAGTAACACAACTTAAAAGGAGGAGAATGTTTGGGAAAAGATGAAACTCCAACAAGATTTATGACAAGTAACTATGTATAAATAGTCTTTGCATAGGTGAAGTCTAGATCCAGGTGGTTAAGGCAATGGGATTGTAATAACAAATTCTTTCATACCACTATTAATTGGAAAAGAAGGAAAAATTGAATGATGGATCAAAATATTGATGCAAATTGGATTAATGAACTCGCTAGGATAAAGGAAAAAATATTGAAACTATTTTAAGAAAAGGTTTAATGAGAAATCATGGTGCAAAATAAACATAGATAAGGTTAAATTTAAAGGATCTTGATAATGACTTTCTCGCCTATAAATTTGAGCCTTTAACAATTAAATACATGGTTTTTAGAAGTGGGACAATCATAAAATTCCGAGGCTAGATGAGTATAACTTTGGTTTATATTCTAGTAGTTGATTAGGGAGAATTTTTAGTTTTTTTGGAGGAATTTCACAAGCATGGTAAATTTCTAAGAGGAGAAAAATTCTCCTTCATCACTCTCATCCCCAAAAAAGAAAGGTTAATACATCTAGGAGAAATTAGACCAATATATGTGATAGGTAACATATTTAAAATAATAACTATGATATTGTCTAGAAGGTTAAAATCAGGATTGTCAAAGGTCATTAATGAAGTTTAAAATGTGTTCTTGGAAAATAGGAATTTATTACAAAAAGTGTGTTTGTGACAACTGAGGTGATATATGAGAATAAAATGAAGAAGAGATGAGGTTTAATATTTAAAGTGGATTATGAAATGGTGAATGACATAATTAATGAGAACTTTCTAGTTTATATACTGAGAATACTAAAGTTATATAACAAACAAATCTCTTGTACCAAGAGTTTTTTAAAGTTAAACACGATATCAATCTTAGTAAATAAGAGTTTGAGAAAAGATTTCTCAATGAAATTAGGCTTGAGATAAGGAAACCCTCTAGTCCATCTCATTTTCACAACCGTAACAGGAGATTGAGTGGGTTTATGATAAAAGCTATTAACAAGAACTTACTCTTTAGTTTTATTTTTTTAGAGGAACAAGATTGAAGTGGGTATCTTACAATATATTAATGACACGATTTAGAAGAGTTTGCGATAAAAAATGTTATGGTTGTCAAGTCTATCATAAGGAGCTTTGAATTGGTGCCATAGGTGAATGTTAACTTCTTTAAGTGTAGTTTTTGAGCATTTGGCATGGATGAAATGAATTTAGAAAGAATGGTACAAAAACTAAAGTACAAACTATTTAATTTTCCATTTATTTATTTAGGGTTACCTATTGGAGATACTCCCCATGGGAAGGAAGCCCATTATCTAAAAGTTGTTAAGAAGTTATATCCTTAAAAACATAAGTTGTTGTTATTTATTGAGAGGTTATGTTTGATATTATAGGAGTGAAGGACAATAATTGATGGAGGGATGTGAAAAGGATTTATGGAAGGTAAAACCAAAACAGGTTGTTTGATAACATTATAAGTAGTGGAAAGGAGATAAGACAAAAACTAAATTTTGTTTGGATAAGTGGAAAGGGTGAAAATAGTTGTTCGATTGGACGACATAATTGCTTGAATGGGAAAATTTCCTCTTACAAAATATATTATTTACAATTACAACAAGAAACATTACACAAAAATAAAGAGGATAAATGATCTTCGAAAGATAAATTGAACGAAGTTTACTCTATTAAATTTGCTTATAACTATATAAAGAAGTTGAAAAGACTGACACTATCTAACATATATAATAAGATAATTTGTAATTAAAATATAAAGTAATTACTAACGAAAATTGATAATAAATATTAATACTAATTTAGAAAATATTTTATAAATTTTTATTAATAATAGAAATTATTTTAGATCCTAATAGTTTTTTAGTTTATAAAATAATCTCTAACTTAATTAATATAATAATTAATTATACTTTGTCTTAAAATTAATTGTTATTTTAATGATATTTTTATAATATTATAAGAGGTATTTATAATTTTATTTTTATTTATTAATCTTATAACTATCTTTATTAAGGGGGATATCCCTAACCTCGTCTTATTTATTAATATATTTATTTATTAATTTTATAACTATTTTTAATCACTAGGATGCCCTTAACCTCATCTTATTTGTTTAGTTACTTTATAATTATATTTGCTTAATGAGAAATCTCTAACCTCATTTTATTTAGTTAAAAATTATCATTACTTAGTAGGGGTTTTCTAACCCATCTTGTTTAATAATTGTTTTGTTATTTAATTTATTATATATATTATATTATTTTACTTGATATTTATTTTCACTTTCTTATTTTTGTCTGTTGTCAAAATAAAAATATCAATTTAAATAGATGAAAATATCAAACTTTCCAAATATATTCTCTCGACAGTTTTTCCAAATACTTGTTGGAATTAGGACATTGAAACTTCGATATTTTAAAAGATCAATAATTTTCAATTTTTATCTAGCACTCATCATCCACACCAATTCTTTAATAAATATGTCTCCATTAACAATATATATATGAATGTGTGAATTTTTATCTTATTTCTTCGTTTTATTAAAAAAATATAAAAAATAATTATATATACGAAAAATTAATATAGTATATTACTTCTTAAAATGTAATTAGATTAACAAACTATATTAAAAAATTACAAATGTAGTTTATTAGTGTAGAAAATTACAAGTAAATATAACCAATGTGCACTAATATTACATCTGAAACATTTTCAAAAGCTTGATTAGAATGAGGCATGAAAAAATGGAAAAGGGGTAGCAAAAGAAAGTGATAATGAACCAAAATTTGATGACAGGGACATGTAATTAATGTTGTGTGATCTATGGACAGCCTGAGTCTTAACATTTCCCACCAATATCTCCATCACTGTGACCCTCTCAACATAAAATATCCCAACAAATCTTTCTTTTTCTCTTCTTTGATCCGCACTACTCACTGATAATCGAACTAACAGATAATTAAATTAAGTTACAGATTAATAAAAATAATAAGCCTTGTTGATTCCCACCACGATTTCATAGTACAAACGAAATGATCAGAACGGTTGCTTCAGATGGAACTATCTTTTTATATCTTATGTAGACACTATTATTGGAGCCATTATGATTATTACTTCTCAATACTCAGTTTTATTATAGTGATTAGGTTTTTGCTCAAAAGTAATAATACCTTAAAAGATGGCAGAGAAGTTGAGACCTCAATTAATCCTTTCTTAGCCAATAAACGAGTTTAGCTGGAATGGTAGTTTATTCATTAGAATGAATAATTCAGTAACATAAAGTTATATAATGTTATATAATATGTTATATACATTTTACTTTTTTCATTAATACTTATAAAAATATTATAATAATGCAAAACAAATCTCATATTCCAATTGTGATTTGCCACTTCATAAAGACTAATCTTAAATTCGATTCCAATGGTTACGGTTTAGGGTAACAATGTTTAACAGAAAAGATAATAAAAGAATATATAATAAAAAATAATATTATATTTGGTTTAAATATATTTTTCATCTTTGTATTACAATACGAAATTCATTTTATTCTTATTCCAAATTTTAATATATTGAATTGTAGTAAAAAAACTATTGGAATCATCGAATTTTCAACAAATACTATATTATAATATTAAAACATTCACGTCAACAATAAATTAAAATAAAATATTTTGATATTTTAGTACAGAATTTTCGTTTGTTATGTTAAAAAGAAACTAGCAAAAACTTATTATAATAGTTTGTTTTACCACAAATATTCAATAGATATAAAGTTTGAAAATAAATTTAACGTAAAAGTATTGAACCAAAAAATATACTTAACAAATATTGGATATCCAAAACAAAATTAAACCACAACAAAAGTATATATACATCATAGTTATTATTAAGAGAGAAAAATGTTACATTTTTAAAAGACATGTTATGATTCATTTAAAAATGTCAAAAGGACAAACAAAGACAAATGGTTGAAAATGTAATTAAGAGGGGTTGCAAAAGATGAAGCAAATTTCAAATTAATAAATTTGAAAATCTCGATCATTTCAACAAACCTAATCTTGTCATCATTCCTCTAACATGAGGAAGGGGATTTTGTGAGATAGAAAATTAGTTCTCGGGCTATGTTTTATATTAATAAGGTTTGAGCTCTCTAAGTGATAAGATATATATATAAAGTATTAGATGCCATTATTATAGCATATCCTTTTCTCCTCGGCATTTTGTAAGGAAAACACTAACCAAAGTACTTACGACTAATTAACCTAATCATGCCATTCTCTTGCAATTATTTTTTTATGTTCGAACGTGTTTGCCACCTTTATGAACAACAAAACACTACGATGAATTCTTTGCTGAAAAGTACCAGGAACAAAGTTAATTAATTGTGTAAAACGCGCAATGGATTGTAAAATAAATGATCAAAAGCAGAACCAGTTCAACTTTTTTTTTGTTTTTTTTGTAAATTAAGAAACTGTTTGGAAGTAAACTAAATCTTTGTCCCAAAGGGCATTGAAAGCATTTTAAATTAAGAGTGTGCAGAGAGGCAGAGATTGTGTAGTAAATTTGAGTGTTAGCATATGCTGAAGATGTGGTTGGTGATATTAGGCATCTTCGTACAGTGGCAGTGCTGTCTGATGAACTGGTCCCAACAAATTAAATGCTAATTAACATGAGGATGTTATATTCTCATGTATACGCATGCATAACTAAAGTACGGTCAATACCATTATTTGAAGAAAGTACACATAAAAACATCACTTAACAACATTTCCACATTAATTAATTAAACTACTAATTAAAAGGATTGTGTATAATACCTAAATCATGAATGCTACTCTTTTAGTGGATTACATTATTCCCACTAGATTTTCCCATCATTATGATGACCTTCCTCCTCTAAAAACTAATTCCAACTGTAAACTCTATTGTAATAAATAACAAAAAATTGGTAATTAAACATAAAAATTAGGTTTCTTCACACATTATATCATTCATCTATTATCGAATTTAACTGAAAGTCAGAATTTTGATGCATATAGGGTTGATGTGTACATGTTTTTTTTTTATGATTTTCAGGTTTTTTGAGTTATGAATGTACATAACCCGTAGTAGATAACTCGTAATAGAGTTGGAATATCCTATAATGTTTCCTATTTATTTATTTTCTTGCTTATAAAAAAAAAATTCAATTATCGATTTAAGAATTTTATACATTTTTAAATTTCTTTTCTTACACATTTTACTAAGGTATATTTTTTATTTTCTCATACATTTTACTAATATTTTGTTAGTGCATTTTAACGATATGTTAAATATATGACAAAATCTTAAATATAACAAAGTATTCCTATGGAATGAGGTTGTTTCATAATAATGTTTACAAAACAACGTCATTTTATTATCAATATGACATTAAAATGTGTAAAAAATTGGAAAATACGAAAGTAAAAATATGGGGAAAAAATGATAAAATGCAGAAAATATTTAGAATTTTAGGGTAAAAATGTACCAAAAGAATTTGAAAATTATTATTTTTTATCTGTAAAAATGAAATTTGAAAATTAATGATATAGTTAAATGGTAAAATGTGTAATTAAATAATAAAAATTACTATTAGAAGAGCTGAGAAAAAGTTTAGTAAAAGTTTCAAGTATACAATAAGTATCATTAATTTATATAATTTTTGTTTATAAGTAATAAATCTTTTTTAGGGTTTATGTTTATAAAAACCTTTGTATAAATTAATGTGAAGTAAGAGTCCTGGAATCACCAACTAATCCAGTCAAATAAATTTAGTCAGTAAGAGCAACTAGAACGTGAGTGTCCTTAATTATTTGCGCATGTTTACTAAACACCATTCTTAATAAAAACTTGTCATTGAACTGTTGTACTCAAAACAAAAGCTAAATAGACACGGTTGTGTTGTTTAAAATGGAACATAAAAAAAACCAGTAAGCAAAGGTCTAGACAGCTTCAAATCAGAATAAACAACTTGTGATCTTTTGATAAAATCTAATTGTAATGATGAAGTGTAGACTTTTTTTTTAAGTTTGTTTAGCGGATAAAGATCATATGTTGCAACTTTACACGTCGCTAAAAACTTGAAAAAGTTTCTCTTCAAAAACTTCTTAGAACTCTGAAAAAAAAAACTTATGTAATTGAGTTCTCTTTGAACATCTTAATTACTTGTTTTTTTATGTTAATTTGTTGAATTTATTTAGGTTTAAACTATTCTCCTAGTCACACAATTGTTGAGAATGAAACTGAACGGTGTGGCTATAAGAGATAACTTTAGTCACAGATCAATTATATTATGTAAGGAATCAGTTAACCATCTTTTCTTTGATTGTAAATTACCTGTATACTATAAAACTTATCCAACAAATGAGAAGGTATAGTAACCGTGCGTCTCAAAACCAAACAGTGTAGAAATTTAATCAACTTTTGCTTGTCATATTTTAGCAGAATAGAAAATATGATTTGGAAAGTAATGTTGGTTGCAGTGGTGAGGGAGCACAAAAATAAGTTCTTGTTCAACAATGATTAATTACCACCAACTTTACAATTAAATATGAAAAATAAAAAAATTATAACATTAATGTTTATCTATGAATAACATTTGCTGGTTATACAACGCAAATCAATATTTATAAATTTTTTTTTCGCAAATCAATATCCATTGATAGTATTCCTCAATAACTAGACGCTAGTATTATTTGTCCGTATAATATCCGTTGATAATATCCATTGTTAAATCTCACAATATTAATAATTATAATAATACTATTAGTTAAGATAATAATAGTAATAATATTAATGATAATAATAAAATTAATTATGATATATAATATTAATTTTCTTAATCTTAAAAATAATTTTTTATAATAATAATACTAATAATTTTATATAAAATTTTATATAGAAATGGATATAAATTGATGTAATAATAATAAAGATAATAATAATATAAAAATAATTATGATAATAATTACAATAATAATATTAATAATAATTTACGATAATTTTAATTTTAATTATTTTATTTTATATTAATATATTAAAATAAAAATATTAATATAATAATTTGTAATAATAAGAAAGATAATAATATTAATAAAAATAATTATGGTAATAATATTCATAATTTTATTATTAATAATAATTTATGAAAATAATAATACTAAAAATTTATTTTATATTAATATATATCAAACTGAAAATACTAATTTAATATTAATAATAATAATAATAATAATAAAAATAACACAAAAATATTAATTCAATAAATTGATGTAATAATAATGATGACTGTGATGATAATAATAATAATAATAATAATTTTTTATTATTAAAAATAATTTATTATAAAACTAATATTAATAATTTTATTTATATTAATATATATTAAAATGAAAATATTAATATTATTAATTGGATTTGAGTTTGATTCCTTTCATAAATATATGTTTATGTATGTTGATAATTACCGACAAATTATTGACTATTGTTTTTTCATTATTAATTTTCATATAGTGATAAAATTTTGATATTATTGATAGATTTTGATTGTCGGTAAAACCGGTTTGTAGTGTTTTTGTCCTAGAATATGCATTTAAAGTGTAAAGAAAAGATAGGACGATTGTTGATATAACATTTCACATTTGATTCTTTAATGTTATATGCATGATAGTATAGGCTAGGTGATGTAATACGGGAACATGCATGAGTTATGTGATGCGTTATTAATATTATATATGGCAGTACACTGTTATGAATCTCATAGCCTAACATTTTACATATTCTTATCCATATTTCAATGTACCTGATTTGAAATGAGAGCAGTAAAGAGATTTCTTATGCCTGATAGTGAAGCTAATGCGGGTAGAGTGCCTCCCAAATAATGGAATTTGTGGTATATCTAATTTATTTTATTTATTATTTACTGATAAAAAAAATATGAGATAATAAAATTGACCTTTGCTGATTGAAGGTTGTAATATGCTGCAGTGGGACTATCCAGAAGAAATCAGAGCATGACCAACATCTAAGGACCATTTTGATCAACACGACACTTACATTAGAGGATTTGGGGATAACAAAAATCAAGTATGCAACCTAGTAACTTACCGAAGTTGTCATACAGGTGTAAAGAACCAAGTGATGGATAAAAATAAAGAGGAAATGGTACAAGCAAGGACACCGTAGGCTACAACACCAATCTTGCAATTGTATCAGATGTGGGTGTGAATAAATTTTGTTGGATGTTGTATATTTTGTTGATTCTAGAAAGAGTGATGGTAGAAATTTTTCTTTATTTATAGAATATGTGTGAACATAATTTCTGATGTAAGCCATTGATTCCTTCCATCTCTTAAAAATACAAATGCATCTCTCAAAAACACAAATGCAAGCTGCAACCTTGCAAGCATTTTTTATATGTGAGAAATAATACTGGTTACTGTTGAGGGTTCTCAAACTGAACAATGAATCAAGGAGGAACACCTTTCTTCTTTTCTAACTTCTCTTTCGATCTCAAAGAATCAGATTTGTGGAAAATTTTCCGAAGATGAGGAAGGGTGAGCGATGTCTTCATATCTAATAGATTAAACATTAAGAAGCAAAGGTTTGGATTAGTAAGATTTCAGGGAGTACAAAATAATAGGGAGTTGGAAAATCATCTGAACACAATATGGATTGGGAGCTGGAAATTGAACGCTAATAGACCAAAATACAACAGGGCAGCAGAAACAAGAAAGGAGTGGAATGTTAAGCTGAAAGAGAAGGCAATAGAGTCAGAGAAAGAGGGTGGAGGGCAAAAGGAACAAACACGTACGCAAACATTGTCAAGTATGGTTATAGAAATAGAGCACAAACGCAGAACAGAGAAAATTTGCATGTTATTCACTTTAGAGCAGAGGAAACTCCCAGAGAATGGCTAAATAAGTGTTATATTGGGAGAGTTTCGGATTTAAACAATGTATCAAACTTGAACGAAAGCTTTATTTTGGGAGGCCTTGGCTACATAAAGGTTAAATTTCTGGGGGGATTCCATGTGTTACTGAAGGGGGAAAATGAATTGAAGATCAAAGAAGCCATAGAGGAGAATAAAGAATGGTTTGAAGAAATGTTTGATACAATCATTCCATGGGAAGAACAATTTGTAGCGGTAGACAAATTGGTATGGGTGAGATGCAGGGGTGATGCAGATCAAGATCAAGAAGAGGTAGAAGCCGAAGCTGAAGGTGCTCATGAAGATATTAGCTTACCTCAAAGAATTACAAGGAGCAAATTTAAAGAATTAGGAAGTAGTGGTAAAATGTTTTCTCTTTTTGTAGTATCTTTTGTATAGAATGTAGAATT
>Ga0123342_1009687_pt1 | contig 11391 bp, 18 predicted proteins | sample Turbeawhitnodule_FD_89960 | JGI IMG/M metagenome (GOLD analysis project Ga0123342, IMG submission 89960) | Root nodule microbial communities of legume samples collected from Mexico - Turtle bean Mexico white nodule | ecosystem: Host-associated > Plants > Roots > Nodule | place: Mexico: Nepantla... | reverse complement strand
GAGGCTCCTTGACTTGGGCGCTGCTTCTGACTCTCTTTTTGGCTAAGTTACTTATGCATGGTGCTGCCCAGTGCATAGCTAACTTGGGAGTGCGATCTCTACTGGAACTGGCGAGTTAGGGTGCTTTCATACACCTTCCCTGTGGTCTCGCCGGCCGCCTTCATAATCTGCACCATCTTCATCTCTGGCGATGTGCTTGCTCTGGCGATCTCCAATCACTAGGTCGCCTGAGTCTACATCTGGCGACTTCATCTGTAGCTGGGCGATCGCTTGGTATCTCCAACTTAATAACTGGCGCTTACACGAGCCCCCCGACTTCCTTCCCTTCTGCCAACCTGGCGCCTTGTCAACACGCCTATACTGTAGCTTGATGCCACGTCATCACTTCCGACTTCCTGGGCGGTACAAACATGAATCCCAGTCACAACTATGAAGCCTTTTCCTTTGATATGAGACTTGTATTCAAATGCTTCTTTATACCACATTGAGAGAATACCCCCTACCCCATTTTCTCCTTCATTATGTACCCAACCAACTCTATTATCCCCCCACAAAGCAAAGCATCTACAATCAGAGAAATCCATAACTTTTGTCTCCTATAGACACACAAACTCCCCACCTTCCTTACAAATAATATGCTTAAGATATTTAGCTTTTATATCTTTCCTAGCACTCTGAAGTTTAAGTTGACAATAATCATAAACAACCGGTTTTCGTACCCTTCTTCATCTTACTCAAAACTTGTCTATCCCTATCCTCCAGCACCTCCACTTCTTTTAGCATCATATCTTCATCCCATTCCATGTCGTACCCGGGACATTATAGCTTATGATTAATCGAAATCGTACCAAAGGAAAATTTGAGATGGCAGGGTTAGATCCATTTAATATTTTGAGAAAATTGAGGACAGAAACTTCAATTCTCGCACGGACCTGCACGCATCAAAACGAAACTGGCACGATCAAGAGAAAAAGAAGAACAAAAAAGGATGGATGTTGAAAGAGCATTATTACCTGAGCAGGAGGGACGATATCGGCATTACAGAGCTCTTGATCGGAGAAGATTTTTAGCGTCGAATTTTGAAGATCTTCCATCGGAGCGTGAAATCTCTATAATTCCATAACTGTATAATTGGCGCGCAATGGCCGAGTAAGATAGCAATTTCTTGTGTTTAACTACATATATTACAGTCATTTAAAAAAAAAGGAATATAATTTATTTGAAAAATTGCTATCAAATTTCTTTAACATTATATAGTCATTTTTTATTCATGTCTTTTTGTTAAAATATTTGTGAACTAATTTAATCATAAAAAATACCTTACGACTGCCACGTGGTGTTGTACGTTCTAAAGTTTGAAACTTCATAAAAATCAGTAGTTAATTTTATGGTTTTATTAACTCCATTTTTTTACAAGTAACAAACTAACAAAAGCTTCCAAAAATAAAAACAAAATAGTCAACGTATTCAATATAATCTATACAATATAAAAGTAGAAGGCGCACTATCCAATTTCTTTTTTTTTTTATCAAAAAAAAATTAATATAAATTAAAAAATATTTCAGGCTATCCTAACTCGTATACAAACTCAAAATATAGTTTTGGAACAAAGCTATCCTAAAACTCCCAAAAACATTACAACTCTATTTTACTGCAGAGAGACGCCAAACCTACAACAAAAAGCTATGGATTAAGCCAAACAACTTTAGGAACCACAAACAACTTCATGACTGCACCTGCACCCTCGAAGGGCACCCAGGTCCTCCAGAAGACCAGCAGCTATTATACCCAAGCAAAATTTGCTTCCTGCTTCCACATCATTATGGTGTGTTCATAAATTGGAAACTTTACACGTAGGCCACCTCATTATCTAAGATGCCATGATACCTTCCTAGCTCTGGTAGCACCTAGAATAGCCTTTCCAATCCTCGTTCAGCAGATTCCACTCAGGATACCTTCATAGCAGCATGAGTTGACCTTGGAGAGTAGCTCGCTTTGGAGGCATCATCCAGAACTCTTTCCCAGCCCAGCTTTGGCTTCACAACACCAACCAGGCTCGGTTTAAAGGCTAGCAGACCGCTACAAATCTGCTCTGCATCCGGTGCACCAGAAAAGGTTTGAAACCCACTCATAACTGGCAGCAACAGCAAACCATCTTGTTGACAGTGCCTAGGGGAAGAAAACAGAAAGAACTAGATGGCTTAATGTATAAAACAGCATCATAAACATCCTTCAAAATCCTAGCAATCCTTATGCCTTCAGATTATAGTACTCCATTTCCAAAAGCAGCTAACTCCAGCACTCCAGCCCAAGGCTCCTATTCCACTCCTTAAAAACCAGTTTGCCAACTTTCTAAACCAGCACTTTATTCCAGAATCTAGTTCCAGTTGCATTCAGAACCAAAACAGCGTTGAACCTAATGCCTATCCCTTCAGAATAACCACTTTCTTACCCCCGCACCTTAACCTTTACGGTTACAACTCTGGATTTAAACTGATTTTTTATTTATTGGCAATAATAAATAAATAAATTAGAACCACTTCAGGGGTGGTTCAATCCTTATACATATTACACGCCACCAATTCCAACTACCTACCACCAAAACAAACAAAACAACACCTTGTCCTTACTTAACCTAGAAAAAAACTTCAGGAAACTAACCTCATACACTCCATTGGTTCCAAACACCAATCTGAAAAGGAGAATGAAACTAACCGGGAATTTGTAGAGACCCAGGACCAAACCTTTACTTGTACACACGCAAAGACTTCAGACGCATCAGCCACTCCTCTTTTGAAAATTATACGATTCCTGTGACTCCAAATTTCACTAACCACCCCTACCCAGATTGTGTTCCAAACAATAAGACCCGTCTCAGAAGGTAGATTCAACCTAAATTGATGGAAGTTAAACCTCAGCTCAATGTGAGATGTAAACAGAACCCCTAGCCATCTGTAGCATAAACACCAAACTCGCCACGCGAAACTACATACGAAGAACAAATGGCTACAAGACTCTTCCTCCTTCCCGCACAATACGCACCTCAAGCTTTCTAACTGCACCCCTCTTCTACTAAGATTTACCCTAGTTGCAAGCTTATTTTCCAACACCCTCCAAGCCATAAGCACTGCAGAAGGAACTGTCTTGCACCTCCATAACTTACTAAAAATCGGTGAAGAATCCGCCTCATTATCCTTCCTGACAAGGTTGTAAGCAGAACTAACTGTAAAAGATTGGAGACCCCCACCCTTCCAAATCCATTTATCAACCTCTCCTGGGACAACCCCAGCCCCAAGCAGAAGCTGACTCAATTGATCTGCCATCGAATTCTCCCATTCGAAGAAAGACCTTCTCCAAGCTAGTTGCCAAACCCATCTTCCATTAGACCAAGACCCGAACTCCAACAGTTTTGCGTCTTTGTTAGAGCTAATAGAGAACAGTCTTGGATATACATTTTTCAACGCCTCACCCTTCAACCAACTATACTTCCAGAAATAAATATTCTTCCCATCACCTACTTTCCACTCAAAACTGTCTTCGAAACTTCTCCCCCAACCCCCCAAAGACCAAACTTCCTTCAAATCTTTCCACCAAAGAGAGCAACACCTATCTTTACCCTCCTCTCCCAGAGATCTCCACCGACCGTACTTAGAAAATAGAACTTCCTTCCAAAGACCGACCTCAACCGAACCCAACCTCCAAATCCACTTCCCCAGCAAAGCCAAGTTGAACAACTTTGAATCTATGATTCCTATCCCCCTGAAATCACGAGGCTTACAAGCCAAGTTCCAGGAAGCCCAAGCAATCTTCCTTCCGTCTGCACCCCATCCCCAGAGAAAATCCCTTTGTAACTTGACCAACTTCCCTGCCACCCCAGAAGGCAATTTGAATAACGACATAAAGAATAACGGAATAGAAGAGAGGTACAGACCTTATTAGACAAATCCTCCCAGCCATCAACAAACTTCTTCCCTTCCACCTGCTTAATCTAGCCTGCACTTTCTCGATCACCCCGTTCCAAAAAGCACCGTGCTTATGACTCCCTCCAACTGGCATACCCAAGTAAATGAAAGGAGATACCATCGTATCGCAGTTAAGAATCGCTGCGAAATGCTGAAGTGTGACCTGGTCCATCCCCGTCCCGCCGATCCTACTCTTCGCAAAATTAACCCTTAACCCAGAAGAGAGCTCGAAACACTGCAGAATCGCCTTGATATTTAATACACTCTTGGTATTTGCTTCACAGAAGAACAAGGTGTCGTCCGCATATTGTAACATATTAACCTTTACTTTATCCTTTCCAACCTCCAAACTGTCAATCAACTTCTTTTCTTTTGCCACCCTTGTCACCCCAGCTAACCCTTCCACCACAATGAGAAAGAGAAAAGGAGCAAGCGGGTCGCCCTGACGAAGACCCTTTCTAGGAAAGAACTCCCTAGTTGGACTCCTGTTAACCAGGACAGACACTGAAGCTGACTCCAAGCATCCCTTTATCCACTGAATCCAACGGTCGTAGAAACCCAACCTCCTTAGCATGTAATATATAAAGTCCCATTTCACCGAATCATAAGCCTTCTCATAGTCGACTTTAAAAAAGATACATCGCTTTCTCTTTCTCTTGTAATCCTCTAGAACCTCATTTGTAATGAGCACACTATCCAATAAACCTCTTCCTTCAATAAAAGCCGACTGTCTTATATCAATAATTTTTCCAATCACCTTTTTCAAATGCAAGGAAAGCGCCTTAGAGATGATATTGTACAAGCAACCTACTAAAGAAATAGGTCTAAACTCCCCCAGCTGTTGAGGATTTTCAACTTTTGGTATCAAACGGAGAAACAACGCATTTGATCCTCTTGGCCAACATCCAAAACCAGCAAAATCTTTTACTGTCGACATCACATCCTTCTTCAAAATGTCCCAACAAGATTTTATAAAACCAAAGTTAAACCCGTCGGGGCCTGGACTTTTTGAACTATCACACCCCCAGATCGTTGCTCTAACCTCTTCTTCAGAAAAATCACTGACTAACATATCATTGTCAGCTTCCGAGATAGTATTGAATCTAACCTTGTCCAGTCTGACCTAACAAACATCGTTCCTGGTGAACCTTTCTTCAAAGTACTTACAAACCTTATCCTTTACCTCCTTGTTATCACACCATTTTTTATTATTGAAAACTCCATGCAACTAATTCCTTGCCCTCCTCCATTTTACCGCTGAATGAAAGAACTTTGTATTGAGATCCCCTTGCTTTATCCAACTCTACCTTGCTTTCTGAAATAAAATCGCTTCTTGTTTAGACTTGGACTCGGTAAGTTTAGCAAAGAGAGACTTTCTTTCATCCCTTTCTGACTCTACTAACCCATCTTCGTCATCACGAGTGTCTAATTCGTCTAACCTTTTATGGATTTCCTTACAAGCCTGATTCACATCTCCGAAGACTTTCTTGTTCCACACCTTTAAGTCTGCTTTTAGCTTTTTCAACTTTTCTTTAAACACAAAAATTCCCCCTCCTGTCACCTTGTAAGAAGACCAACTAGAACTCACGAACTCCTTAAACCTGCTATATTTCAACCACACATTCAGACATCTAAAAGGCTTCGGACCCCAATCCACTTAGACTTCCTTCAAAATAACTACACAATGATCCGAGATTGATCTATTTAAGACGAGTTGTTGGTTGTTTGGCCAATACTCCAACCACTCCTTAGAGACCAACACCCTGTCAATCCTGCTTTTTACCAAGCCATTGGGCTTGAACCAAGTAAATTTCCTATCGACCAACAGAATATCTACCAACTTTGAGCTTTCGATGAAATCATTGGAACCCTTTATTTCTCTAGAGTAGTCAGAAGACGCAACCACACTCTTCCTTTCCTCTTGCCTTCTTATAGAGTTAAAGTCTCCAATGATACACCAAGCCTTTGATATTTGTCTTGTCTGAAACCACTAATCTCGTTCCACATCTCTTTCTTTTCCCGTAGAGAACCTGAACAATAGATATTCACAATAGTTACGTGGGTTCCAATGCCCCTCTTCCAAACCCCTTCTAACACAGAAAAGTTCCTACCATTTTCAAAACTGAACAACTGAAATGCCTTGTTGCTCCACATCGTAATCACTCCGCCTGCGCTGTTAACAACTTTGTTTTCCACCCATTCCACTTCGTCGGTTCCCCAAAGAAGACACACCTTTTCCCTACTAAAATCTGAACACTTCGTCTCTTGTAAACACACCATGTCCACCTGCTCCCTGCTAATCAGATCCCTGAGATAATTCCTTTTTACTGCCCCGCCTACCCCTCTGATATTCAGACTAAGAATCTTCATTGACAAACTTACTCCTTTCTTTCCACATCTTTCTCGTAGTCACTCCACCTTGATTAGATAACGAATAAATACCATTTAAAACTACATCTTCTCGACCAGGGAACGAAAACCCTGCTTCGTTCCCTACTCCCCAGACGCTTGCAGCCACGTTCTTATCAGTCTTCACCCAGAAAATCGTGTTACAGTTCTCAATTGCACTGTCAGAAGTGAATAAAGAATTCGACGAACTGCCTGTTTGGTGAACCAAAAAAACTTGGTCCACTATGGGATGTTTTCCTTCGACTTCTCCAACCAAACCTGACGACCTGCCCTTCGAAGAAACACTATTGCCCCCGCTTTCCACACCACCTTCCACACCCGCCCCCAACCCTGCTGACAACCCTCCCGGAGGAAATGTTCTCCCACACTCCTTCGAAGTTTGGACCTCGGACCTCCTCGCTTCCTCCTCATCATCTAACTTATCAAAATCTGCAGATACGTTACCAATCAATCCGTGGATAACTGAAGTCTTTGAGTGATCTTTTAAAGGTGTTCTCGAACAGCCATCGACTCCTTCTCCCACCACCGTAGTCCCAGACTGTTCCGATTCGTCCAGTAATGGTCTTGTCCCTAAAGAATCTTTAACCCTGCTCACAAAACCCGTCTGTTCCGAATCGAGCCCAACTACAACGTCCTCGTAACCACCATCTTGGAAGCACATACTCTTTAAATCCCTTCTAGTTCTCAAGGATTTCGGAAGTGCAGTTTGGACATTAAATGCCCAAACCTCTTCTTTCCCACTCATTGCTCCTCTTTCCAAGCATCCATTAAAAGGGGAGCATTCCTTTAAACGAGAAGAGGGCCCACGGTCAGCATGCAACTCTCCTTGCGCATCTTCTACATAAAACGACGCTCCTACCATTTCGGAGACACTCCCTATTGGATGATTCTTACTGCACTTAATCATGCCTCACCGTAAACTTTCCCTACCTTTTCATCTGCTGACTTGGACTCATTGGAAATAGTCACTACAACATTGAACGTTGATTCCACTTTCTCTTTCTTAGAAGAGTTAAAAGATCCGTGCCCAATCAATGATTCCACTTTCTCTTTCTTAGAAGAACTAAGAGGGTCGTGCACATTCAATGACCCTCTTAATTGTTCTTGAGCACCTCCCTCGTGCAGCTGGCGCTCCTTACCAAGGAAATCTGGATCCAACTTGCTCTGGACTGTCTCTTCATTCCCTATTCTTCCCCTTCCGACGGCGCCCACGCCACCTTCTCCGGCCGCACCAAACTCCGACCCCACTGAATCACATAAGCTAGCCTATAAGCTTCCTTCGTCGGAGCTTTCTTCAGTGTCTACCTCTGAGCCACCGCCATCCCATTTGCCAATACACATCTTCGGGAAACTCATCTCTTCTTCGAAGATCACCTTACACAGGCAGCCATTGATACAAAAATCCTTCTCCATATTGATAGTGGTGCTTACCATTGTTTTAACCCTAAAACGAGCAAACTCCAGTTTTTCTCTCTTCTCAATTGCTTCATCAATCTCCACCCCCTCCCCCACCACGACCCCTACTTTGGAAAAGCTCTGATTGCACCATAGTTGTATCGGAATTCCTCTGCAGCGTAACCATGCACAACATTCTTTCAGTACAAAAGAACCATCCCAAGGAGTAACCGACGAGAAAACTTCATCAAACCAAGATCTGTTTAACAAAGAGAGATTCCGGCAATCAGACAATGGCGGACACTTCCTTTTAAAGACAAAGAGTACAATCTAGGAAACAATGATTTTAGGTCAAAATTTCGTACCTAGACATGTTCCTAGAATTTTGCTTTATCTCCACATCCTAATTCCCAACTTATTTCTTCTTGGAACCATGATTTTCCTCCTCCCTCCCCACACACCTTTGAGAGGTCTCTCCACCACCAAGACTGAAGCCTGACAGGTGTTTGGGGGCTTTCAAACTCTAATCCATATTTTGAACCCAAAAGTTCCTTCCACCTACCACTCTCTTGTGATAAACACATCCATCTCCATTTAGCTAGGAGGGCATGGTTGAACATACGTATGTCTCTAATTCCCAAACCTCCCTCCTCTCTAGGTCTGCATACGTCCTTCCATCTTACCCAGGCGATTGGCTTGTTCACTTTCCCCCATTCCCATAAGAATCTCCGTTGAATACTAATGATGCTATTACAAACCGATTCTGGCACTCTGAAGAGGGATAGATAGTACAAGGGAATGGCAGATATGACAGAATTAGTTAGACATATTCTCCCCGCCATGGATAAGAATCTCCCTTTCAACACACTGAGTCTTGCTTTTAACTTGTTTAAGACAGGCTCCCAAAAGTGTTTCTTCCTTGGGTTTCCTCCAACTTCAAGACCCAGATACTTAAAAGGTACCCCCATCTAAGTACAATTCAAAGTCTTAGAGTAGCATACCACTGCATTACTTGGCACATTAACGCCTGCTAGTTTTGACTTGTGGAAGTTTATTTTCTGACTTGATGCTAACTCAAAACCCCTCAAGATAGCCTTCAGGGTTACCACATTACTAAAGGTGTTCTCACACAAAAAAAAAGTATCATTTGCGAACTGAAGGATGCACACCTCTAACTCATTCTTGCCTATCTTGAGGCCTGACAAGAGGTTGTTCTTCAAGGCTTGTCTTACTAACCCAGACATGCTTTCTGCAACCACGAGGAAAAGGAATGGTGTTATGGGGTCACCTTGTCTCTACCCCCTTGAAGGCTTAAATTCCTCCGTCGGACACCCATTGACTAGCATAGACACTGAGGTGGATTCCAAGCATCCTCAGATCCAAGATATCCACTTGTTGTTAAAACCCATCCTAAGGAGTGTGTCATATAGAAAGTCCCACCTTACCGAGTCATAAGCTTTCTTAAAGTCTAGCTTTAGACATAACCCACTTCTCCCCTTCCTCTTAAGGTCCTTTATCACTTCATTAGCCATAAGCACATTGTCAAGAATCCTTCTACCCTTTAAGAAAGTTGATTGGCTTTCGTCAATAACAGAGGGAACACCTTCTTCAATCTACCTGCCAACACCTTCGAAATGATTTTGTATGGGTCAATACTGCTCAAGCTTTATAGGGTCCCTAACCTTTGGAACAAGAGCTATGAAGGACGCATTACAACCCTTTGGGAGACTCCCAGACTCATGGAAGAATGAAAGCGCTGCCACAATATCGTCTTTTATAATCTCCCAACTTTGCTTAAGAAAGTTGAAGTTGAACCCATCTGGCCCTGGGCTCTTTGAACCTTCACATTGCCACACAACATCCCTAATATCTTTCTCGGAGAAAACAATTAGAAGGCTTTCATTATCAGACATCTTAATAGACTTAAACTCAACTCAATCCAATCTTACCCCTAGATCCTTCGTTGCTTTAAATCTAGCATCGAACAAGTTCTTCGCGTCTAGTCGCACTGTACTTGGTTCCTCACACCATTGGTCCCCCACTCGAACACCCTTCACTCTGTTCCTGATTCTTCTCCACTTCACATATGAGCGAAAGAACCTAGTGCCGAGTCCCCAAACTTGAACCAGTTTGCTCTAGCCTTTTGACAGATAAGGGACTCAAGTTTGATATCATTCTCCTTTAGACGACTTGCCAGCTCCATCATTTTCCACCTCTTAGATTCCACTAAGCCCCCTTCACAATCTATGCAGTCAAGAGCCTCTATTTCCTGCAAAATCTTCCTCTTGGCAATATCACGGTTACCAAACACTTCCTTATTCCATGATTTGAGATCAAACTTAAGAAGTTTCAACTTTTCTTTCAGCTTTATTAACTCGTTCCCATGGACTGAGTAGGACTGCCATTTATCCTTTACCATCCTGTTAAAGCCCCTTTCCAAGTACCAAGCATCAATGGTTCTGAAGGGTTTGGGACCCCAGTCCTTCTCCATCGACTTTACCACAAGCGCACAATGGTCTGACACTTCCCTCCTTAAAACATACTGTTTACTCATAGGCCATAATTATAGCCAGTCTTCAGAGACAAACACTATATCAATTCTACCCTTTGTCGAGCCATCGTGTTTGAACCACGTAAAATTCTTTCCTACAATAGGTAACTCTATCAACAGGTTAGATTCAATGAAAGAATTGAAGCCATTCAACTCGCTTACTTTCACACCTCTTTCCTTGACCCCTTTCCTTTCACTTCTGCTTCTTACAGCATTAAAATCACCACACAAACACCATTCTAGATCTTGAGAGGCTCATTTGACATTGGAGAGATCCTCCCACAAAGTCTTCTTACCACTCAAAGAGCATGAAGAGTAGACATTGGCCACAACACACCTAGATGAAGTTTTTAGGTGCTGTCCAAAGATAACAATAAAGCCTTTTCCCATCATTTGTCTTTCGTAGCTAAAGGATTCTGTATGCCACAAAGACAAGAGACTACCACTCCCATTATCAGCTTTATTATGAATCCAACCAACTTTGTTATCCCCTCAAAGGGAGTAGCATCTAGCATCCGAAAGCTCAATTGTTTTCGTTTCTTGTAGACAAACAAATTATGCTTCCTCACGCCCTATTATATGCCTCAAGTACCTAGCTTTGGTTCCTCCCCCCAAGCCTCTTATGTTTAGATTGACAATTATCATAAGAGACCATCCTTTTTACCCTCCTCAGCACTCTTCATTATCTCTAAGTCTCTCTCTTCCAAACATATATATTTTTTGACTACCTTCTGCTCATCCCCACAGCATGTAATCCCTGCTTGTCTACTGACCTCCCATAGCTTATACGGTTCCACTAGCATTTCAGAATCCCTCCACCGCACATTACAATTAGCAATATCCCCATCTGATATTGAGACTGACGTCGTACCTTGTTTACAGGGAGAGGTATTTCCAGCCTGTGACAGTCGTGAACTTAATCTTGCTGATCTCCTCGGTAGTGAATTGGATACTCCCAGCTCCGCTAGACCTTTGGTTTTACAGCGACGTGGGGGGGGGGGGGGGGGGGGGGGGGGACCACTTCCCCCGTTGGTCCCGCGGCTTTTGAGGGGGAGGGGAAGGCAAAAACCTGTG
>Ga0123342_1009686_pt1 | contig 11394 bp, 9 predicted proteins | sample Turbeawhitnodule_FD_89960 | JGI IMG/M metagenome (GOLD analysis project Ga0123342, IMG submission 89960) | Root nodule microbial communities of legume samples collected from Mexico - Turtle bean Mexico white nodule | ecosystem: Host-associated > Plants > Roots > Nodule | place: Mexico: Nepantla... | reverse complement strand
TTGATGAATTATGCTTATTAATTTGAAATTTAAATTATATCAAAACTTTTTATATAGATAGCTTACCCTGTTATTTGTTTGTGTTTGTTTCTTTATCTGTGATGATCGTGTTTTACACGGGAGCATATGAGATTGCAAGTAATAGAGCTCCTTAGTGAGCAGTTGGAGAATGAGATAGTTTTATTTGAATGCTTTGTTTTGTTGTTAAAACTTTTGATGTATATATTAAATCCCTATGAAGAGGGATATTTATGTTGAGATACACATATGAGAAAATAGTATATGTTATTTGTAATTAGATATTGCTTGTTTTACTTTTATTTCAATATATATGAGTAAAATTAAGGATGTTACACTTCTTACAAAGATGATCTTGTAGTTTTTTCTTATGAACATACTTGAAATAGATAAATTAGTTTACCAAAACTAAACATTACTTATTATGATTGAAACCAATGGTTGTTTACATTGAGTTTGTCTTTGATAACTAGAGTTTCTTGTATTATAAATTAAAAAAAAAAGACCATTAGATATGTAACAATATTAATCCAATTAGATGAACAAGTCATTTATCATCAGAAATTTCATATCTTATAATAAAGATATGCAAAAAAAAGTATGATAAATACATGTATGAATGATAACAACATAATAAGATATCTTAACTTATAAATAATAAATGTCTTGAGACAATACAAAGAAAGAAATACCTGGGAATGTTAAAAAAGTAACATCAAACTCGACTCAAAATCTTAAGTTATGATCAAGATCATAACGTTGGCTAATAAAAACCACAAAACAAAAGAGATACAAAAAATTGTAACTCACTTGAAGCTTTGCACACTATGTGCAAAGGATTAGTCCTAATGAAAGAAAAACAATCATCAACATAATGTTGAAGTTCGTCAACAAACTCATGATTGTTCTCTTCAGACCAAGCATCATACCAGACTAAAAACAATTATTCTTATTAAAAACAAAAAATAATCTAATTAATGAGAAGCAAAATTAAGTCTGTGTCCACCTTTTCATCTTACAAGATAACAAATTAATGCTTGATCATTAAAAAAAACTCCATTATAACCCATCTTACACGAATGACATCATCTTACACGAATGACATCATCTTTTATAAATGACATTATTAATATGTTTTTACCTTTAGATTGGAAACTACTAACAATAGAAAAATACAATCCCATTGAAGCTTGAAAATTATTTATAGTTATGTTTGAAGAAAGGAAGTATTAACATTATCTACTATTATTTTATAAATATATAATCAATATATAGTTGTGTTTGAATAAAAAAATTATAAATTTATATTTCCAAACTTGACTATTTTAAAAATGACTTTAAAGGTAATCATATTTAATTTTTTTTACTTTTGAAACAAAGTTCCGATAAATAAAATGGAGTTTAAATAATTTTAAATTTTTCCAATTAATTTAAGAATCAAATGATAATTTAACCGTAAATTCATTAAATGGATGAAATTTAAATCACCTTTGCAACCTTATAAATGATTCTATAAACAAAGAAATTACAAAGGTGTTATTAATCCCATCACATAAAACTAAGGTGTTATTAATTTTTGCAGTGAAACAATAACTTTAATTATTAAGTGTATGTTATAAATAAAATTAAAATTAAAAATGATCTCAAAATTTTTAAAAAAAATACAACATAAGTTTTTAGCATTATGAAAACCATATTGATCCGAGTAGAAATGGATAACTAAGCCAGTATGAACTAATAATTTGATTGTTTATGAATGTGATCTCGATTTAATTGGATGGATTTGGTCAATTTTAACGATTTTTTTTTTTAAAACAACGATTTTCATTCATGAATTTGTATTGTTATGAATTTCAATAGTTTAACTGATATTGTAAATATAGATACACTTCTATCATGACAATATTTCTTATTCTAGAATATAAATTTGTGTTGTTATGAACTTTATATATTACTAGGGATATTAGATATTTTATTTTATTTTTAAATTTAGAGTATGGATTCATAGAAATGTTAACTATATAATTTATTTAAACTTTTTAATATATATTGATTAGATCATCAACTTCAATCATAAACCTACCTATTCATAATTAGATTAGATTGTAAAGAGAGTAAAAAGTATCAATTATTTCTATTTATTTTTTATTTAAATTCCCTTAAACTAAATAGTTTCAATTTCCAGATATTTCTCCTTCTTGAAGCCTTGTGTTTCCGTACTTTGGAAACAACCAGAGGGTTAGTAGATTTAGAATAAAAACACATAGTTTTTATAAATTAATATGTTTATTTAGTTCAATTTATTTTGTAAAAAATATTTTTTTTATTGATATTCTGAATGTTTTATAGAGACTATTAAAGATTACGTGTGTCAAATATAAATGTTCAATTTATTTTATTTAAAAAACTATTATTTTTATGAAATCTAAGATAATTGTTGCCACACCATGCAAGGCATTAGATGATACAGAATAAAAACAAAAACTATAGAACAAGTGTCAAGCCGCTAAAAATGCTGAAAAAGCCAAATGAAAATGTGTGGTGACAAACCATAATTTTCTTAAACTACCCAGCAACACCATTAATTTTATTTAAAAACTATGAATTTAAAAAAAAAAAGTAGTCCATGTTGTGATTCTTAATCATAAACACCATGCATAATAAATTTACTGTATTAATAATATTTTATTAATTTACTGTGAATCTCAATAACAAATATCCTAATTTTTTTAAAATCACCAAAAAATATACATTCCAATCAATAAGCTTCACATCCTTAACCAATTTCATAACATTATCTGTGATCAATCACAATTTTTTATAAAAAAAAAAACAGTGCATGATTCCTGAAAATGAACAGAAAGTATGCTGAGCTGGTCCACAGCGTACAATAATTTCACTGGCATATAACTGCATCAAGTTTTTAGGTGAACAGATATCTAGTGATGAACCTTATAAGACCCTTGGTTTTTGTTGTCCCTCTATACCACAGTTAGTCAGAGATGCTGTTCTTTCTTTGTCATGTCCCTCTGTCTCATCATTTCAATGTCTCCTTCAGCTCTCTCCTACCATAGACATTGCACAAATGCTACCCAACCTGAGCCCATCACAATCTCTGACTTGTGACAACCAATTACTCATCCTCTAACTCCAACCCCTTCTTCGTCATCATCATGCATCTACTCATTCTCTCATAACTCATATAACTTCCTTCCTCTCACTCTTTCCTCTCTTCATTTGCTGATGAGTGATGATGGGTGTTCAAGCCACACCTCCAACGGTGGCACCCTTCAGATCAGACCATTGGAAGCAATTTGATGATTCGGTCAATGCAGTGTCTTTTGGGTTTGTTGCCACCGCCATCCTCATTTCTATGTTTCTTCTTCTGGCTATCTTTGAGAGGTTTCTTAGGCAAAGATCAAGTGAAGCCAGTGTTGCAACTCCGATAGATCTTGAACACCAAATCGACTTTCGTGGAAAGTTGGAAAATCTATCACCCAAGGTGCACTTTAATACCCCTTCCCTTCCTTTGATTTCTTTTAGTTCTAATGCAGTTGATTCAATATGCTAGTGAAAAATGTGATTTGCATTTGCTTCCCCCTTTTTTGACTTTTTCGCATGCTGCTCTATAATGATGCAGTTATGACTTATGGTTATGCTCTTTTTTCCATGACTTTGAATGTGCATGGGCAACGAAGCCATCAACTTGCATGCCAACAAGTAATGATGTTAAACATAACATATTGCACACCATCCTGTACTAGAGTTTTTGCTATGCTTCATGGTCAAGTTGAAAAGGATTTTCAGTTTTCCTTATGGTAAACGTAATTCGCTTAATTAGTGAAAACTTTTTGCCCCGAAAATCTTGCTGGAAAGAGTTCAAATTCAGTGGTTTTTAGGTCTCAAATATCTACTGATGGCAGTATATCATACATATTCGTAGTGCATTTATCTACAGCGTACTTCTAACTTATTTTTATGTTTTTTATGTACAAGAAACTCTTGAGGAAAACGCTAATTGTCTTTTTGTATGTTCTTGCTAGTTTGTTTATCTTATGGGGGCTACTAAATGTTAGTAGCATGTGTTTTCCTTTCAAAGGACAGAGCAGAGAAACAATTAGTTGTACCAAACTTCTGGAACCTAATTTATTGCCGAGTGCTACTAATTGTAATAAAAAAAACTAATGAGGAAGGTTTCTTTATTAACTACTCCATGATACTTATAATCACGGTCACACTCCTTTCAATCATCCAAGATAAATTTAGCTCTCAAATTGGGAAGATTAGTTCTCCCATTTATGCTCTCTGGTGGTGGACAATTGCTCATAAAAAGGATTTATATTAGATTGGTCGTGGTTTTATTCCAATCCTTAACTTCTTTGGAAAATGCAGACAAATGTGATCCATAAACCTTGATGTTGAGGTCAGAAACTGTTTTATGGTGATTATAGCACACTATTTTGGTAAAGGGACAAACCTCTATCACTTGAGTATTGTTTTGGGTTTCATGTACAGAAGATACCATTTCTTTTCCACAGCAACCAGTCTTCATACACAGTACACTATTGCGCACAGCAGATGATTGCATTACATTTTTTTATGAAATACTATACATACATTCTGTTTAAAAACTGGATTATATTCTTAAATAAGTGAAGAATTTAGTGGTGTTATGATTGTAGCATCATCATATTCCTAGTTTTATTAAATCGACATGCCTTTCTTGATGACCACTTCTGCATGTGCCGACACTTTACTATACTTTGAAGGCAATGCTTAAGCACATGTAAAATATAATGATATCTACTGGTTCAACTTTTACAAAACAAGGTAGTCTAATACCCTACCTTACACTGTTCACTTGCATATGCAGTTATTTTTCTCAAACAGTTCTTTAAACTTTCCTTCTAATGTAATACATTAGTTTATTTTAGTAACTTTCCTTCTGTAGCTGTGGCATGCGTTTAACTTTTAAGTTGCATTACTCTTGTGGAATGATGGATATACTCACATGGGCTAATTGTCTGTTCTATGATTCATGCTAGCTCATCCTCCTTTCACCAGAATCCGTACATAAGTTATGGAATATAATTAAGAGTTTAATTTCTATCTGTATAAAACTTTTACAATTAGAGGAATGATGAAAGTAGTTACTGTAAGCATCAATGAACTTATCATACATTAAATTTGTTTGGATACAAGCTAGAAATGTTAACAACTTGTTTACTGAAATATAGAGTTCTTTTCCCGTAGAGAAGCCTCTCAGAAACACTTTTAGTTTGTATTCAAACATACGCATGTCATGACAATATGTTATTGAAAGTACAGTGTAAAGAGGCTTTTTACACTTTTACACTGTTAGTATATAGACTGATTATTCTATTATTATTTGAATTCTTATGAAAGCTACTGTTTTTCTTTTATTTCTGTTCAAGTTAATTAGATGACCATTTATGGAAGAGGTGTACTGGTGTTGATGCCTGGAGAGCAGATTCCTTCGTTCATTGCACTTCCTGTTCCTGCACCATGTCACCGCGAGCCCATGTCATGGCCTATTCAGCACAGTTCATGCTTCCTTTCACCTTTAGCATCAATGAGAGACCATAATCTAACAAGTAATTAACTAGAATATGCATGATGGTTCATCCCTTTTGAACTGGAGCAAGAATTAAGGTCAGATGTCATTTAGCACCACACAGTTGAAACCATTTTTCCTCCCTAATCAATTGGGTGGATCTCCTACTTGATGATGGTGTAAAATATTTGTTTTAGATTTAAGTTTAGAACCAATTGTTGAAGTTATTTGATAAATATACAAGCAGCACTCCAAAATTTTAGCCTGTCTGTACATATGATGTTAAACAATTGCATGGTAATTTCCTATGAAAGTGCCTTCCAAAGCATGAAATTTTGAGAAGTTCCCTTTTCCAAGGAAATTATGGTTAAAGTTAGATGCCTTTTGAGAGTTATCATGCAGAGTTGCGTGGTGCTCAAGCTGTTCAGTAATTTGTTGTTTTGATCTGTCAAAGTGAGTAGAAGATCATTGCATCCTCTTTTTTAGAGGCACAATGATTAATAAAACATAGTAATAAATATTCTGTAGAACATGAATGATGGAAAAATATATTCACGTTGTCTTAGAATTACAAATTATTATGAATGATAGAATTGACGATTTTTAGAATAATTATTTTAAATTTTATATGAACAATAATAGTTTTTAATTCCTTAATAATATAGAAGTTTTTTTCACTAAAATTGAATGATAATTAAATTAAAAACAACAAACATTTTAACATGGACAAAATGAGAAATAGTCCGCCATAGTTGATTAACTATTTTGGTCTTATACAAACTAAATATCTATGAATTTGATATGATGTATTTTATTGATATACGATTATTTTAATAAATGATAAAGTCAAAAGCGTTAAAGTGTTTATAAAAATACAGCATCTGACATTGTTTTCTTTTTAAATTTGCTATTCTCGGCAACAAATTTGAAAGTGGTTGAGATGCGAGATCTCGAATTGTTCTAAAAGTTTAGAAAAATTTGGCCATTTCTTTAGAAAAAAAAATTTGTATTAGTTTACACTATTTTACCATTTAATTTGGATGATTTTGGAGGGATACGTAAAAGATGTCAGTCTTAGTCACTTAAAGCGACATTAATAAAATTAAGCACGTAAAATGAGATTATAAAATTCAAATATATTAATAAAATAATAAAACACAGGACCGTATTAATCTAGATTCAATCAAGAATTCGTCAAAATTTATAAATTGGTTGATAAGATTCATAATTATATATTTATTATACTCATTAATATAGAGTTTAAAGTATGTCTAAGAACAATTGGTGTTAATAGTAAAGTTGAGTTAGACTTTATTACACTATGTGGCATTTATAAAGAACATGACTAACAATGAATGACAATTATGATTGGATTCCGAGGACAATGAAGTGAACCAAATGACATTATTGTCGGAATTACATAAGGAGTTGGGGGCGAATACACTTGTAAATAAAGAGATAACGTTTTCTTCATTTTACCCACACTTTCCTTTTGGGTGAAAAGACAAATAGAAAGACTTAGGTGACAAAGTGTTTCTCTTCCATACATGTCTAAGGCCTTTTTGATGGCCCTGCACCACATTAAAATAGAAAATTATATTTTTTACGATTTAAATTGTTGTATAATTTGTTATGTAATAATTTAAAAAGTATATATATAATAAAAAAGTAAATTTTGAAAAAGTGAGATATGAATGTATCATAATTCATTAATTTTCATAATAATGATTATAAAGCTAATAAAATTAATAATATATTAGAAAGACATCTTCATTATAAAAAAAATAGATATACACAAGCAATCTGTTATCAATTTTTTCACAACAAAATTTCACTATTTTTTTATTATACCAATTTTTAAAATAAAATAAAACCAATTTTTAGTTCAAAGATCAATTAAATACATTTATATCAATAAAAAATATAAACTAAATTTAGAAATAAAAATAATTATTAATTACATGATTTAATTAAACATTATTTTTAAAAATAAAAAATTATTAATATTTAAGTAGTTTTTATTATTAATAAAAATAATAAATTATTTTTTAAATTGATATTTAATTAAATACAAAATTTAATTATCAACTTTAAAATATAAATTAATAATTAATAAATACTAATTTAAAAAATAATTTATAATTTATATTAATAATTAAAATTATATTAAGTATCAATAATTTTTTAACTTTTACGGAGACACAAATATATAAAAAACTTATTCAAAAGTTAGAGAAATTATGCAATACATAACTAAAACCTCAAAAAAATATGATTACATGTTCCCGCTTAAAATAAAAGATTACAGTGTGCATAAAATAAAATAAAAAATAGTAATTCAATAATTATTACTATATTTATAATTATAATTTTTTATTTAAAAAGTGAATAGTAAAAATGATTAAAATTTCAACAAATCGTTCAAACTTAACATCAACACTATTCATCTCCAAATAATTTAATATTCATTTATAAATATTTTTTGTGAAGCTCGTAAAATCCGGATACACCTTTCTGTCATCAAATATGTCAAACAAATCAGAAGAATTTCTTTTTTCTGAAAAAGATAAAGAAATACGAAATACTGGGGAGTCATTTCATAAGAATTATTTACATCAAGTAAATGGTGATGAAGAATGCAAAATGCGAAGCACAAAAGCCAAAAGCTCCACCGTTTTAACAAAGCCCTTAAAAATGTCAAAAGTGAAACTGCTACTGCTTGAAAAGAACGCAAGTGCCATGTGAAAAAAATAGCTTCTAGAAGTCCAAAAAAGGCTTGAAAAACGTGCTTCTACAGAAAAATAAAGCACTCCATCGAAACGTGCGGGTTCTCGAGGCACTCTTCCGGCGATGCGACGTCGTTTTTCTCCCCAACTTCCTCATTCTCACTCTTATTTTCCTTCTCGTTCTCGTTCCCCACCGCAAACACTGGCGTAGTCTCTTTCTTCTCTGCCATACTCGGCGGCGCAACCTCTTTCCGACTACCAACTGCACTCACCTTCCCCGTCATAGCACGCGCCGGCGACCTCGACCTCCGACCTGAACCTTCGCCGGAGTCTCTCCGGATGGCTGCGGCGCCAGCATTTCGCCTTCGATTTGCCGCCGTGACGGACTCCCTCGGTTCCCTTCCCCTAAGTGGCCTGGAACCGCCCTTGATTTTCTTCTCCGGCGACGGCTCCGACCTCCTCGCCGGCGACTTGAGCCTACGGTCTCTCCGCCCGGCCAAGGTTCCATCTGGGGCATGGGGTCTCTTCCTGGACGGAGACCGATCCCACTTGTGGACTTTGCTGGTTGCTTCGTCTTCTTCTCTCACCTCGGTGACGGTGGTGGTGGTAACGGTGGCGGTGGTGGTTGTGGCGGCGGAGAAGCTCTCGCTCATGCTCATGCTGCATGTTTCTGAGAGCTGAGAGACAGCCTCGGAAAGTTCTTCGATGGGGGACTTGGTTTCGAAAACGGGAAGTGGGTTTTGAAGGAGAGGCAAAAGGGTGTTTGTTTCTGGCGTCAAAATTGGAACTTTGGGGGGGTTGGCAATTGGGGTCTCTGAGAGGACCTCTTTCACAGATTCCTCCTCAAAGGGTGGCGGCGGTGTTGGTGGCGGCGGCGGCTGTGGTGGTGGTGGCTCATGATGTCGGTTTTTCTGAGTGGTTTGGCTGTTTTGGCATTGGTTTTGGTTTTTGGGTGTGCTTATACAGCAACCCATTGGTTGGAATGAGAAGGGGTTGAATTTAGAGTGTGGGGGTGAGGCAGTGAGGAGAAGAGAGTGTTTGCATGGTATTGGATTTGGGTTTGAAAATGTGGGCACAGCACAACAGACAAAAGTGCAACGGCTAAATGCTTGAGGAGGAAAATGTGGCTTTCAATAAGTATGCCAACAATCATCTTTCTTCTTAGAAATTATAAAACTGACCAATAATATGAAAAATATGACAAAGGGAAACCAAATCCTAGTTTCTGATTACCTTCAAATATAATAAATTTTATAAAAAAAATAGTAAACAAATATTTTGAATGATATTTGCTGTTCATAGATACAAATATTTTAATCAGTATATATTTTCTATTTAGACATTTAAAGCAGCAAATTAAGAGTGTGTGTTTTGTAGAGAGAGGTTTAGCAAAAAGTGAAGTGATTAAAACATGGGGATGGTTGATTGAAAGGAAAATCACATAATAATGTATTTTAACAATGTTTTAACTTACTATGTAATTATACAATTCATAGTATATATAAAATAAATGTTTACTTTATATAAATGAAAATTGTAATAAATAAATACTTCTATATATAGAACACATTATAATTAAAATTTATAATAAAAACCACTTTTTAACATGTAAATTGTATTTTAGTTTCGTGATTAATAGTTTGTGTTTATTTGGCAGAAAGGGATGGGCACTATGCCTTTACGATAAATAGTTTAAAAATTATATTATATCTGAACATAGTTTATACAGTCATTAATGTTATTTTAATTATTGATAATTAATTTTTAAAAACAGAAGAGTTCAAATAAATTATTTTCGTTTAAAATAAAGAACACATTCTTTTTGAAAAACTCACATCAATAATTAATGAATTTTATATTATATGAGTAATGAAAACATTTTATAATATATCAGTCAACTCAATTTAAAATTGATTTATTCATTTCTTTTATATGTAAGTTTAATTATTTTAAAAGTAAGAAAATGACCTCTATAGTGTAGGACAAAAATGTGATGATACTAAAAACAAGTCTTTCATACCTTCCCTTCCCCATATGATAGAGAATGGTAGCAAGAGAAATTATGTTGAAGTTTGTTTGTTTTCATTCTTTCTTTCTTCCCAAACAGTGCCCACCAGTTTGTAGTTGTTTAGTTCCCAAATGTTTAGAGATAGAACTACAACTAGAAAAACAACCCTTTAAATTTACATGTGAGTTGTCCACATCCAACAAAAACCCTACAAAATACAAAAACATCTTATACAATGACACCAATGCTACACTCCAATCACTTATCCCCTATTTGTTCCTTTCTTTGTCCTTTAATCAAACTTTCACACTTCCATACAAAATACACTTGCATTGTATTTTGTTAGTGTGTGTTTGAATTACAAATTCAGAAATTTCAAATAGAGATTTTCTCCTTTTTCATAGAAGAAAGTTTTATCTTATTCAAATCAAAGTAAGCTAGGTTTCAAAATAGATTGCTTATTCATTAGATAGACAAGCACTAAGATTTTGTGAAGTTTAATTTTATTTGGATTTTTTTTATAAGTAGATTTAAGAAAAAAAATAAAAAATTATTTGTGTTTAAGGTAAAAATAACTTGTAAAAAAACTAAAAATTGATCATGCCTAAGTTAATTTATAACATTTCTTATAGTTTATCTACTTTTAAAACCTTATATATAAGTTAATTTTAACTTGTATAAAACTTATTTTAGTTTAGTTTTATTATTCTTCTTTCTTATAAGTTAGTAGAAATACAGATGTAAAGTATTTACTTGTCCATAATTCTATGATAATAAAAAATAATGTAATTTTTTTATGCAATTATTATCACAGTTAAAAAAAAGTTATCAAAACTGATCCTGCCTGTTGACCGGGACGCTGGAAACTGCCTCGTCAAAGGATCGACGGGCGCACCGCTTCTCACCTCCGTTCCTCTTCAAGATCCACCTCAAGAACCTGCAAGGAAACAGAGCGGCGCCGCTGCGGCCGATCGCACTCCAACGCCCAAGTCAGTGACGGTATCACCAAATACTAAGAGAACAAGAACCGTGCAAATCCTCTCTCACAGTCAGCTCTAACTCGCAAG
>Ga0123342_1009685_pt1 | contig 11395 bp, 6 predicted proteins | sample Turbeawhitnodule_FD_89960 | JGI IMG/M metagenome (GOLD analysis project Ga0123342, IMG submission 89960) | Root nodule microbial communities of legume samples collected from Mexico - Turtle bean Mexico white nodule | ecosystem: Host-associated > Plants > Roots > Nodule | place: Mexico: Nepantla... | reverse complement strand
TTCTAAAGGATAATTATGACAGTTGAAAATGACGTATTTTGAAAGATAATTGTGACAGTTAATCAAATGACGTATTATACTGTAATTTGTGGTGGTTATTAATAACCGCCATATTAAAACTGTCACTTTTTACATGATTTTTTGTAGTATATGTTGTTATTTAAATACTTTATGAAATTAAGTATATGTTATGTTTTACTTGGTTATTATAGAAAATGGTAGAAAAGATTTAGGGGGCAAAGTAGTAAAATGATAGAGGGGCAAAAGGGTAAAACTATATGTGCATCAAAAAAAACTAAACAAAAGATCGAGTCTTCACTGTGTGAGTTTTAGAAAGAAGAAGAAAGGAAACCTGATGGTTCCCTTGGAAATAAGAGAGTAGCCTAGGAAAATACACTAGCTAGTGGTATGATACAATCCAAGCCAACAAGGAGATGACCAAGGACTCAAATTACCATTCACACTATGAGAAGTCATCTCAACTTTCAAGTGAAGACCCCACCAAGAATCTAACAGACATCACCAGAAGGAGAAATGGGCAAAGACCAGAACATCAAATGTTCTTCCTTCTAATCTTCTTAATAATAAAACAAGTTATAAATAAATTGGACTCACTTTAGGGGTCCAAATAACAAGATAGGCTAGAATAGGTGCCTTTAGCATAAATAAGAGTGTTCATAGCGAAATGGGCTTGTTTCAAGCCCACTTTTTTATGACAAGGCATTTAGGTTTAGAATTTTTTACCTATCTTCTAGAAGAATAGGCTTTATGGTGTGGCATTGACTTAGTCAATGCTTAAGGCCACACCTTTCTTTTGTTTCCCATCCTACCCTTGCTTCTTGTTTTCCAATGCACCATCTCCTATAAATAGGGTGTCATACTCCTTGTATTTTTCATGTTGAATTTTATAGAAGAAGGAAACTTTGCACAAATTGTGTGAGGCTAGTTTGCTCTAAGCATTAGGTCTTATCTTGAGTGAGTTGAGAGCTCTCAAGTGGCGGCCCTCTACACTCATCTTGGAGAAACCACACTCTAAGTGGCGTGTCCAACTCTCTTCCATCACCATAAGCTTTCTTCCTTCATCTCTTCTACCATTTCCATACGTCACTTATCATTTATGCTTCCTATATTTGTTTTGCTTCATCTTTTCCTTTCGGTTTCCTTCATGTTATCATGTTTCCTTTCATGTCTTTTACATTCCGCACCATACATCATTCTCACCTTATAATGTGTTTTTCCTTTTGTCTTTGGAAGTGAACTTTCACACTTACTTAACCACTTGCTTAAGTTCGTGTCCAGTGGAGATCTTCTCTAGGTTTCACCTTATATTTGCTAAAATCCAAATCATAAGTAAAGTGTCACCTCTAAAATGGAATCATCTAAAATCAACTCACATCATGATAGAACATCTTGTGTCAAGAGAAGATGCCCAATCCGAGTCACTAAAGACCTTAATGTGTACTTTAGATTCACTGTTAAAAAACAATCCATGTACAAGATTAGCTTTGATGTAGTGTAGAACGTGTTGCACAACTTGTTGATGATGAACTATTGGTTCTTGAACAAATTGGCTAAGGAGTTGGACAACAAAGGTTATGTCAGGTCTAGTGTTGGTGAGATATAGGAGTTTGCCAATGATTCTTCTATATGGATTGGGATTTTGAAGTTTATCTGCAGTTTCAAACAAAAATTTAGTGTTAGACATAAAAGAGTAAAACAAGGTTTACTTCCTAGCATTCCAATTTCCTCCAAGATGTCAATAACATATTTCCTTTAACATAAATGAATTTCTTTCTTAGATCTAGCGACTTCAAGACCCAAGAAGTATTTTAGTTCACCAAGATCTTTTATCTTAAAAGATTCATTAGAAATTTTTTTATTCTTTCAATTTCTTGTAATGAATCTCCTGCAAGAGTAATATCATCTACATAAACAATTAAAACAGTGGGAGAATTTTTAGTTTTTCTAGTAAAAAGAGAATAATCAGATATTGATTGAGAAAACCAAAAGAAATAAGGAAAGAAGACAACTTAGCAAACCACTGTCTACTATCCTGTTTTAAACCATAAAGGGACTTTGTAAGTTTGCAAACTTGGTTTTGTCTTTCAGTTATTATCCCTGGAGGTGGTATCATATATACTTCTTCATCAAGGTCTTCATGTAAGAATGCATTGTCAACATCTAATTGATGTAAATGTCAATTTTTAGCTGCAACAATGGTTAACAAAAGTCTAACAATAGTAAGTTTAGCAACAGGAAAAAAGGTATCTAAATAGTCAATCCCTTCAAGTTGGGTATAACCCTTTACAACAAGTTTGGCCTTATGTCTCTCAATAGTACCATCCGCTTTGTGTTTGATCTTGTAAACCCAGTTGCATCCAATGAGTGTTTTTCCATATGGTAGATCGGTACCATGTGTGATTTTCTTGTAGAGCTTTTGTCTCTTTATTCATAGCAGCAATCCATTTTGTCTGTCTACATGCTTATTCAAAAGTTTGTGGTTTAGTATTAGAGAATATAGCAAGAGTATAATTTAAATGTTTCTAGTCAAATGTTTATATGATAAAACTGATGATAAAGGATATAGGGTCTTAAAATTGTTTTTATCATATTCATTGACTATGAAACTATTAACCTGATGATGATAGTCCTTTGGGAAGGAAGGTATCTTCCTCTGTCTGGTGGATTTTTTCAAATCAGTACTTGTAGTTGTGTCATGACTTACTGCTTGATATTCTTGATTGTCTATCTTTTCTTCATTATTTCCAATGTCTCTTCTGTTGTTGTCCTGATTCTCATTAAAAAAAAAATATGATTTCTAGAATTATTTAACCTTTTATCAATGTCAGCAAAATTGATATTTTCATTAACTAGAGATACTAGTAAAATATCAATATTGTTTTGAGTATCCTTATTTTAGTTAATATTAGAAGTATCATTACTATTCTTATAAGGAAATATATTTTCATAAACCATAACATTTCAGTTGATAAGGATTTCTTATTTTCAATATCCAGTAAAACATACCCTTTTATACCTGATTTATATCCAAGAAAAATACACTTTTTAGACCTGGGTTTCAGTTTAGTACGATTATTGCCAAGACTGGAAGCAAAACAGAGAGATCCAAAGACTTTTAAATCAAGATAGTTGGGGAAATTTTATACAAAAGTTCATAAGGAGAATTTTTTTTTTCCAAACAACCGAAGGTAATCTATTTATTAAGTAAATAGCATGTGCAGCAGCATAAGACCAGTAAGATTTAGGTAATCCATATTGAAAAATAAGACTGTGAGTTTTGTTAAGGATGTGTTGATGCTTTCTTTCAGCAAAAGAATTTTGTTGAAGGGTTCCAACAGATGATCTTTTATGCAAGATCCCAAGTTTATCATATAATTCAATAAAGTCAAACTCCTTACCACTATCAAACCTTATAATTTTCACATCAAGATTAAACTAGTTCTTAGCATACATGACAAAATTTCATAAAAGGTTTCTAGTCTCAGTTTTTGATTTCATAAGATATATCCAAGTGTGTCTAGTATGATCATCAATAATAGTTAAGAAATACCTATGCCCATTAATAGAAGGAACCCCAATAGGATCCCAAATATCAACATGAATCATATTAAAAGCATTTAAAGATCATGCATTACTTTATGAAAAGGGAGTTTGTATTGTTTGCCAAAATGACATGTATCACAAGCAATTTTAGAAACAGAGGACACATAGCGAAAAAATCTACAAATGTATTCAATAGTTTTGCTGCTAGGATGTCTTAATCTGTAATGTTAAAGATCAACATTGTTTTTGTTACAGTTAAGAACAGTGTTAAGCACACAAAAAAATTATTTTCGAATCCAATGTGAAAATCATGAAGATAGTATAATCCTTTATACAAACCAACTTGCCCAATCATCTTGGATGAAATGTTGTCCTGAATCTGACATTTCTCAAGGGAAAAAATTAGTTTGCAATTTAAGTCTTTAATCACTTAGAAATAATATTGAATGAAAATTCAGGAACATATAAAACATTGAATATGATTAATTTTTCAGAAATTTGAACAATTCCAGCATAATGAACAGTAATGAGAGATCCATTAGGTAATTTTATATTTATAGGTTTAATTTTGTAAAGAACAGTTAATTGATTTTTTTAGATAAGTCACATGATCTGTAGCACCAATGTCAAGGATCCATGACTTCTTACCTTTTGTTGATGTTTCAGTTGTAGCAGTCTTATGATTATACCTTTGAATCTGATTGATACCATGACTTGTTGAGGATTATAATAGTTGTAGGAGTCTTTACACTTGATCAGTAGTAAAGGAATTTCTTCCAGTTTCTTCTTGCTTCTTGTTTTGTAGAGAGTCACTCTTTACATTCAGATTACACGTTCTATCTTGATTAGTGTTAAACTGTTCATTCTTCTATTTGTACCATGAATGATACCCATGTTTAGAGTAGTACTCATCCAATGTATGATTTGTTCTATGACAGTAAGAACACTCTTTTAATTGATTATTTTATCTTCCTCTGCCTCTTCCTTGGCCACGCCATGCATTTCCCCTTCCTTGAGTCTTCCAAAAAAAAATGATTCTCATTCAGATTCTAGGGTTTCCAAGAACCTTGTTCTTGTTGTTTCCAGTTGACAGATTTTTCATTGGTATTCAGGAGAACCTTTATGTCTATAGTGGCACCTTTGAGTTCTCTTTCTTGCTGGAGAACTAGTGAAAAAATGTTTATATTAGGGGGAGGATCCATGAGTAGAATTTGACTATTAACAGTATTGTAGATCTCTCCAAGACCTTTAGGAAGCAAATGACATATTATGAGTCTCTGTATTTAGCATAGATCTTTTACAAAGCACAATTACAAGGAACACGACAAACACATTTAGGTATAAGTCTAAGAAATTCTAGCTTTTCCCAAATAATTTTCAAATTTGTAAAAAATTTATTAACATTTCTTTCTCCCTGTTTTGTGGAATGCAAATCTTAGAGCATATATGAGATCCGAAAATGATCTCTTTATCTCTCTCTCAAATCTTCTCAGATCTCTTTTGAGCAATGTTTATATACACAACACTCTCTGCAATTTGTGGTGATAAGGTTCTTGATATCCAAGAAAGAACCATTACATTACATCATGCTTCAAAACTTGAAGTACTCCTGTTGGGTTTGGGAATCCTGCCATCAACAAATTTAAGTTTATTCTTGGATAAAAGAGCCATTTTCATGTTTCTACTCCTTGTATGATAGTTGGTTTCATTAAAAGGTTGGATAAAAGAGTCATTTTCATGTTTCTACTCCATGCATGATAGTTGGTTTCATTAAGAGGGGGAAAGATAAGAACCAGTCCTGGATTTTCTCCATGATGGAAGTCGTAAGGACTAGTCAAATTCAAACATGGATCCATTGCATCAACATTCTGATGAATTAGAATCCATTGTTCCTCAAGAAAGGATCAAGAAACAATAAAGAACAAGAAATCAACAGCAAAAGTAAAGCATGCTTTGACCTGCTATGATACCATATAGAAAAATGGTAGAAAATATCTAAGGGCAAAGTAGTAAAATGACAGAGGGACAAAAGGGTAAAAATATATGTACATTAGAAAAAAAAAAAAAAACAAATATCGAGCATTCATTGTGTGTGTTTCAGAAAGAAGAAGAAAGGAAACATGATGACTCCCTTGAAGAGCAACCTGCAGCGATTACAGAAGGAGAAGAAAAAATAGCAATCAACAATGCAAGAATTGAAACTCTTCGTTTTTATTTTTGTTATTGTTTTTCACTTGTACAACAAAGAGCATGTCCCCTTTTTATAGGGTTTACAAACTTAAAACAAAATAATTAATTGTGTAACCGGTACTCTCTCAATAGTTATCATAGATTGAGAATGAATGGAGCATGAAATGTAAAATTTGATCCTTTTATGTTTATGTAGAGTGTTGTAAGTTTGAATCAATTTGGCCTTTATTGAGTTAGAAAATAGTTAGATTTTACCCGTTTTAAGGTTAGAACATGATAGTGTTGGTTAGAACATGATAGTGTTGAATCTTTATAAATTTGTTTGGTGTAGATGTTATAATTGAATATGAATTATAGACGTTTAAAATATAAAAAAAAAAATATCATGAAAGTTATTGAATTAATTATAGTGTTATCCTTTTTTGTATGATTTCTATAAATAAATGGATGATGTGACGATTGGTTTAGGTTTTCGTATTTTTCTTTTTTAACCCAAATATAACATTTATTTTCTTTATTTTCTTTTTAACTATTGAAATTTATATATTTTAATCTTTACCAGTTAGACCCTTGTTCTAATTTTTTTCGTTTATTTGATAGTTTGATATTTTATGATTTAGTATTTTTTATTTTGTTTATTATTAATTTTTTTTATGATATTATGGATAAATAGAAATGAAATCTATCAAATTATGATTATAGAAAAGGTTATCCATTTATTAAAAATAATACTAACTGTTGTCTAAATTATGTGGGAATAGAAACTAAAAAATAATATTTTATATTTAATCTAACTCATAGAATTGAATTAATAACTCAATATTAATTTTATTTATTTATTTAGAATTAACTAAAAAGCTTAGTTAATTTGATGGTTTTGAATTTTAACTTAAATCAAACTGATAAGTAAACAATATTGTAAAATTCATGCACAGATAAAAAAAAGTGGCAATAATTTATTAGAATTGATTTAGGGATAAAAATTTGTGAATTTTACATGAGATTTTAATTATAACTAAATTTCGTCGCAGTATACACAAAAAATAAAAATAATTATTTATAATAGTTAAAGTTATACAGCATCTTATTGTTGTGATACGTATTTTATTATCTTTAAATTAAAAAATATTGTTTTATTTTAATTTTTAATAAGTTTTATTTTCTTTAAAAATTTATTTTTATAACTATACTATTATTTTCAAAAATTAAATTATATTTTAATTTTATTTTATATTAATTTGATTCATGGAAAATATAATAAAATGATTTTATTTATATGATAAAATTATCATATCTAAAAAATATTTATCCCCCATGCTTCAAGAGTTGCATTTGCATTTCAAGTATTGTTCTAAATCAAAACATTTTCATATTTCATGTGATGATAAAATCGTCTGTAATTCATTTTAGTCGTTCTAAATTTCATCGACTAATTTTATTGTAAAATATTTATTTTTAAATTTCAGTGATCACTCTAGTCAAAATGAAAAAAAAAAAAAAGTGTGCCTATATTTTTGGTGAAACGTTAATAATTTATTTTTATATTAAATTTACCGACAACTTTTTTTCATTATAGCACATTACCAATTATAGATAATCTTTTACACATATTACACTAATTTGATAGTTAACAAAAAGAAAAATTACACTAGATAAACTCATTCCTGTCCGATAAGTACGTTAAAAAATATTAAACTACAAATTGATGACGAAAACAACTGTATTTATTGATATTTAATCCTAATTTTGCAATTGAAAATGTAATTTTAAGTAGTTTAGATATGATTCAAACAAATGACTTTGCATATTGATCCTTAAAGACATATTATAGCTTATTAATCATACTTTTTCTTAGGTCTTTACAAATCTAACTCTTTCATATGCCTTTTCCACTGTAAAAATCTATCAGTAAAATTTTAATGTATCTTTTTAACCATACAGTTTTATTTGCACTTTGATGGAATTGAACTATTTATTTTTTAGCATTTCCATGCCTTTTTCTTGTAGTTTTATAGGTATAAGAAAAGTCTAAATTATTTAAAGGTTGGATACATATCTAGGTATGATACATATATAATTTGAAAATCTATTATAAATTCTGAATTGTAAAATTCAAAGTTTATATTTTGAATTAAAAATATAAAAACATATTTATAAATTATATAATATTTTAAATTTAAAAATATATTATGAGTTATGCATTCTGAAATGAAACATGTTTCTAGATTATGTAGTAAAAAAACAATTCAAATACAATTCATAATGTATTTTTAAATTATAAAATTTAAAATATATTTTTAGATTGCCAAATTTAAAAATATATTTTATATTAAATAACCTAGAAATTCAGAATATATTTTGCGAATCAAAATTTATTTTGAATTACAAAATCCAAAAATATTTGAATTGAATGATCTCAGACATATTTCCGAATTTCGTGATCTAGAAAACAAAAATAGACATTTAGACCTTTCCAACACCATAAGGAGGTGCAGGAAGAGAACATTAGGTGCAAAAAGTAATTTATCTTGGGAGTAACTTAAATGGCCCATGTATCCTTAGGACCCAAATTAAGGTACCTTTTATACAAAGGCAGTTTCTTCCTGTACCCTACATTTTTCTTCCTGCACCCCCATAATGTTATGCAAAGACGAAATTGTCCAAATTATTTTTTAAAAACCCTAAAATGCACTTGAACTGTATTTATTTTTTTGCATTATGGATTATGGAATCCGGAAAAATTTCGGATTGGCACTTCCAGTAAAATTTCGAATCCACCAATCCATAATTTAAAATATGCATTTCACCTTCAAAAATCCACCATTCAAAAAAAACATTTTGGATCCATCAATCCACAACAGAAATATGTATTCTGGATTCAGAAATCCGTAATTAAAAAAAAGCATTCCGGATTCACAAATCCGTAACAGAATCAGGCTTCCGGATTCAGCATTCCGAAAATCAATAATTTATGCAAAAATTGCTTCCGGAACACCCCCTCATCCGAAAAAAAAAATTGAGTTCTGGATTGATGAATCCATAGCACACTCCCAGATCCCTATTTCCGGTAACCATGCTGCCCTTTTTCAAATAAAAGATTAAGGCCAGTTTTGGGATTTAGAAAATTGTGGGGGTGCAGGAAGAAAAATGTAGGGGTGCAGAAAAAAGAAGCCTTATACAAATTTGGACTCAGCTCACAAATAAGGCCCATAGTTTTCCAAGGTGATTCTGCAATGTAATTTCTTTGGTCCAATTTCTTGCACCCTTTAATTTGTGTGGACCAATCTCTTTGATTTCCTAATGGAAATTTCATATGTAATTTTCATATTTTGGAATATTGAAACAAGAGAAAATGTACAGAAAAATTTAAAGGATGTTAAAAAATTTACGCTATTTTTTTTATGTGGGGTTCACAAAAAGGTGTCACCAAGGATTTTTGAACCCTCAAATATGAAAGAAGTCAAAGTGATTATTTATTTGTTGGAAACTTTTCCTAAGCTTCCACCATGACTGGTTATTAACATAGAAACAGTGACATGCATTGATGATATGCCATATTCTTCCTAGATCATTATAGGATTCAAACTCTACCTTAATTTTTCTTTTCTTTATTAATCATGTTTTAGAAATAATATTTTTATTTTCTTCTCACTTTTATTTCCATTTCTTCTCGTTTGAAGTACGTTTCTCTTTACTCCTTAATAATGTTTAGTTTTTCGACAGAAAAAACCCTAATTATGGTTTGAACAAATAAAATGTACTAATTTTATTTTCTCCTAATATAATTAATTAATAAATAACTTGTCAAAATTTGAAATAAACAAATGATAGTATTGTTTTTGATAACTTTTTCTAGTCCTTGGAGAAATCTCCTAAAAAAAGCTATACTTATTATAAGGTAAAGTGGATATGAAGGTTATTTTGGAATATCTAATGCCATGCATAGAAATATTGTCTATGTATTTTTACCCTTTTGAATTGAAGAAAAATGTTCTCTTTTGTTAATGATTTATACCATGAATTAATATAAATTATTTGGAATATAATTTTTAAAATAATTATTGTAAAACTAATACTTTTATCAAACATAATTATTTATAATTAGATAATAGTATAATTATTTGAATTTATCAATGCATTCGAATTAACTATCATTTGTAGTTATTAAGAAATGAACTTTAAGCCTAATCGAGACGATCAAGTCATGCGTGAAACTATATATTATGGGTGGTCCGATAACGGATGATTTGATAAAGTCAACATACTCTCATTAGGATAGACTCTAAATGACTCTGATACCAGTTTTTATCAACAAAAAATAAATGAATTAAAAGAGATATTTTAGGGGTGTTACAACCCTTAAACAAAATCCTACACCCTCATACCATATTATGAAGTGAACTTTAAATATAAATCAACTTTATAAAATAAGATTTATACTTATTTATATACTAAGAAATATTTTTATCTCTAATTTATCCATATCTCCAAACCATAGTCACCGTATACAATTCTTTTATCGAAAAATTGAAATGGCAAAAGGTTTATTGACTTTCTACCTGCAAATGGCAGGGGTTGTCGAATTCTAGTTCAAACCTTCTCTCTCAATAATATATTATAATAGGTTGCAATATTAGCCCTTCTACTATGAATCATCTTTTAGAACTCATTTATTCAAATGATGAACACTTAAAATCAAAATTATGATATATAATACAAATTTATAGTGGATATAGAATGTATTCATCAATTGCGTTTAAAATTTTCCTTTTCTTCCTAAATCATTAGAAACATTATTAATATTTATTTCAATAATTTCACAATTTACTGAATGTTTCATGTACTCATCCATTACAAGGAGTTTCCACAAGCAGATGAATAAGATAAGTAGAATCTGTAGGAACTAATGGAAGGAAATAAGAGAAGGCAAAAGGTTGTAGCAACTGATTGAACGTAATTGTACAAAATTGCAAAACTGATCTTATTCATTTTGATTTACTCAATCATATATATAATAAAATTACAATTACTGGAAGCTATAAGATAGGATGCAATATAACGGTAAAATAGTTTAAGGGTAATAAAATCAGAATTAATAATAATAAAATCTGAATAACCAACATCCTCCCTTAATTCTGATTTGGAACAACCTTTCCAATTTGAGTCATGATATTGTTTTTCTCAATTGCCATCAATTTTTCATTCATAGCCTTTTGCCATTTGGGGTGTTGAATGGCATTGGCAAGTCTCACAGGTTCTGATTCTGCAAGAAAAGCAAAGTGAACCAAATCTCCGTTGTCATCAACTTCATCATCAAGATTTACTTCGCAATCTTGAAGGTGTACAGGTTGTCGTTGCTGCCTTCTTGGTCGCTCCATCATAGTTGCAATTGGAGTTGCAACTTCAGGTTGAATTACATCTTCAGGTTGAACTACAGCTTCAGGTTGAATTGTAGGTGCTTCAAGAGTGACTTCATCTTCCACATCATCGTTCAAAACGTAAATATATCGTTTTTTTCTAATCCATTTCAGTTGTTGCATTCCATTGCCATTCCTCATCTTCGGCAAATGTAACATCACGACTAATAATCACCTTCTTTGTCATTGGATTATACAGTTTGTATCCTCCATTTTTATAACCA
>Ga0123342_1009684_pt1 | contig 11398 bp, 8 predicted proteins | sample Turbeawhitnodule_FD_89960 | JGI IMG/M metagenome (GOLD analysis project Ga0123342, IMG submission 89960) | Root nodule microbial communities of legume samples collected from Mexico - Turtle bean Mexico white nodule | ecosystem: Host-associated > Plants > Roots > Nodule | place: Mexico: Nepantla... | reverse complement strand
GATCGATAGTTAGGGGACATTCTTAAGGATTTTATATGCGAGTAATCGATATAAATGATTTTTATACGGGCATCAATTTCAATCAAAGAACTTAATATTGACATGCTAATCAAAATACATGAGTGTGAGAAAGATGAAACCTAATCCCTATTTTTCCAATTGAAGCAACTAATTCTTTGTTTGTTTTCTTATTGATCAGTGCCAACATAACACAATTAATTCAAAACTCTCTTTTTATTGTTCTGTTTTTATATTTAGCGATTTTTGTACTCGATAATACACTGTTCCTTGTGGGATCGATATTCGTCCTTAGGAACAATTATTACTTCTGACAAACGCGGTGCACTTGTCGTGGAAAGTCATAAGTTTTTGGCGCCGTTGCCGGGTAACAGGTTGAGTCGTTGGGTATATTTTCCTAAATATGGTAAATATTTTAATTGTTTTGATTTTTTTATTTTATTTTATTAGAAATTAGATTTGATTTTATTTTATTATAGATTTGCTGTTTTAAAAAAGAAAGTTGTTGTTTTTATTTTCTTTTCTTTTCTTTACGTTATTGATTTTAGTTTACTTTTATTTTTATTTTATTTTGAGTTTTCTTTTCTTTACGTTACTGATTTTAGTTTACTTTTATTTTTATTTTATTTTGAGTTTGAGTTTGTTTTGTTTTATTATATTTTATTTTAGTTTTTTTTATTAGTTTACCTAATTTTATTTAGGTTTACGTAATTGTTATTTCTTTGTTTTAATTAATTATTTTTTATTACTAGTTTTAGTTTTTATTCCTACCTAAGCTAGTTCGTTAGAATATTAGTTAGTTGTTTACAATTATAGTTTTCAGTTTTATTCTTTTTTAGCTTTATTTTATTTTATTCCTAGTATTTTTTATTTTTTTAAGTACTTCATTTCTTGTTTTTAGTGTTTTTTTTATTCTGTTTTTAGTTTTTATTTTATCTATATTTTTTATTTTTTTTAATATTTTTGTTATTTTTCTCTTAATGTCATTTTAGTGTTTTGTTTTTGTTTTATTTTTATTTTATTTTGCATATTTGTTTTTATTTTTATCTTCAAATTACTTGAGGCATTGTCCACTAAGAAGTGTATGCTCAGCAGGGGGTACGAGTCTACGAATGACCATGCGAAAGCACCCATGTTCTCCGATATCACATGAGCTCTTCGAGCTCTTTTCCCAACAAGGTGTCGAGCTTAAAGCTCTTCCATTTTATCTCCCTTTCCTAAACCTCTCCAGCAAGTTCAGACCGCCTCTCATTGACAACTTCTACCTCCGCAATCCATTCTGGCTTTCCTGCCTGAACAGTGATTGCATAAGTTCCTCTCCTATTCTTAAGGTTACTCTCATAGCACTTTCGCGTTGTCTTCTAGTCGGACATAATAGTAATCACTCCACCCTCAGTAGAGGGCACTTCATCTTCATATGGGTTGTTGAGGCCACCGCACCCAATCTGTTCAGGGAAGGTCGCCCCAAAAGCAAATTGTAAGCGGAGGACACGTTAACAACGAGGTACCTAATGGTGATCGTCCTGGTCGTGGTGTCGTCATATAAGGTTGTCCTTATCTCAACGTACCCTCGCACTTCTACCTGGTCTCCAACAAAGTCGACCAAGAACCCATCGTATGGCCTCAGCTGGTCAGGGGACAACTGCATACTATTGAATGTTCCCTACAACATCTCATCAGTCGAGCTCCCTTGATCAATAAAGACTTTGTGCACCTTCCTTCCTACGGTGACAACAGATATCACCACCGGCGGAACAATGTCTTCCAGGTCGGAGCTCGCGAAGCAGAGAGTGGGCTATAGAGGATGATCAGGTCTCCTCGCCTCCAGAGACATCACTGCTCGAGTTTCCTCCTTCTGAAAATCCTCCCGAGATGGAGTTCAGCTCTCCATGGATTGGTATCTCATGTGCTTGGTCCCTAAGAGCGACCTCTTCATTTGGTTCTCCCTGGTTAGCCTCAAGATACTCCTTCAGGAACCCTCCTTCACCAAGCTAGCCAGTTGGTGGCCCAAAGCTATGCATCGCTCGACATTATGCTCAAATTCCTTGTGGAACTCACATCAGACATCCCTCTGTGATCGCAGATTCTGATCTGTCTTCTGGGGAACTTTAGCTTGTTTGCTACCCCTGCATACTCAACAATTCTTTGTATGATACTCGGAACTTGGGATGAGTATTTGACTCCTCCCTGCCCTTTGTCTTGGGCCCGAGAATATAATCTCAACTGAAAGCATAACAGAAAAATATTTTGCCTGGGGGCACCTTTACTCACGATGCTAACAACAGAAGAGAATCTCGTGCACTTTTATTCACGGGTACTTTCTACTAAGTTAATATCTTTATATACTCAAATAACGGATTTATGCATGTATTTATTTTACTAACAACTTTGCATCTATCAACATATATACTTGACGAACAACTTAATATATATTGACGCATATATTTAACTAACAACTTTATATTAGCATCTGACCAAACTCATTATTTTCTCTACTTTAATTATTTTCCACCGAGCCTACAAATGAAACTGGGTTGAGCCCATGACCCGCTTTTGGACTCAAACCTGAGCTGACCACAACCAAATGCTTGGACCAAGGTCCAGAGCATTCCTATCCAATACATATTTATATTTACATTTAATACAATAGAGTTTTCTAATTACAATATTTAAATTATTTATTTCTATATAAAAATTGATAATTTTTACATATATTCAAAATTTTACATGTAAATTATTTTTTCGTCAAATAACTCATTTTTTTCATAAATTAATTATTAGACTATATCGGATTATACTACTAATAATTTTTATTCATTTATATTTACAAAAATATACGTAATAAGGTAAATTTGTAATATTACATTCATCACAAATAAAAAATAAATATTTGTCACATTCATCACATCACTAACAAACTTCAATAAATTTTCCTCACAAATTCTATAGTTGTCAGGAGTGCTCGAGACCTCGGTCCAAGCGTTTAGGTATGGTCAGGTCGGTTTTTGGGCAAATATGGGTCCAAAGGGTGGGCCATGAACTTAGCCCATAGACAACTCGAAAAAGATAGTTAAAATAGAAGGAATATTTTGATTGTTTATAATACATCCGCTAAATAAATACCAATAAAAGTGGTTGGGAACAAAGTAGTTAGCACCCGAGAATAAAGGTGCAGGTGAACAAAATGTTTTATTGTTGTTAACAGAATGCTCTCACTGACTTGATTGTCGGAGTGTGATCAACAGGTATAGACTCCTTTGTTCTAGTGAAGTGGCATCTTGAAGCAACAATTGGAGACAAGCAGAAAAGGAGCTTGCTTGCCCATTCAGTCCGTCCGAGGTCAACCGACAAAAACATTTAGCGCCCACCGTGGTGCCTGATAAAACTTGATCCCATTCACATTTGCGACTGAGACTTCCGACGTGATGAGCGACTGAGCCTTCTGACGTGATGAGAAACACCAGGCAAGGCCCGCTGGGATTTGAAGGAAGCGATTATAACAACTAATGGAGGCCAAGAGGCGAACAAATAATATCGAAGAGAGCAAGGCGAATCCAAAAATAAGCCAAGGCCGAGTAGGAGCAGCTACAAGCAGAAGCCTAAACTGAGCAAGATCTCCTTCAAGATCGTCTAATGGCAGAAATCGAGGCCTCCCGGATAACTCTGGAGGAACACGCGCAAACTAATGAGGAGTTGTGCAAAACCAATGAGGTATTGCAGGAGAGCCTGCAACGATGTGACCGACGTTCCACTAAGGAATGTTCTCCGAACTTGTCAACTAGAGATGACCCCAAGCCATTTTCGTAGCAAATCATAGATGAGCCCGTGCCACCTCATTATCTCACACCTAAAATTTCCCTCTTCTCTGGCGTAGAAGATCTTGAAAATGATCTCACGGCATTCAAGGCTATCATCTCTGGAGGATCGGATGCCATCCGATGTAAAATGGTCATGGGTACTTTTACAGGCACATCCCTATAATGGTTTAGTAGAATTCCAAATGGTCACATCACCTCTTTCCCTTAGTTCTCCAAGATGTTTAGAGAACTGATACAAACCAAGCCAACAAGGACATGACTAAGGATGCAAATTATCATTCACACTATGAGAAGTCATCTCCACTATCAAGTGAAGACCTCGCCAGAGGGAGAAATGGACAAAGACCAGCATCTAATGTTCTTTTTGCTTGTCTTCTTAAGAATTAAACAAGTTATAAATAAATTGGGCTCAATCTAGGGGTCCAAATAGCAAGATAAGTTAGAGTGGGTTCATATAGCTTAAAATGGAGTGTTCTTAGTGAAATGGGCTTGTTCCAAGCCCACTTTTTCAAGATAAGGCATCTAGGTTTAGGTGAGATGACCTAACTTCTAGAACATTAAGCTTAGGGTGCGGTTTTGACTAAAGTCAATGCCTAAGGCCACCCTTTTTTAGTGTTTTCCATCTTACCCTTGCTTCAAGTTTCCCAAGGCACCATATCCTATAAATAGGGTGTCATACTCCTTGTATTTTTCATGTTGAAATATATAGAAGAAGGAAAACTCTGCACAATTTGTGTGAGGATTGTTTTCTCTAACAATAGGTCTTATCTTGAGTGAGTTTGAGAGCTCTCAAGTGGAAACCCTCTACACTCATCTTGGAGGAAACCATACTCCAAGTGGCATGTCCCTTCTTAATTTCACACCCTAAACTTTCTTCTTCCATCCTTTTCCTTCATTTCCATTACGCCACTTTATTCTTGTGTTTTATACTTGTTACAATTCGGTTTTCCTTTGTGTTTTTGTGTTGTTCTTCCATTTAGCATTTGGCCATGCCCATCTTAATTGTTTCCTTTCATGTCTTTCAATTTCTGCAATGCATCATCACTAACACCTTATCTTGATTTTCCTCTTTGTCTTTGGAAGTGAACCTTCACACTTACTTAACCACTTGGTTAAGTTCGTGTCCAGTGGGGATCTTCCCTAGGTCTCACCATATACTTGTTAAAAATATCAATCATAAGTAAAGTGTCACCTCTAAAAATCGAACAATCTAAAATCAACTCATATCAAGAATAGTTCTCGGCTAATATTTCAGTGTCAAACAAAGGGAGGGGGAGGCACTAAAAGAATATCTGAATAGATTTTTGGCGGTCACGGTAAGGCTTCAAACATACGATGAAGAGGTGATGGTCACTGCCTTCGTACAAGGGATGACAGCAAGACCGTTCAGCAATTTGTTAATCAGGAATCCAACGGAGACATTCTCCGAGATACGTGAACGAGTTGTCGCCCACATCGAGGCGAAAGAGGTTGTACTCAGGAAGAATGGTAGCTCGCGCTCAATGCAACCTAGGCCCAAAGAGAGAGCAACCAAGATCAGTCCTCAAGGGTCAACAAAACCTCTGCTGAGAAGAGAACGGACCCAAGGTACGTCCCATATGTAGCCAAGAGAGGTGAGCCCAAGACGAAGGCCAGGTAAGGGACAACAACCAGGCCCAAATTTCTAGTATCCTATAAAGAGCTCTTGAGCACGCCAAGGGTAGCGGATAAGCTAAAGTTTTCCCATAAGACAGTGGATACAAGGAGACCTGATCATCCTCCAGAGCCCACTCTCTACTTCACGAGTTCGAATTTGGAAGACGTGTTACCTCACAAGGATGATCCGGTGGTGATATCCGTTGTTACCGCAAGGCGAAAGGTACACAGAGTTTTGGTTGACCAGGGATCAGCCGATGTGATATTCTGGGGAACGTTCACCAACTTGCAGCTATTCCCGGATCAGTTGAGGCCACACAACAGATGTTTGGTCGATTTCATGAGAGATAAGGCAGAAGTCTGAGGGTACGTTGAGCTGAGGACGAACTTTTCTGATGAAATCACGACCAAAACAGTTATCATCAGGTACATCGTTGTTAACGTGTCTTATGCTTACAACTTACTTTTGGGGCGACCTTCCCTGCACAGGTTGGGTGCAGTAGCCTCAACCGCTCATATGAAGATGAAGTTTCCTTCTTATGAAGGAGGGGTGATCACCATAAAGGTCGATCAGAAGACTGTTAGGATTGATGGCTAGAACAAGAGGGGGGGTGAATTGTTTATAAAAGATTTTCACAAATACTTTCCTTAGAATGAATCTTTAACAATCAATTCAGATAAGTAATTCAGAAAGCCAATCAAATAGTCAAACAGAAAATGATATCAGAAATTCAATTGGTTAAAAGCACGATTTAACCGGTTGTTTATGACAACGGAAATATCAAACAGTTATGGAGAGAAGTGATAGAGAGATTTACACACAAGGTTTATACTGGTTCACTCAATCCCAAAGCTACATCCAGTCCTCAGTTAAACCACTGAGTATTCCACTATGTAACCAATCACAGATTACAAACACACACACCACAAAGAGGTGACTTTGAATCCCACAAAGCCTACTCACCATCTTTGCACACAACAAACACCTCAAGGCATAATCACACTAACTTTACAGGATTTTACAAACAGTTTTACAGAGTGTAATATAAACAATTACAAGAAACTAAGCAAGGATAGAAAACACTTGGAATTACAGTACACCAGAAACCCTATTGATCAGTTCTTGAATCACAGCAAAGCCCAAAGACAATCTTGATAAACTTGGAAAAACACCCTTTCACAAACAGTTGATAATCTCTCAAATTGATCTCAAATTAGAGTGTAAAACTTTCTCTCTTTCGTATTTCAAACATTTGAAGGAAGGCTATATTTATAACCTTTGAAAAACTACCGTTTAAGGCAGATTTAAAAAACTGAAACAATTAAAACAAGTTTTCAAAAAGTTGTTAAGAAAACTTACATTTAATCGGTTGAAACTGTGATTTAACCGGTTGAATGGTTTCATCCGTTATACAACTGATTCAAAAAACAGTTTCAAAAACTCTTTTGCCTGCTAAGTGACAAACAACCTATTGTCTCGAAACTTTAATCGGTTGTTTTTCCCTTTGCATGGAAAAACAATTTAATCTTTAAAACAGATTTAAAACAATTTAATCTTTTGTTTGAGAATCAAGACTGATCTTACAAAGATTCTAAACCCCTTAACTAAACCCAAATCTAAAACACAACACAGCTTCAGGCTCCATGAGGATTTGAAACATCAAAGCTTCCCATCTTCAACAAAGACGACACGAAAATGTTATGAGAGTAGTTTGAAGAATCGAAGGGGAACTTACGTAATCACCATCCAAGCAGGAGAGTTAGGGTGGATTGCGGAGGCGGATGTCATTAATGAGAAACGACCTGGACCTACTGGAGAAGTTCAGGAGAGAGAAATAAATGGGAAGAAGTTCAAGCTCAACACCTCGTTGTGCAAGGAGTTAGAAGAGAAGATAGTCGATATGATATCGAAGAACATGAATGCTTTCGCATGGTCATCCGCAAACATGCCCGGGATAGACCCATATTTCCTATGCCATTGGCTTACCATTGATGAAAAGGTCAAACTCGTGGTTCACAGGCAAAGAATATTCAATGAAGATAAGCGCCTCATCATCCGAAAAGAGACTCAGAAGCTCTTGGATGTTGGCCACGAAAGGGAGATTCAATACCCTGAGCGGTTGGCAAATGTTGTGTTGGTACATAAGACCAACGGGAAGTGAACGATGTGTGTTGACTTCACTAATTTGAACAAGGCTTGTCCCAAGGATTCTTACCCACTTCAAAGCATAGACTTCTTGGTTGAAAACGTGTCGATTGTTAAGTTTCCTAGACGCGTTCTCGGGGTATAATCAGATTCGTATGCACTCAAAGGACGAGAGTAAAACAGCCTTTATGGCTGAGTTCGCCAGTTACTGCTACAAGGTCATGCCATTTGGCCTGAAAAATGTTGGCGCAACTTATCAAAGGCTGATGAGTCGGATCCTCACCCCAATGCTCGGGCGAAACGTTCAAGCATATGTAGACGACATGGTCGTCACATCGGAAAGGAAAGATCAACATATTGCAGACCTAGAAGAACTATTTGCAACAATAGTGAAGTACAATCTAAAGCTTAATCCACACAAGTGTGTGTTCAGGGTAGAAGAAGGAAAGTTTCTTGGCTTCCTATTGACTGAAAGGATAGAGGAAAACCCCGACAAGTGTGCGAAAACCATAGGGATGAGAAGCCCAGTCAATGTGAAGGAAGTACAATAGTTGATCGGGCGCATGGCCACCCTATCTCGTTTCTTGTCGGCCAGTGGAGATAAAGGGTACCCCTACTTCCAATGTCTTAAGAAGAACAACCGTTTTGCATGGACTAGTGAATGCAAAGAAGCTTTCAAGAAGTTGAAAGAGTACTTGGCCAGTCCCCCTATTCTTGGTAAGCCAGTCCCAGGAATCCCTATTTGTATTTATTTAGCGATTACAGATCGGGCAATTAGCTCGGTCATTTTGCAAGATCAGGATAGGATTCAGAAGCCAATCTATTTTTTAAGTAAGGTATTGCATGGACTAGAGACTCGATACCAAGCTATCGAGAAGGTTTCCCTGGTTGTGGTGTTCGCAGCTCGACGGCTTCGCCATTATTTACAGAGCTTCACCGTTATTGTCATGAACGACCTTCCCATACGTAAGGTCCTCCAAAATCCTGATATAGCAGGTCGAATGGTTCGTTGGGCGGTTGAGCTATTCGAGTTTGACATACAGTATGAACCACGAGGGTCAATCAAAGGCCAGATGTACGCAAACTTTATGGTGGAACTTTCATCCAAGGACTCTCAACCTGATCCTAATGAGTTCCAATGGGTCCTTTCGGTAGGTGGATCCTCCAACCAACAAGGGAGTGAAGCTAAGGTCATTTTAGAAGGACCCAACGAGCTCTTAATCGAGCAAGCCCTAAGGTTTGCGTTTAAAGCGAGCAATAATTAAGCTGAGTACGAAGCCTTGATAGCAAGGATGTTGCTAGCCAAAGAGTTGGGAGCTCGGAGCTTACTGGTAAAGAGTGACTCATTGCTCGTCACCAAGAAAATCATAGGCGAGTATCATGCCAAGGACCCGCAGCTAGCTTCATACCTGAGATACGTAAGGATCTTGAGAGCAGTTTTCTCTATGTTTGACCTTGTTCATGTTCCCAGAGATTAGAACTCCCAAGCAGACCTGTTGTCTAAGCTAGCTAGCTTAGGGAAGGAAGGTCGGTAGAGGTCAGTGATCCAGGAGACATTGAAGTCACCTAGGACCGCTGTAGAAGGGTTGTTCGAAGTCAACCACTTAAAGGTCTTAGGGATAAGCTTGTGCAAGGGGAGAAGGCATCGATCGATGATTCAAGAAACCTTGAAAGGCCCAAGAATAACCATCCATGAGTTATTTGAGGATGAATTTCTTAAAGTTTTGCAGGTCAATGCCATAGAGACTTGGATAACCCTCTACAAGCGTTACCTTGTTGATGGGTTACTTCCTGCCAAGCCTACGGAGGCCAAGATTGTTAAGGGGAATGCAAGGCGGTATACCCTGATAGAAACCTTTTTCGTCATGGTTATACTTACTCAATCCTCACATGTGTAAGTTGGAGTATTCGAGGAGGGGAGCTTCCTCTCGCCTTTTTCTCTTGAAAACCAAGCCTGAGTTGGTTTGCTCGTCCTGGTCAGATTGGACTCGAGCAACCTCTATAGGGGCCTTCCTTTTGGGTGCCAACGAATCTGCTCACGTTGGTAGCTTTTCTCATCTTTCTAACGCGCTCAGCCATCTCCGCTTTGCCAATGTTGGAAAACATCCTTTCTGCAAAGAATAAGACAAGTAAGTGGTTAATAACATAGGTATAGGTACCTTTACAAGGGAAGGAATTGAGGAGTACCGGTATAAGCCTTCAAGGTGCCGGGGAGATACTCTTTAGTCAGTAGATAAGAGGTGTCAAAGACAACCTTCACGCTTGTCAAAAATTCACATATACCCTAGTCTTTTAGAGATAAATCTTTCAAGCGCCGAACACTCTGGAATTTAGGCTCAGGGGTCCAATACATGAGAAATCCATCCAAAAGGGTCAGATCTCCTGTTGAAGCTCGGACTTTAACAAATTTACCTTTAAAAATTTTGTATGAAGACTGAAAGAGGGTAAGCAAAGCTCTTCCAAGGCTCCCTAAGACGTAAATGGATTGTGTAATAAGAAACCTCTTTTAAAAGCTCTTTTATGGCCCAAGGATACATTGAACCATAATCCATCGCAGACATAACTAGAACACAAGCATAAACATAAACAAAATACAAACACAGTTCAGGCCAGGCAGAGAAAGCGAATCAAAATAAGATTATAGTTCAGGAAATGCAATCGGTAAGATGAACAAGTAATTGGCAATAGAGATTAAGGGAGGAAAAATACTTGGTGCAACGGAGGTGGGTGATAGCTCGACGGTGAGAAGAAGTGCAAAGAAAGTTTTTTGAGTAAGAGAAAGTTCTGAGAGTAGAAGTTTGCGTAACGAGTAAGGGAGGACAAATTGGGTTTTTAATTATTTGAAAAAAGGAGATGAAGCGGAAGCGCTCCTTCGCCGTAGATACACGTGCCACGAGAAGCTCCAGATTTAGTATGGTGGGATGTCTCATCAGAAGACTCTTCGGTAACCGCGCCTCACCTACCCTATGCAAAAGTGTCACATCAGTTGCCAACGCTGGAAAGACTCTTCACCTAGCCAAGCTCGGCTCAAGTCTAAGGGGCTTGTGTATTGGCCAGGAGTGCTTGGGACCTCGGTCCAAGCGTTTAGGTATGGCCAACTATGTTTTTGGGCAAACATGGGCCCAAAGGGTGGGTCATGAGCTCGGCCCAGATGTTGATAGACAGCTTGAAAAAGATAGTTAAAATAGAAGGAATATTCTGATTGTTTATAATACATGTGCTAATTAAATACCAATAAAAACTGTTGGGAATAAAGTAGTGATGTAAGCCAAATATACATGAAGATGACCAAGGATGCTATACTTGAAGGGTCATCTCAACAAGCAAATAAAGACTTCATCAATAGAAGAAATGGACAAGGCCTAAACCATTTGAAGTTCTTCTTATTAGTCTTCTCAAAATGAGGCCCAAGCTCAATTAATATCTTTTTGTAATATTTTTAGAATAGTTTTAAAATAAAATAAAAATAAAGGAAAGGAGCATAGGACTTAGGAAGAGTAGTTCCAAAAGTCACTTTTGGAAGCTTGAGACTTGTTGGGCGGCATTTGCATGTGCCTTTGTCTTCTCATGCCTTTTCATTTTCCTTTTTGCCTTTTGAATGACCGGCCCTCTATTACTATATAAGGAGGAGCCTGGCTTTTGTAAAAACAAGTTGAATATTGAAATTGAAAGTGAAGTTACTCTCTTGAATTTGAGTGGTTTCTTTGTGAGACTTGCTCTCCTTCTCTTTGTCTTATCTTGTGGGTCTTGGGAATCCTCAAGTGGCGGCACTCTCACTCAT
>Ga0123342_1009683_pt1 | contig 11398 bp, 6 predicted proteins | sample Turbeawhitnodule_FD_89960 | JGI IMG/M metagenome (GOLD analysis project Ga0123342, IMG submission 89960) | Root nodule microbial communities of legume samples collected from Mexico - Turtle bean Mexico white nodule | ecosystem: Host-associated > Plants > Roots > Nodule | place: Mexico: Nepantla... | reverse complement strand
TTCAATTCAGATTGTATTGTGATCAGGTGTAATCCTTTCTAAACCTACTGTATTTCTGGTGTTGTGTTGCCAAGGAGTATTGTGTGTTCTTGAGGTGTTCAAGATCAATACTCTTGGTGTGGTGTGCCAAAGGTAGTGTGTTTCTTGAAGGGTTCAAGGTCACTACTTGGTGGTTTGTGTTTTGTAATCTGGTTTGATTGTTTAGTGGATTACCCAATGGTATTCTGGGGAATGGATGTAGCTCTTGGTTTAAGAGTGAACCAATATAAGCTGTTTGTGTGATTCTTTCTTACCCTGAACTCATTTAATTTCTGTTTTAGGCTTTGCTGATATAAACAACCGATTGTTTGAAGAAACAACCGATTGTTTTTCTGTTGCTTTGCTGTATAACTGCTTAAATTCTTGGCTAACTTGATTCCTGTTCTGGATTTATACAAAGAGTTTCATTGAACCTCAAAAAGTTTTCAAAAATCCCTCTTAAACAATTCACTTCCCCTCTCGTTTAAGGCCATTTATTCTAACACTTACAACACCACTTTATGTCAATGCTTAAATTCAATACATGCATCCAACACACTTTGATAATCAAGTTGAAAGTTCTTCTACTATATTCCAAATGAGTTCACAACCACTACTATTGAATTCCACTGCCATCCACAACCACAATCACCATAGCGCAACCCACTACATAACAAACATCATTTTTATTGTGGAACTCGTCAACATTATACAGAGTAAGACTTTGTCATCGCATTAAAATTGTTTGTAAAAAGTTTCCAACTTATTAATGATGGAGTTCTCATTCCAATATTTAAAATTTTCCTCCAAATCAAATTTAAATTTAAAAACATTAAATATTTCAGTAACATGAAATTAAATTAACATTAACTTTTAAATTTTAAATTATTCCTTACACTTAACTATAATTGAATTACTTAGGTCGATAAATGTTAGATACCAATTTATAAACTATTTTATAAATTTTTTTAATAACAGAAGTTGTTGTTGTCGGTTGACTTGAGTGGAAAGCTTTGCTTCTAACCTGTCTCCTATAGATTCTATTATGCGTCTTCTCGTCGCACTAGAACGTGGCTCTGTTGGGATAGATGGGGCTCTGCTTGTTTATCACACTCCAACGATCAAGTCAGTGAGAGCTTACTAAAATCAGATAAGTATTTGAGTTTCAGTCTAGTATTCAGAAACGACGTACCTTTATCGGGGGTCTCAAACCCCTTTTATAGTTATTCCTCTAAGAGCTTTCATTCACGAGAATATAATCTCTATTGAAAGCATAAAATAATAACAAAAAACCACCTGCTCATGGGCATCAGTTATCTTCAGGTGCTAATAGCATGAGAACTTTCTGTTTAACATGTGCACCATTATTCTCGGGTGCTCCTCTTTTATTTTCACTAGAACATGGCTCTGTTGGGATAGATGGGGCTCTGCTTGTTGATCACACTCCAACGATCAAGTCAGTGAGAGCTTACTAGAATCAGATAAGTATTTGAGTTTCATTCTAGTATTCAGAAACGACGTACCTTTACCGGGGGTCTCAAACCCCTTTTATAGGTATTCCTCTAAGAGCTTTCATTCACGAGAATATAATCTCTATTGAAAACATAAAATAATAACAAAAAACCACCTGCTCATGGGCATCAGTTATCTTCAGGTGCTAATAGCAGGAGAACATTCTGTTTAACATGTGCACCATTATTCTCGGGTGCTCCTCTTTTATTCTCAACAACTACTAATTAATATATAACAAACATGTATTAATTAATATATAACTAACTTACATATTATTACAAGAGATAAAATATCTCTTTTTCTTCAGAATAATATGATAACATATTTAAACTATAACAATTATATATTTCAACTTCAAAATAATATCACAATAGATAAAATATATATAAGTAACTTGCATATTATCACAAGAGATAAAATATCACTTTATCTCCAAAATAATATGATAACAGTTTTAAACAATAATAATTATATCTTTCATCTTCCGAATAATATCACAATATCTAAAATATATGTAACTAACTTGCATATTATCACAAGAGATAAAATATCGGTTTATCTTCGGAATAATATGATAACAAATTTAAACAATAATAATTATATCTTTCATCTTCAGAATAATATCACAACAAATAAAATATCTCTTTATCTTTTATCTTAATTACCTTTCCTGGGCTGACCCCTACTTGGGTCGAGCTCCCGACCCACCTCTAGAGCCTAAACGCCAAGCGAATCTTCCCCAAATACTTGGACCGAGGTCTCGAGAATTCTTGTCCTGTACACAATCCCCCCAGGCTCGAGCCGAGTTTGACTAGGCGAAGAGGCTTACGAGAATATAATCTCAACTGAAAATATATATAATAGAAAAATATTCTGCATACGGGCACCTTTACTCACGGTGCTAACAACAGAAGAGAATCTTGTGCACCTTTATTCACGGGTGCTCGCTACTTAACTTATCATATAACAAACGAGCTCAAGTATAGCAACTTCTATCACACACATGCGGACACGCTATTACTTACACTAACCCATCTATACCTCTTAAGCATAAAGTAATAAAGATAACAAGAATGCAACGTAGGAAAAATCTAAGCATGAAAAATTGTGGAGTCCTCAACGAACAAAGAACTAACCTTTTGATGAACTATACACCCATAGCTACGACAAGGCTATGCTTACTCTCGACTTGCATAAGTGTATCCCACAAACTTGACTCGGGGTCATATATCTTGATCTCACCAAGCTTTGTTTCGCAGAGTGCCTACTCAACTGATCATTTGATAATTCACTCACCGAGATAGCCCGACTTACCATGTATCGAAAAAACATAAACCATGACATCTGCTTGCAAAGCGCCTATAACTCGTTCTTACGCAGAGTTAGGTTGTATTACCTTACCTCAAATCAAAAAATTTAACGATAACAAATTAAACTGCATAGCGCCTCTACTCAGGTAGTCGTACTGACACCGAGCTAGGTCGTCTTACCTGACAATAGCTAATCAACTTACACACAGAGTGCCTACTCGGATAATCTTACGAAGATAGATCGTCTTATCTGTCAATAGCTAATCAACTTACACAAAATGTGCCTACTCGGATAATCTTACCGAGACAGGTCGTCTTATCTGTCAATAGATAATCAATTTTCACACAGGGTGCCTACTCGGATAATCTTACCGAGACAGGTTGTCTTATCTATCAATAGATAATCAATTTTCACATAAGACGCCTACTTGGATACTCTTACCGAGACAGGTCCTCTTATCTGTCAATAGATAATCAATTTACACCCAGGGCGCCTATTCGGATAATCTTACCGAGACAGGACGTCTTATCATGTGCTATCTCTAAACAAATAAACAAAACTAATGCATAATCTTTCAAGAGAAAACTTATCATAAGATGACCTCGTTAAAAAACCCCTTAAAGGGAAAAAAAGCATCACCTTTATCATCACATTGTTAAAAAAGAAAGCATTAAACCAAAATACCTTAGCTGATATAAAACTTGAGATTTGCCGCATTCCACATTCGAGGAATGGCTCTCCCCTCCAAGATTTCTAGCCTGTACACTCCATTCCCGAGCACCTCGACTATGCGAAATTCCTTTGGCCTTCTTTAACCTCCTCTTCAACCCTCCCAACAAGACTCTATTGGCTGACTCAACCTAGCCATTTGTCTGAGGATGCTCTACTGAGGCGAATATCTGCTTTATGCCAAGCTCCAAACACAACTTACACAATTGTTGACTAGTAAATTGGGTTGCGTTGTCAGACACTAGGTGTCTAGGAATCCCAAAATGACATACAATATTCTTCCACACAAAATGTTGAACCTTGTGAGCAGTTATTTGTGCGACTGACTCGACTTCATTCCACTTGACGAAGTATTCGATGGCCACTATGAAATACTTCATCTGACGTATTTCCAAAGAGAATGGACCTAGGATGTCTATTCCCCAGGCATGGAAAGGCCACGGGCTGTAAATTGACTGCAACTCCTCGGTTGGTGCGTGATTCATATCAGCATGCTTCTGACACTACTCACATCGTTATGCATGCTTCACGCAATCCTCTTTCATAGTCGGCATATAATACCCAACCCAACTCGGACGACCTTTAACGAAAGAGATCTTCATTCGATATGGCTTCTATAGATGCCTTCGTGAAGTTTTTCCATGATACAGATGCACTGATCCCCACTTACGCAAGTGAGGATTGGGTGGGTATAACCATGACGAAACAACTTGCCATCTATGAAGGTATACTTCCAGACATTCCTCTTAACTGCCTTGGCCTTTGTAGGTTTGAATTCAAATTATACTTAGCTATTGTCGTGAATAGCTCCTCTAAGTCAACAATATGTTGATCTTTCTCTTCTAAAGTGACGACAATGTCGTTTACATATGCCTGTACGTTTCGCCCCAACATTGGGACAAGGATCCTGTCCATCAACCTCTGGTAAGTGGCACCAACATTCTTAAGGCAAAATAGCATGACATTGTAACAGTACCTGGCGAACTAAGCCATAAAGGCAGTCTTACTCTCGTCCCTCGGGTGCCTATGGATCTAGTTGTACTTCGAGAATGCATATAGGAAGCTCAACAACCGACAACTCGAGGCGCTGTCCACTAAGGAGTCTATACTTGGAAGCGGATAAGAATCCATGGGACAAGCCTTGTTCAGGTCGGTGAAGTTGACGCACATCCTCCACTTCCTGTTGGCCTTCTGCACCAACACGACATTCTCCAACCACTCAAGGTATTGGGTTTCCCTTATGTGATCAGCCTTTAGGAGCTTTCGAGTCTCTTCTCTAATGATGAGGTGCTTATGCTCGTTGAACTTTCTCCTCCTCTTAACCACTGGACTCATCTCTTAATCCATAGTAAGCCTATGGCATAAAAGATCTGGGTCTATCCCAGGCATGTCCGCAGATGACCATGCGAAAGCATCCATGTGCTTTGATATGACCTCGACTATCTTATCTTGCAACTCTTTGCATATTGAGGTGTTGAGCTTGAACTTCTTTCCTTCTATCTCCCTCTCCCGAACCTCACCAGCAAGTCCAGGTAGCCCTTCATTGGCGACTTCAACTTGCGCGATCCATTCTAGATCTCTAGCCTGAATAGTGATTGCGCAGGTTCCTCTCCTATTTTACAAGCTACTCTCGTAGCATTTTCGTGCCATCTTTTGGTAAGAACTGATGGTTATTACTCCCTCGAGAGAAGGTAGCTTCATCTTCATGTGTGTCGTGGAGGCTACCACATCCAACCTGTTTAGGGAAGGTCTCCCCGAAAGCAAGTTATAAGCTGAAGATGCATTAACTACAATGTACCTTACGGTAATCTTCCTAGCCGAGGTGCCATCAGAAAAAGTCGTCCTCAGCTCAATGTACTCTTGCACCTCCACCTGATCTCTCGTGAAGCCAACAAAGCACCCATCACATGGCTTCAGCTGGTCGGGAGACAACTGCAAACTGTTGAACATTGTCCAGAACATCACATCTGTTGAGCTCCCCTGGTCAATGAGAACTTTGTGTACCTTCCTTCCCATGGTGACAAAAGACATCACCACCGGATCATCCTCGTGCGGAACCACGTCTTCCAAGTCAGAGCTCGTGAAGCAAAAATCGCGCTCTGGTGGGTGGTCAGGTCTCCTCGCGTCCAGGGACATCGCTACTCGCATGTATTGCTTACACTTGGAAGCAGAGCGCCCTCCTCCAGAAAATCCTTCCCAGATGGTGTTCAACTCTCCATGGATTGGTATCCCATGCACTTAGTCCCTGGGCAACTTTTCCCTTTGGCTCTTCCTAATTAGCCTTAAGGTACTCCTTCAGGAACCCTTCCTTCACCAAGCTTGCTAGTTGGTGACCCAGAGCTATGCATCGCTCAGCGTTGTACCTAAACCCCTTGTGGAACTTGCACCAGATGTCCTTTCGTGGCCCCAAATTCCTGTTAGTCTTCTGACGAAACTTCAGCTTGTTCGCTACCCCTAGCATGCCTAACAATTCCTTGTAGGATACTCGGAACTTGGGTCGGAATGCCGACTCATCCCTAGCCTTTGACTTGGGTTCATTTCTCTTTGCTGCGTATGGTGTGTACCTCGAGTCTGCTCTTTTCTCGGTTGAGGTTTCGTTGACCCTCAAAGGTCGGGCTCGGCTACTCTCCTTAGGCTTAGGCTACCTTGAAAGTGAGCTGCCATGCTTCGTGGCCACAACCTCTTCTACATTCATATGGGCAACAACCGGTTGTTGTATCTCGGAGAATGTCTCCACCGGATTCGTGATCAACAAATCGCTGAACGATCCTGCTGTGATCCCTTTTTCGAAAGTGGTGACCATCACAACTTCATCATGGGTTTGTAAGTGCCCAGAATCTGTTCAGGTAATCCTTCAACGACTCCCCTTCCCTCTGTCTCACGTTGAAGAGGTCATACAACATTGAGGCTTAACCTGGTTGACAAAGAACTAATCTCTAAACACTATGGAGAACTGCTCAAAAGAGGTGATGTGGTCATTGGGAAGCCTACTGAGCCACTGTAGGGTTGTTCATGTGAATGTGCTCATGAACATATTGCATTGAATAGCATTCATTCCTCCATAAACAATCATCTAGGCATTGAATGTCGTGAGATGATTCTCAGGATCTTCCACCCCTGTGAAAACTATCTTAGGCGTGATGTAGTGCGGTGGCACAAGCTCACCCATGATCGCTTGTGAAAATGGATTGAGACGATCTCTCAAGGGCAAATTCAACCCTCACTCCCTTGTAGAACGTCGGCCATGCTGGTATAGATTCCTGCGCATGTCCTTATTGCTCTTGTGAGATTCTTCGTTGGCTGCCCGGGAAGCCTTTATCTCTACCATCAGCTGATCTTGCAGAAGCATTTGCTCAACTCGAGCTTCTGCTTGTAGTGCGGTGGCACAAGCTCACCCATGATCGCTTACGAAAATGGCTTGAGACAATCTCTCAAGGGCAAATTCAACCCTCGCTCCCTTGTAGAATGTCGGTCATGCTGCTATAGATTCCTGCACATGTCCTTGTTGGTCTTCTGAGATTCCTCGTTGGCTGCCCGAGAAACCTCTATCTCTACCATCAACTGATCTTGCAGAAGCACTTGCTCAGCTCGAGCTTCTACATGTAGCCTCTCTTGCTCGGCTTTAGCTTCTTGGTGGATCCGTTCCTGCTCTTGTCTCTACTGCTCATTGCCTTCTTGGAGAGCCCTCATGGTGTCCATGAGTTGCAGTAAAGTGGGGTCGTCACTTCTTTCGGATCCCAACGGTCCCTATCTAGTGTTCCTCATCACGTTGGAAGGCTTTAAACACGAATGTGGGTGGGATAAGGTTTTATCGAGCCCCACGGTGGGCGCCAAATGTTCTCGTCGATTGACTTAAGTGGAAAGCTCCGCTTCTAACCTGTCTCCTCTAGATTTTTGTTCTCCGTCTTCTCGTCGCACCAGAATGTGGCTCTGTTGGGACAGAGGGGGCTCTACCTATTGATCACACTCCGACGATCAAGTCAGTGAGAGCTTACTAAAATCAGATAAGTATTCAGTTTCAGTCTAGTATTCAGAAACAGCGTACCTTTATCGGGGCTCTCAAGCTCCTTTTATAGTTATTCCTCTAAAAACTTTCACTCACGAGAATATAATCTCTACTAAAAGCATAAAATGATAACAGAAAACCACCTGCTCACGGGCACCACTTATCTTCAGGTGCTAACAACAGGAGAACATTATGTTTAACATGTGCACCATTATTCTCGGGTGCTCCTCTTTTATTCTCAACAACTATTAATTAATATTAAATTAACATGTATTAATTAATATATAACTAACTTGCATATTATCACAAGAGATAAAATATCTCTTTTTCTTCAGAATAATATGATAACAGATTTAAACAATAACAATTATATCTTTCATCTTCAGAATAGTATTACAACAAATAAAATATATATAACTAACTTGCATATTATCACAAGAGATAAAATATCTCTTTATCTTCAGAATAATATGATATTAAATTTAAACAATAACAATTATATCTTTCATCTTCAGAAGAATATCACAACAGATAAAATATCTCTTTATCTGTTATCTTAATTACCTTTCTTGGGCCGACCCCTACCTGGGCCGAGCTCCCGACCCACCTCTAGAGCCAAACGCCAAGTGTACCTTTTCCCAAATACCTGGACCGAGGTCCCAAGCATTCCTGTCCAGTACAGAAACTACTTTAGATATCTATAGTTTTTTTAATTTATAAAATAATATCTAACTTACTTAATATAATAACTAATTATTTTTTATTTTTAAAATTAATTATTATTTAATTATTTTCTTATAGTATTTTTAATGAAATTTTTAAAATTACTACCAATATTTAAAAACAAAAATGTATTCCTCCTTAAATTATTCTTTTAGTTTTTTACTTCTCTTAAGCCAATTAAAATTTAGTTTCAACAGTTTTAACTAATTATATTAAATTACTTTTCTATGTAATAAATTTAACCCTTAATATAAATTTAAAATTTCTACTTATATTTAATCTTAATTTATATTTTCTACTGGATATATTTAACAAATTAATGTGATTAATAATAATAACAACAATAATGTTGTCAAATTTTAAAATTTTCATTTATCTTTCATTCAGTTTTTCTACAAAAAATTATAATAATAACAAATCTATTTCTAAATATATTACAAAACAAAAATTTATTTGTGTTTAAATTTTCTTTTGTTTTGTTCCTTCTTTCAATCTAATTAAATTTAATGTTAAAATTTTTAATTAATTATTTTAAATTACTATTCTCAAATATAAATTTTATTTTGTTATTTTTTTAAATTGCTCATTTTTGAAAAAAATTCAAAATATGCTTTTCTTGAAATTCAGTTCTATAGAGTCAAATTCCATGGAGTTTCCAATACCAGAAATGACACATTTAGTTGAAAAATTGACTCCCAAATTTTCAATTGTAACACTGAATGGGTTCATTTAGGAAAATAGTCTTAGCATTGGGTTCATTTTGGAAATTTAAAGAAAAAAGTATTAATCAGGGAAAAAATTGAACATCATATGTTAGAGGATATTTAGTTTGCATGCCACATGCTGATGTAAAAATTAGAAAAGAAAAGAAAGTTTTTGAAGAAAAAAAAGAGAGCATTTTACATTGTCCTTGAGAAAGAAATAGAGAGCAGAGATGATAATTTACATTGGAAATGACAAATGACAAAGACAGCGGATAAATGTCTGTCTTATTATCAAATAAGTTTGAGCAACCAAAGTTCCTGGCACCTTCATATTTTTGTTTGTTTCTTCATCACTTGTCTTCATTATCACTATCATAATACTTGTAATTTTGCACTTAACGTTAAGTGCATAAGGAAACAATAACAGAACTCTCCTATATTGTATCTTTGGTAGGAAAAATAAAACTGTAGCTTAAAATTAGTAACAGGCATATTTTTAGGCAAGTTTCTAAAAATATAAATTTGAGTTAAACATTTTTTTGTCCTTATATTTAATATAAAATTGATTTTTTTATTTATTTCAAACTTTATATACTTTGGATAACTGTATTAAAAAAATTATTAGAATAATATTTTAGTCATATTTTTAATAACGAATTTTCAGAACAAACTATATTAAAATATTATACTATTTTTTTAATAATAAATTAATATAAAATATTTTAATATTTATACAGAAAATTCATTTGTCATATAAAAAACTATAATAAAATTCATTTGTCTTATAAAAAACTATAATAAAATCAGTCTCAATAATATTTTTTACTATAAATATACAAAAGATCTAAAATTTACACTATGAACGAAAATTATTTTCACCTGAAAGTAGAGTCCCAAAACATATTTGACCCTCAAAATTTTATTTTATTTGGAAACTCTAATCTTTGAAATAGTTCTTCAAACACGTTAATATAGTTTAAAGGTGATGTTTAGTCAATTTACTTATATTTTATAAAAGAAAGAAACTTAAAACGTCCTCTAGATTAAGTAAATTATAATTTTAAAGAAAATTTAAAAAACACTATTTTATGGAGAGAAAAATCTTGTCGATATACACTGGGTTCTGAGTAGAACATACCTAATAATTAACAAAAAAGAATGTGAGGGGTTTCTTTTCTACTGTACCTAGAAATTAATGTGGTCTAGCTATATCATTTTATTCCAAAAGTAATTCTAAAAGGAATATTTAAATTGAACTATCAAACACAAATTACTTTTTAGAATTATTTGATTAAAAAATAAAAGAGATTAAAAAGTATTCTTTTTAAATTACTCCTAGTAAATTTCTCTTTTATATATATATATATATATATATATATATATTATTGGACAGAGTGCTCGACGTTCAATAATTGGAGTTTGGTGTACAGGGTGAGTATGTTAGCTCGGCTGTTGGGCTTAGAGTGCGGGTCATAAGTTTTGCCCAATTACCTTAGTAAGCTCGTTGTGGCATAATTAAAGTAGCCTTTTTATACATTAGTATAAGACTACTAGTAAAGAGTATTTTTGAACTTAGGAGTACATATAGTACATATGGTGTCTAGGTCAAGTAAATGTTTCTTTAACCTAAGTATATGTGTTCTAGTTCACATAGTGGTTAAATGGCATGCATCATAAAAGATAACATTGAACCATGAGTAGGGTACCCACGTAAGCAAAATATTCCCCTAATGTTGGCACATAAGTTGGTCGTTGTTCTGTTATTATTAGAGATAAGATTCCTTTATGTTGCAACACCTTAAGAGTAGGTGTCCGTAAATAGAATGTTTTCCTATTGAGTATGCTTTCAGTTGAGACTAGATTCTCATGAGAGAAAATTGTTACAAGAGATAAGGTATAAAAGGGGCTTGAGACCCAAGGTAAAGATATGTTGTTTCTTAGACTGAAACTAAATACTTCTCAAATTCTAGTAATCCCTTACTGACTTGATCGTCGGAGTGCAATCAACAGGTAAGGGCCCCTCTATTTCAACGGAGCCGTGTTCTAGTTCAACCAGACATAGAATAGATTCCAGAAGAGGCAGATCGGGGCTAGAGCTTGTCTCCAAGGTCAACTGACGAGGAACTCAATCGGCAAGAACATTTGGCGCTCACTGTGGGGCCCGATAAAACTAGATCTCATCAACAATTGTGTGTAAGTTTTCGAACAATATAAGGAATACTAGGCAAGCACCGTTGGGATCCGAAGGAAGCGATGCCCCCATGATGAGAACCAAATAAAGGAGGCTTTTATTAATGAAGGAAGAGGACATTCGCCTTCACATTTGAAGTTCTTCCTTCTAGTCTTCTCAAAATTAAAAGAAGACATAAAATAAAGATGAGGCCCAAGCCCAAGC
>Ga0123342_1009682_pt1 | contig 11403 bp, 5 predicted proteins | sample Turbeawhitnodule_FD_89960 | JGI IMG/M metagenome (GOLD analysis project Ga0123342, IMG submission 89960) | Root nodule microbial communities of legume samples collected from Mexico - Turtle bean Mexico white nodule | ecosystem: Host-associated > Plants > Roots > Nodule | place: Mexico: Nepantla... | reverse complement strand
TTCACAGTTCATTCTTGCAATCTAAACAAATAAGCTCATCAAATGCATCAAATGATATACATGCACATTTCCCTGAATGGTTTACGGGTCAGGTATGATCAACTCAATGTGATTAAGTTATGTGTTATATAACCTAAAAAAATATAAATAAGTCAGTATCCCTTGCCTTTGTAGGTTACAAATGAGCCTTTAAATGTAAGAAACATACACTTAAGGGAATTTTCATATGGCCCTTTCACATGTGCTAATGAATGGCACACTTACTTCGTCAATGGGTACAAATTTCACACTCAAGCATAGAGCAGGGGGAAAAAACAATAAATAGTGGTGTTTATGTAAAGGGGCTCACGGAAGGAGGCCATGATGATTTCTATGGAATCATTGAACACATATATGAGCTAGAGTACAATTCTTCGAGCTCCCCAAAGAAAGTGGTGGTATTTTATTGTTAGTGGTTTGATCCATCACATAGAGGTACAATAGTGGATCCTAAATATGGAATTGTGGACATTCACATGGAGAAAAGGTATTTACCCTTTGATCCATTTATCCTTGCACATAATGTAAGGCAGGTATATTATGTCCCCTATCCAACATCAAGAAAGGACAAAAAAAGTTTGTGTGTTGCAATTAAAACAAAGCCTAGAGGTCGCATTGAATCTCTTGATATGGAAGATGATGTTCCTTACCAAATAGATGAAATATCACATGTAAATTAAGTAATTGAAGTTGAAGGTATTTCAGGATTCCAACATTCATAGGTTCATGTTGAAGAAGTGGAAGATAATGAATTTCAAGATTTTCAAGAAGAGGACAATGAAGAGGAGTTTGAAGATAGTGAAAATGGGCAACTTGAACGAAATGATGCAGAAGAAGACAATGAAGAACATGAATTTGATGATGATTGAATTATGTGTTATGATTACATTATGTGATTGTTAGTGTTGCTATTTTCTTGTTTATGTAATAACATAATGATTCTTTTGTGAAGGAAATTTTTATTATGTTGTGTGTTTTTAATTGCAATATGTTCCTTTCATTTATAATTGATAATATAACTTTTTTTGTTTCAGATGTCTCCAGGAGGATGTGACCAACCAAAACCTTACTTATCTACTCAAAATAAGGGGAAAAGAGTAATGAAGCGTAAAAGGCCATGATATGTGCGTAAAGTAAATATCACACCCCCACCAAATGCACCTATTGCACATTTACCTTCCTCATCCCCAAATCCTGCACATACATCCCCAATTTTATTTATTTCAAACTTGTATAACTTGTTTATGTTGTATCATTGTCTAAAATATATCCATTCATTTAGTCCACACGTGAAACTTCTTGGATAATGAAAGGGAAATTGCCGGAAGTTGGTAGACTTACAGAGAGTATGGTTTGAGGAGTTCTAAATATATTCATATTTTTCTTAATCTTGTTTTTATGAAACAATATTGGATACATATTAGCAATGTTCAATATTTATAATGTAGAGAAAATAAAAGTGGTTGCTTGCCCACAACACACGACTTTGAAGTATATAAGAACATAAGATGTCTAAAGGTTTTTCAAATGTTATGCATGGAGTTTGATGTGGCATTGATATGGGTGCTTGGATTCCTAATGCAAATAGGCAATAATTACAACAAAAAATGGACCAACCATGATTGGGAAATAGGGCACACACTAAAGCCCATAATAAAAAGATTTATAATGATTCATTACATAAAGGACACAAAGTTGTGGGAAGTATTACTCCTCTTCTTATTAGTTTCGCTCTTGTCGATACTTTTCCTTTCAGAATTCTCCAAGCTAATAATAAAATATTTGGAATAGCTTTGATTTCCCAAAGGGCTTCCAAAGTTAAAATGTATTCAGTATTTATGGAATAATGTAAGACCTCATATGCCGATTTCCCTAAATAAATATCTTCTTCATCAGCTTGCCAAACTAACCTATCTTGTAAAAGTTGTTGTAGCACCTCCACATTCACATCTAACACTAATTGTGAGAGATGTTCACTTTCCCATATAAAAGTGTTCCTTCTCCACTCCAAATTTCTTTTTCATCTTTCATTCTATCTTTATTATACCCACATGATGGATGCATTTATATTTATCATTCGAAATAATATTTTCTAACCATTTATCTTTCCATAAAATAATATTTTCTCCACCCCAAACCTTTTAGAGGAGACACAATGATATTCCAATTCTTACAAAATAAAAAAAAAATTACTAAACTTAAAAACCTTTAAATATCTCAAAAGAAAACAACAATAGTCCTAATTACAAATAATACACATCCGAGTGAACACCACTCGCAATGAATTCTACCAATAACATCTTTTCAAATATGGTGTTTCTACATATGGTTAGAAAATGGAGGGTAGACTTTTAGCCCGTTTAATAATTTGGGTGAGGGTAGGTTGAATGAGTGGTGACAAACAAAAGAATACAAAAATGTTTCTTACTCTTTAGAAAGATGATATTGCAATGATTCTCTACCAATTGATATACAATATTTTAGGTTGTCCGAGTCTACATCAAATGATCGACATATCATACTTTCCTTGAAAATATGTAAGAAACAGGTTCTGAATTTTCTTAATCTTTAATTTAAATTATATAGTTCTCACATTATTTGTTTAGCATATAGTATCTTATTATAAAGGCATAAAATGTGGAATTTTAATTTCAATCATGACGCTGTGCCAATCAAAATGTTTAGCATGCATCATTTGCACCATCATGCCCACGTCAACAAAACAATAATTATGATATGATATAAATTTGTACCTCACGATTTGCCAAAAGGTATTGTAATTAGCATTAATAGTATGGTATACACACAAGTCAAGCACTGACGAGTGTTAGATGATATAAAATCGTGCCTAATTAAAATTACTTGTCAGCTTAAAAGAAATATACTATGTCTTCAATATGTTTTTATAATTTTAATTTATATTAAAATATTGTACATATCAATAATAAATAAATAATTTAAAGTGGATGTCCGGTATTAGATTGGAATTTTTAAAATCCAATTTAGATCCAAATGCAAATAAATGAATTAGATTTTCATATTATTTTAACTAAATTAAATTTATTTAGATTTTTTAAATTTATTTAGATTTTTTCAAATTCATTTATAGTAGATTAAATGTAAATTAAATTCAGTTTATCAAATACATTAAATTCATTTCAATTTGGATACGGGTTAATCTGATTCAATCTGGGCCTAAGTCGACTCGATGTGGACTTGGATCGACTTGGTTAGATCTATACCCGGATCGACTCGGCTAGACCTGGACTCGGGCAGACTCGGTTAGACTTTAACCCGGACCGAATTGAATCAACATAAGTTCAGGCTGACTCAACTCGACATGGGTCGGGACCGACTCGACTCCACATGGGCCTGGGCCGACTTGACTCGAAATCGACCCGACCGATTCAGCTCGACATCGACCCTGACCGAATCAACCCGAAATCGATTAAGACCGACTCGGCTCGACATGGGCCAGGATCGACTATGTCTACATGGGTCGGTCTGACTCGCCTCAACATCAACCCGGGTCAACTCGCCTCAACATCGTCCCGGATCGACTCGCCTCGACATGGACCTGGGCCGAATGGGCTAGGGCTGACTCGACTCGACTTCAACCCGAACTGGCTCAGATCAACATTGGCCCAAACTGACTCGACTCAACATTGACTCGGACCGACTTAGTTCAACATGATATAAAGTACAAATTGAAGTATTAATTTTGGGTGAAGATTTGAAACTGAGATAGTTATGTTACTTAAACTTTTGATATTTTTCCTCAACTGGAGATTTTCGCTCAAACAAAAATATAACAAAAACCTTACATTGTTCTCTAGTCCATTTTCACCCAAGCCAAAATGGGGTGGAAATTATCTCTCTTATTTTCGTTCAAATGAGAATAGTATTGTAACTAAATGTAGTCTTGGTCATGTTTTCTGTTAAAGGAAGTAATTGTTGTCCAAGCGCAAGCTATTTTCACTTAAGCGAAATTATTTTTTCTCAAGCTAAATTTTTTTTTCTTGTGTTTTCATTAAATTGGTTTATGTATGCTTTTATAAATGTAACATAAATGTTAGTTTGTATATTCAATTGATTGTAAAAAATTTAAATGATATGTATTTTATGAAAATTATACTAAGAATGTTGAAATTTGTATGAAATTAAAGTTATACATTTAGAATAATACGTGAATCGTTGTTTGATTATATATTAAATATTGATATTTATGGTGTAAGAGAGATATATAAGTCATTTATTTACTTTTCTAAAAAGATAATGTAAATTTGAATCTGAATCCAATTGTTTTGAATTTAAATTTATAAAAATAAAAATAATTTAAAAATATATATAAATTTGAAATTTCGATCTAAATCATTCGACTTTATTTTATTAATTTAATAATAAATCAAATGCAATTTTATGGATTTTTTTACTCACTCCTGAAAAGATGAGAAGTGACTAAAGAGAGAGTGGAACCCACCTCCAATGTTGGTCAAAATATTACAAACCAAACCTTTACTTGAATAGTGATTTCAATATAAAATATAAGCAAACTTAGAGACATAATAAAGAAAAATCCTCCACCCACTGTGGCATTACTGCCTTCAAATCAACCCATCTCATCCACTAAAGAGTTATTTTCTCCTTCTATGCAAGACCTCCATGTGCACCTTTTCTATGCTTCCATGCAAGTTTGTGCTTAAAGTCAAAGGAGTGGACCTTATAACTCTTTATATTAGTTGTAGAGATAGGTCACCCACCCTAAAGTGAGGAAAGTCATTTCATAAATTAATAGATTTGTTCCCTCTCATGCCATGTATATATGATTATTTGTTCTACAAAAGAAAAAAGTCATTAAATTGAGCAAATAATACATCTTATTACTTATGGACAATTTTTTTTAACAAAGTCTTTTGTAGAAATTTGTTTAAGATCTTTCAGCGATAATTCAGGTGAATAATGAACCAAATAATGGAAGCTAGGCATTTCACTTTCAATAATCTTTGAAGTATTAACTCAGTCAACACACAACAAAGAAATCATTTGTTAAGATTACGACAGGATAGAAACATACCCTTATTATTTAATTATGTTAAATTTTTATAAAGGTGTTATATGCTTAGAAACATTGAAGAGAGGTTAGTATTAGGGGTGTCTTTTAATTGAGCACTAACCTATTTGAGACATAAAAGTTATGGAAATAAAAAAAAAATCAGTTTTTTCATAACTAGTTACTCTATGCAACATGGAAGTAGATGAATTTAAATTAAAATTTCAACTAGAGAGACACACTGAAGAGTAGTATAATGTATTGTGAAGTAATTTAAAACAAGTTATTTTTTATTTATGTACTATCAGATGACCGAGAGTCAAGAGATCATACAGTTCTTTCGGTCTATCAGTCTTATCGGTATATTGAGTACTCACAATCTTTAATCTCCAACAAGATCTAAAAGCGTTATTAACCAACTAATCTCACACTTAAGTAACACAAACATGATTAAGGGACAATTGGACCGTATTAGGCTGAAGAAATCATTTGTACGATCTAAGGCCCAATAGCACCACTATAAATAGATGAACATTCCAAACCATAAGGTATTATAATTTCCTAAAAACATTCCTACTCAAATTCAAACTGACTTGAACATCAAAGTGTCATTACAGATATTCTTACTATCAAAAAGACCTTGTAAACCAAGAAGACATATAGGACATAGAAAATAGAAAGATAAAAGGAGTGAAGACCGAGAAGCTATAGTGGACTCGCCTCAATAAACTTGACTAGAACACCTTAGTTTTTTAGTTTCACTCAGTTTCACATTTAACCTTTAATAAAATAGTTAATAAAGAGTAAAAATTGAGAATAAAAAGTTTTTTTTTCTTAAACTTATTCTTACACTTTGTTTACATAAGGCTTAACTTTTATTAAGGATAACAAAACTTTAGTTTTTCAGTTTGCTCTAATTTATTTTACCTGACATGTCAATCCCGTGGTCCAGAGAAAAGGTGGTATGGTGACTAGCAAATCTGCTTATATTTTTAAAATTAAAATAAAAAAATAGTTTAAAAAACTAACACTTTTGTATTATATTATTTTAAGGATATAAATATACAATAATATTATTTTATTTAAATTTTAACATTTATAAGTTAAATTTCAATTATTAATTATAATAAAATAATTTAATGTATATAAAAATAATAATTATTTTAATTTATCTAATTAGAAATATTGATTAATTAACCCGTAATTAAAAAAAAGTTATGAAAAATTCAAAATTATAAAAGAAGAAAATTTTAGAAAATTGGTGTACTAACAAAAAAATCCTCTAATAAGAGAATCCCAAATTTTTTCTCCACCTATCCATTACGGGTTACCTTGTCTCACCTCACTTTCATGCCAATTAACATATTTTTGTAATCCTTACCTTTTAGTATATGTAAAACAAAATATTTAAATGTAATCAATTTGGAGACATTCATAAATTAAGAGTGTTTGTTTATATCTTATAATAATAACATAATTAAAATTATTGTATCGGTCGAGACCGAACGATCCTATAATCTTTATTATTGGATGTCGTCTGATCGGCTAGTATGAATACATCATGATAATAGGGAATACACGATAAATTAGTTAATATCATTTTTATAATTATACACATTAAATATCGTCCACCAATAATAGAGTTCATTACAACGGTATAGTAAGCACATCAGAGAAAACAAAGATACGTTATTATTATAGTATTAATAGCACCCAAATATTGAATATTCACTTGAGTCGGTGAAGAACCTTTTGCAGGTTCATTTTCAATCGAGAACCAAAAGCTCAAACCCATGAAGAAGAAAAGGAAGGAAAGTATGACTGAGGTAGCAAATATTGGTGTCACTGTGACGCCCAAATTTAGAATTTCAATAATTAGTAGCTAAAATTTTAATAGCTAATTAGATATTAATTTAAAAATTATTTATCAGTAATAAAAAACTAATTTAGATACCAGTAATTTTTTTATCTCTGTAATAGTATCAAATTTAGTCTATATAATACTAATATTTTTATCTTTATAATTAATTTCTATTAAATAATTTTCTAGTATTAAATATAGTCTTGGAATACTTCTTGGAAAAAGAAAAATAAACTTTGTCCTTATTCATCAATATCATTTCTTCAAACAAAACTTCGAAACGGTGGAGTCGACAACCCTTTGGACTTTTCACTTCTCTCAAATCAAGCAAAGAAAAATGACTAATTTTTAGAACCCTTTAATTCTATAAAAGGATACTCATGAAGAAGAGAATAGAACCCTATTTTTTTAAATAGAGACCAAGACTTGATGTCATTTTCCCTTTGTAAAAGTCTGTTTCAAGATGAGAAGAAAGAAACATTTAATAAGAAGCACGCTTAACATGTAGAAAAGAGTGAGAAGGAAGAGAAGGGTGAGTGTGAAAGAGAGTAGACAACAAAAGTATTGGAGAAGGCATTAAAAAAAGTGACACCTCATTTTTTTGATAAGAATGTATCATGAAATTGACAAGTAAAGAATATGAATAAGCTGACTTTATCTTCCTCACACTCTCTCTTTTCTTGGTGGCAACAGAATTTCCAAATTTCACCCTAGAGAATAGCATCGGGAGCATAATTGCTACAATTTACTTTTAACTTTTAATGTTTTATATTCTTTTCCCAATTCAACTCTAATTTATTAGTGTATTTCATAACAGGTTTTTTTTTAAGCCAAAAACAAATAAATAAATAAGAGGTATTTTAAAGATACATCAATCCTTATACAATACAAGTATGAGAATCTAATCTTATAACCTCTTAACAAAAACTTATCTCCTAGGAACTTTAACTGACCTCATACAAAACAAAGGCACAAAACACCAATCTAAGTATGAAAAACTTACACTGCACGCTTTAGACGTAATCCAAGACTAAATCTTCATTTGAGGCATAGTGAAATTTTCAATGTGATATATCTTGCCTGCTCTGAAAATTCTTTTATTCTTGTGTAATCACAATTCTCCTACAACTGCTATCCACACGTCATCCCAAATCTGATTTACACTTTCCTTGACACCATTCATCCTGAAGTTTTTAAAATGGTTTTTTAGCTTCCTATGATCCGTCGCTGCCAATCTCATCCACTCGTAACACTTAGACCACACGAGCCAAGCTACTCTACATGTGCAGAAAAGATGGGATGTGGTTTCCTCTTTCCCGCACAAATAACTTGTTTTTGTAGCTTAATTAAAAATGACTTTATTTAATATACAAATTATTTTTATAAATTATTTTTCAACCGACTTATCACCTATGTATAGCCTACTAGCTTTTTTGCTCCGTCTATTTTTATCCACACCCATTTACTTGAAATCTCTTTACTTTTTTTAGTATCAAAACTTTTTTTTGTCTATTCTATCATTTTCAGTTATCTAATTAAGTTTGCGTGTCTTAGATTTTTCTGTTCTCACATGTAAACAGATATGAACTGCATCTTTTATAATATCCATGACAAGCTTGCAAATTAGAAATACTTCACATCATGTTGAAATTATTTTATTTAACAGAAGAACAAACTATTCATTGGATCGTAATCCAAAATTCTGAAATTTAAGAGTGGGATAATCTCTAAGATAAATAATTTGTTTTTAAATTACATGCTCTTATCATTTTATTATGGGTTAAATTAAGACTCTCGGTATTTAGGTAAAAGAATGTGATAACCTATCTAACTTTTGATAATATTTTTTTCTTAGTTTGGAACAATTTCATATCTTGTCATGCAGTTTATTGTTTGATTTTGATTTAAAATATTTTATTTGAATTGGTTAATTTAGACTTGATTTATGGAACACTTTAAATGTGTAAATTGTACATATGTCAAAAAAATTTAAGCATACTTTCGATGGGTGCAAGCTCACCTATATAACTCGCGAATTTTATTATGGGAGCAGGTGTTGTTTATAAAAATTAAGACCCAATTAAGATGAAAACTATAGGGATGGATTATTTTGTAGTATTATAGATGAAGGCAACCCAAGTACCCAACTCTATTTAATGGGGTGGATTAGTATAATTTTTTAAACACTTTTCTAATTAGCTTCAAGCAAGAAAGATTGCACGATATTGAATTAAGGATGTATTATTTAATGAATGCAACAGTTCATAGAAGAAATTTGAAGATTTTGTGAAGATCTATGATTTGTGAAGACATAAAATGTTATTGTATGGTCTGTATTGGATAGGATATTTATTGTAAGATTTTTCCACCTTGATTTGATCTTGTATTGCATTTAAGTTCCTTCAAATTTTTTAAAGACTTCGTCTTCTTCCAAGACTTCTCTATCTTTTGTAGACTCTGTTTGTCTTTTGAAGACTTTATTTATCTTTTAAGTCTTCATCTATCTTTTGGAGTCTACATTTGTCTTTTGAAGACATTGTTTTTCTATTAAATCCTTCTATTTTAATCAATTAAAATGACATTATCGATTAAAATCACTTACATCTGATTTTAATTTATTAAAATGATGCTTTAAAAATAAACTCAACGACTTAAAAACATTCTGTTAAAAATCCGAGGCTTTATTTTACTTGATGGCAAAGGTATAATTAATTAAAATAACTCAAATTGAGATTATATTAATATCAAATGTCAAAAATTAATTGAGATCTTTTGAGAAAAATATTTCTATTTTTAGAGAGAATTTTATGTTGTATTACATTCTCCTTGGCGTTTTCTTTGAGCAAATTGTGATCAATATCTTAGTTTGAGCAAGAAAACATAGTTTCTAACATGGAGTATTTTATTATCGGTGTTCTTATCTCTTGTTCAAATGATATTTTTTTTTTGTAGTGTTTCTTCATTAGTTTTGCAACTTGTGTGGAATCGAGTCTTGTAAGGTTCTAGACTTAAGTTCTAGTGTGTTTTTCATTGCTTTGTTAAGTGTTTGTAAAACTTAAAAGTATACAGTGTGACGCTTGGCTGATATGACAGAGCAATTGGATGTAGATCTTTTAATTAAGTAAAGCAATATATATCTTGTTTTATCTTTCTCTGTCTCTCTATCTTGTATCTAGAAGTTTCTTGGATCTTAGGCCCCCCCCCCCATCTTGACTATTACAAGAGATTTTAGACTATTTTTAATCAATTGATTCTATATTTAACATCAATCAACTCAACCTTAGAGTGATTGTTTTCATTATCTTGAAATGTTTAGATTACAACCACGCTACATATAAAACATGTGATAGCACTCAAGATAATTACAAGAGAAAATAGCAAGAAATGCGAATAAAGTCTACAATCAACACACTAAGCAAATATATTACAATAAATTACGAGATTTAAGAAAAATATCATTTTACTGTGATGGAATTACAAATATGACAATCAATTAATGAACAAGCAAAAGTTTCACCAAACAACCTTGAATGTAATTATATATAGCAAGAGAGATGTTTTCATAGAGATTTTAGCTTGTTGGAGAGTTTCTTGAATGTTTGTACCTACTAGCCTTGAAATAATTGTTGTTCTTTGAAATAAAACTAAAAAAAAACTTTAATAGAAAACATATCATATATAACTTAATCAATTACATTAAGTAACAATCCATTTTTTGTTCTGAGTTATTTCTCGAAAAACAATTGGAATAATATAATCAATTATGCTTCTACTTGATCAACTATTTGCACAAACAGAGATAAGATCATACAAATGGAATTTGTGACACATGAAAATGCAGTTCACGGTTAGACATAGTAGAAACAAATAATGCACACTATATAGTAGTAGACACAATTAGCTTATAAGACAAGCTTCAACTTGTGCTCCATCAAATGGGTGGACAACGCTCTTCACTAGTAGATGGGACATTATTTACCAAACAGATAAAGTAGGAACTCCTTCCTAGATAAGTAGACGAGATGTTCTTTAACAAACAAGACATTATTCACTTCATAAGTGTATCAAACACCTTTCACTAAACAAACCTCCTTTGAATATTTTTTTCTTAAACCAATTTATAAATGTACTAACCCCAGAGGACACAAAATAACTTAAGTACCTACATCTTTTATTTAATTGTTTTGTAGGATGAGTGGCATGAGTGTGGTATTGATGACTTTTCTACGGCAAGTACATCGTGATGTCAGAAGTAATACTTTGTCCCTAAGGACGGATATCAAACCCACAAGGAACAGTTGAATAATCAAGTAAAAGATTCACTAAATAGAAAACAAAATAATAAAGTTTGTTGGGGTTTTGTTATGAGTGCAATGATTAATAAGAAAACAAGTCAAAGAGTTTGTTGCTTCAATTGGAAAAATAGGGATTGGGGTTCTTCTTTCTCACTCTT
>Ga0123342_1009681_pt1 | contig 11404 bp, 4 predicted proteins | sample Turbeawhitnodule_FD_89960 | JGI IMG/M metagenome (GOLD analysis project Ga0123342, IMG submission 89960) | Root nodule microbial communities of legume samples collected from Mexico - Turtle bean Mexico white nodule | ecosystem: Host-associated > Plants > Roots > Nodule | place: Mexico: Nepantla... | reverse complement strand
CTCTCTATTTTGTGCTTTTGGGTGTAAGTGTTTAACCCATATAGAGAGAATTTGTTTTGGGGTTATTTATCTATTAGCCTGAGAGGAATTTATTGTACTCCCAGTACCATTGTAGTGGAAGTTTTGGCTCTCTCGCCGGTAGTTTTTTACCTCTATTTAAAGGGGTTTTCCACCTAACAAATTCTGATATCATTCTCACTTTACTTGTTACTTTAATTTCTCATAATCTTTTGTTGAAATTATCACGTTTCCACACACGATATCCCTACACAAACAAATGTCAATCATGCATCAAGCAATACATCTCACGACATTAAACTAAAACTCCACAAATAACCCATCACTACGTCTACAACGCTAACACACGCCAATTGCCTTCAACATTGTTAAAATGAAATCGAAAAGTTGAAGGCAGAGAAGACTTGGACAATGAAACCAAAAACAACCCTAATGGAGCAAACCCGATTTCAAATTTTCCAATGCAAATATTTCTAATTTTTAAAAATCATTCAGACCTCACAATTCATTAAAAAATTATTTTTTTTCTCACATTGATAGTTGTCAAGAGAGAATTTATCACGTGGAAGTGTCAAGATATCATGTCTCGTATCATTATTATTCAAAATTTGCTTACTTTCATTCTCATGTGCAATAACATTTATTGTAGTATCAAATTTAATCATCCTAATTAACCTATAAGTAAGCTAGTAAAATTTAAATATAATCTTATTTTATTGTATTATAAACTCAAATTCAACCATATAAATATAAGACGTCTTCCAAAAAATTTTAAATATATATATAAAAGTTTCGTCATATTTTTAATTTATGTAAGATCTCTAATATATGTATTTAGTGTGAATTTCATCATATTGAACATTTGATCAATATTTGAATGCGATTCTTCATCTACTATTTCCTCTTTTATACTTAATTTTATTATTTTTTTTATATTTTTTTCATTTGTCACAACCTCCTCATTTATTAAATCTATAGCAAAATTATATGAACTTTGAATACTTCTCTATTATTATTTGCATCTTTAATCACACAACTTAACTTAATGTCTTTTCATATGTTAAAATTTTTGTAAGTCAGTCATATATAATAGGTTAATAAGTTAGCTAAGTTTGCTTATGTTTTATTCCGCCAACTTATATATATATATATATTGTAATATAAATTAATAAGTTAGCTAAGTTTGATTATGTTTTATTCCTCCAACTTAAAGTATTAACCTATATTTAAAAAGGATTTTTTTTTTCCAACTCAACTTCATATGATCAACCAAATTAACCTAAACTCTGAAGTCATTTTGTTAGTTTAATTAAAATAAGATTAAAGTTGTAAAAGAATTTGAGGCAATGAATGAAAAATAAAAAGGGTATAGAGTGGTAGGATGGTGACATTGATATGAAGGAGATGGCATTGATTGCAGACAGCTGGAGAAAAGCTGGAGAAGTGCTTTTCACTCAACCCCAATTCATCATATCGCATTTCAAACAAAAATAGAGCTGACCCATTCTGACTCATCACCCATCCTTGTTCAAAACAAGAAACTCAAATACTTGTACACTTCAGTACGACACTCTTCTCTCCTCTCATATCTTTCATACTCTTTTATTTCAGGATCATAATGAAAAATGGAGGTAAAGCAATAAAAAAGATAAATAATTTTATAAATTAAATAAAAAATAATAAACATAAGTAAAACGTGTGATCACTTTATTTATTATTGATAAATTTATTTATCACTTTTCATATTATTTATTATTATAATAGAAAAATGAAAAGACAAAAATATTTATAATGGATTAGGAGTAAGTCATACTCAATCGATTACAAATGCATTTAAAAACACTTAATATTTTATAATAATATTATATTTCATGTCAAAGAAAGAAAAGGAACAGAGACGAAGGTGAAGGTCCGGCGGAAAGAAAGAAAATATTTATAAGCTTACTTTTTTCGTGGAATAGCCCGCCATTGAAAATAATTACGGAGTGAAAAGAATTCAATTAAAATATAAAATAATTTTAATTATTATTATTATAATAAGACTCCTAATTAATATGCATGTAAATAAACTTTTAAAATGTGTTGTTTTAGTACCGTACGTTTCATTTAAAAATGTGTTATCTATAAATATGTTTCGTTTCACACCATACGTATGAAAAAAGAAATCAAATAGTTACGTAAAGAAACTTTCCAAATTTGGAAAACTGGAATTTGAAGGATTGGAATTATATAATTGCAATGTTTTATAGATAAAAAAATAAATGAATCTCATATAAGATTATAAGAATGTGATAAAAATAATATTAATAAAATAAATAAATTATTGTTTTATATTTATGTTATTTATTAATTTTAAACATTTTAATAATATCGGTGATAAGAAGAAAACAAATAAAACCTACATAAATACTCACTTTTATAAAATATTTTAAACAGAAGTCACACATGTTGACTAAACATCTTAAATTAAAATTAAATAATTAGGAATAAGCTCTATTTTATTATGTTATAAAATAGTTTATAGTTAATTAATGTTAGAAACATAACTTATAGAATAAAAATGTTCCATATGTGTAAAAGTTAGTGTTTTGAATAGATAAAGATATGACAGTGTGTGGTGAGTGGGGAAATGAAGGATATGAGTTGTGAATCAATAATTTCATTTAATTTGATTGAAAGGGAATGTACCTTCCGTACGTTGTGATGCAATCATTCGATACTATATTTGTGACTGAACAAAACGACAGTGCGTTATTATTGTTCGTTCATTCATTCTATTTCTATGCTACGCCTATGCCCATCCCTTCCACTAAATGATTCAAAAAAAAAAACAAAACATTTCTCTCTCTTCCGACTCTGGTTTCAATACGGGTAGCAAACTCGTCAGGTTGAGCGGGTCAGTCACTCATCCGTCTTCAATTAGGTGAGAGGAATTAATTTTTGACATGATTTTAGAATATGTTTATAATAATAGGAGTTATTTGTAGTATTAAAGAAATATATTTTTAAAATAAAATTGATGATTGTTAATATTTTATATAAAAAATTATTTATATTATTTGATTTATTGAAGTAATATTTATATTTATTTTGTTTTTAGTTGTATTAAATTTTATTTGATTATAATATTAAAATTTAATTTAGTTTTGTTCTTACTAAAAATGAAGTAAGAGGGTTTTGAGGTAGAGAAGAGATGACTTTTCTCTAAACTAAACTTTGTAGTTTTGACTAATCACAAGGAGAGAAGAAAAATTCACTTGCAAAAGACTTTTTAACACTTAAGTTAGTAGAAATATAAAATAAGGAGTGATCGTGTCCTTTCTCATAGAGACATCACATATTTATAGGTCTTTTTAGACTTAGATCATTAAGAGACATTAAATAGTTATTATGAGATATAAATAAATTTTATAATAATGATCTATAACCAATATGGTTTAATTATGTGCCTTAAATATAATATTAAACAAACGGTTATTGGTCTCAATGTATCTGGTTGTAATTGGGGCTATATAAATAAGTTCTCCTAGCTTGGAATCCAAGAAGATTCTCAGGTTGATCAATTTGAAGGACGAATGAGTTCGGCTTGAACCCGTTTTGATTTAGTTTAGGTCAACCATTAATTTCAATTTTGAGTAATGTTTGTTAATTGGTTTAAAATTGATAAAGGTTTTTCGATTGTGTCTGAACTCGGATAAGTATTGTTGATCCGATGATCGTTTGGTCTCAGTAAGCTATCTGACTATTTGGTCTTAAGTAGCAAAATATCTCAATGAAGACATTACTCGAAATCATAATCAAAGGTGCCTAAACACACTTTGCAGGAAAAGAAAACCATAAATAGGCGCTTCAGACGACTTTAGAATCGTTCAATCAATAACACCAGGAAAATAGATCTTACACATTCGACATGCAACATCAATGTTTTGCCTCAAGTTCGTTTTGAGCATCGCTAGGATCAATCGTCACATCCGAGGTATTCTCCACTTGGAGCTTCGTCACGGTTTTGTCCTTGAAAGGCGCTTCGGTAGGTTAAGGGAGGAATGTGTATATAAACTATCATTGACCTCGACTCCTTAGTGATGTGCGACTATTGGGGGTACTAAAAAAACTTTTATTGGTTTTATTTATATTTTTTTGTCCAAAAAATGATATCAATAATTATAACCAAATAAATAGGTCTAAAATAAATAAAAATCGCAAAATAAGATAGAGATTTTTTTATAAAAAAAATATTGAAAAGGGACCGGTCAACCCGCCTACCGATCTTATAACGAGACGAATTACCAATTTCATTCCATATAACTTAAGGGTGGCAATGCAGGGTGAGTCGTGCGAGCTAGCTCGCTAAAAAAACGCGAGGTGGGCTCACTATTTTGGCCCGCCAATCCACTTCTAATAGATCAGTAGCAAGTCGAGTCAAAACGGGTCAAACTTACCCATTTTATCACTCATATGTTTCAATTATTGAACTTATTAAAGTATTTTTTTTTAGAACTATTATTATCTAATTACAAACTTCATGTTCAAATATTAAAATGTTAGCCTTTGTTTAGTATAACCACTTTAGTTTTACCCTGTGTTTGGTTCAACTGATGGACTATTCACGACCGTTGAAAAGTGGGGTGCACACGTGTGGATCCACTATGATGCTGCAAAATGAGAACGAGTGAATGCAAGGGAGGGTACTATTGACATGCTCGCTCAATTGCGAAGATAGGCTACAAAAGCCACATATGCATGTGCCAAAATACTAGTATACCATCCCTCTATCTGTGCATGGCAACAAACTTTTGCATTAATGAAGCTAAGAGATTTCATGCAGAGATTCCTGAGCACACATAATTATTCCTTGACTGTGTTAGCTGGGATTAATGGAATTTGAAAAATTGAAATAAATAGGTCTATTGTGCATATCCATTGTCACACTTACTTGTTTGGTTCCTTCTAAGGTTTGCTTATGAGTTTTTGTGTGTAATTTCTTGGCGTGAGTTGTTTGTGTGTGAGGATCTTCTTGAAAGAGGGTGTTAGTGATACAACCCAATTAGACAAGGAGATAACCAATGACACAATAGACACTTCACAATTAAGTCAGTCATCTCAACATCCAAGACAATGCCCTACCAAACTTCAGAAGAACCTCAGCAGAAGAAGAACTGGACTTAAGCCAGAGCATCAAATGTTCTTTCTTCTGGTATTTTTAAAAGACAAGTTTATGTAAATAAATTAGGCTCACTTTGGGGGTCAAAATAGAAGAATAAGCTAGAGTAAGGTTCACTTAACATAAATTGGGGTGTACTTAGCATAAATTGGGCATATGCCAAGCCCACCTTTCATGATAAGTGCTTATACGTTTAGGATTTCTTTGACCTACCTTCTAGAAGGTTTCTCACAAATGACACCCTACCCCTCTATCTTGTTCTCCAAGACACTCTTTCCTATAAATAGAGTGTCTTGTCTCACGTATTTGACACTTGAATTTTGAATAGAAGGGAAACTCTGCTTGAGTGATTAGTGAGCTTTGTCTTCTAAAGGTTCTTGGGTCTTATCTTGTGAGTGTAGTGCACTTCAAGTGGTGGCTCTTCACCACTCATCTTGGAGTCTCCCACCCCTCTAAGTGGCATGACCACCCTCCTCTTTCCATAAGCTTTCTTCATCTCATCTTTCTTTTATTCTTCCATTCCTTACGCCATCTTCATTGTTCTATTGCTTGTTTTCTCTTATTTTCCATTTGGTCTATATTGTTTCTTTATCTTTTGCTTCTTAAATTTCGCACCTCATCATCATCATCATCATCACCATATAATTGTGTTTTCTCTTTTGTTCTCTAGAAGAGAACATTCACACTTACTTAACGACTTGGTTAATTTCGTATCCAGTGACAATCTTTTTTTAGCTTATCACCATAATTGCTATCCAAAAATCCTAAACAAAGTGGAATCCTCTAAAGTGAGCAATCCTAAAATCAACTCGCATTAGTTAGGGTGTGTGATTTGGTGTTGTAGTGGTGTGGAACTTGTTTTGTGGTGGTGTGGAACTCGTGTTCTGGTGCTTTGAGGTAAGCTTTCATGGTGGACAATGGATGAAGGTATTATGAAATTGCAACCACATTTCGTTACCCAACATAAGTCCATAATCCAATATGGAAGACATAAACCAAACATAATCGATATCCTGTGTTATTGTAAAGGATAATCATTATCATGTGTCCATCGATTACATGTGTTTTTCTCGAAGGTAATCGATTATATGTGACCCTTAATCGATTATGTATTTAATATTGAAGGGCAATCAATTATATGGTTGTCATAATCGATTATGGACGTGGTTTTCAAGCATAATCGATTATGCTTAGTAGATAATTTATATTGGTCATTGTTTTGTGATTTGTTTGGTTCTAGTTTTTAGTTTATTTGGTTTGTTTGTTGTGTATAAGTTATAATAACATGTTTATAGTCTTCTTTGCATGATAGATATAAGTTTATATTGTTTTGTTTCCATCAAATTGTTTATTGTGGTTTTGTAAGTGGTTTGTATTTTTAGTAGTGGTGGTAAGTTGATCCTCTTATGGTGGTGCTGGTTTGGAAAGAATCTGAGTGTGTTTCGTAATCCAAATTTGAGCTTCCTTCGAGTGAGTCTTAAACTTTGATGTATATGTGTTTGGTTTGTGTGGAAATGATTTTGGGGATTTAGTTTGTTGATGAATAAAATGGAAATGAATTTTGGTTTTATTTTGTCAAATGAAAAAAATTGATCAATTTAAGGATTAAAGATGTTAAAAATAATGTTCTGGAAAAATAATTTGGTTATTACAGTGATATACATATAAAAAAAATATGTGAAAATTTGTTTTATTGTACCTTAAAATATGTTTAGAATAATGTTTTTGTGTATAATTCATTTTTATTATAGAATTAGTTTTAATAAATAAATTATTTATTTAAATTTATATTTCAAAATTATTTCTAACCTATTGGAAACCCCAACCCCTAATCCTAATCCTAACACTACTACATAACACTAATCATTACCACAAACCTAATCTCTAACCCTAACTGTAACCATACATTCATAGGACCACAAACCTAATCTCTAACCCTAACTGTAACCATACATTCATAGGCTTAATCCTAACACTAACCATAAACATAACTTCCTACCTAAAATACACAAATGCATAATAAGAAGAAATTTCATTAAACATTTGTATAAGCAACACTATTAATTGCTGATAAAAAAAGGAAAAAAAGAAAAAAAAGCAACACTATTAATATCGATAATCAGTTTTGGGTTGGTAAATAATTGATTTTAATAACAAATTTGTCTTCATTGCAAACTGAAATTTCTTTGTTGGTTGCGGGATTAGCTGAACAATGGCTAAAATTGCATTGTTGAAAAAAAATATGATTACTGATTGCTTTGATATTATGGCCCATTGCTTTTATATTGTTCATTGCATTGTTATAAAAAATATAACTAATATTAATAACAAATATTCTAAATATTATAATTGATGTGTAAAATATATAGTTTAATTGTGAATTGTTTAGTGTAAAAATTTATTATTGAAACATTTTTTTTATGTATGAATAATGTTTTTCAAGAATAACAAATCAAGCCAATGCTGAACAAGAGTTGAAAAGGTGTTTGAAGTAGCATGTGTTGTGCTTGTAGCACATGGATTACATTTGCTTAATCTTATAACTATCATAAATAATAATATTATGGTGAGTTGATGAGGTATTTTGTTTATATTTATATTAATTAGTATCTCTATATAATTTGCATATTAATTAGTATCTCTATATAATTGGCACGAGACATAAGAGGTACGAGGCACGAGTATGGTGAAGCATAACATGCGGTATACTATGCAAGAATAAGTTGCAATTTTCTTTTTCTTATGATAGGAAATAATGTAAAAAATTGAGTTGTATTTTTTTTTTTCATATATCTCAAGAAACTATTATTAGTCACCATTTTCATTAATATGTATTAATGTGATTGCATTAGAAGATAAATTTTTAGTTTGACCACCAAGTAAGGAAGTGCATCCATAAATCATTTATGGTTCTTGCTATGGGTTGAGACTTAGAGAAATATTGAAAAACTTCATCTTCATTCTTCTTGTCGGGCGGTCGGTCTATACTTCAGTTTCCTCTTCCAAACTTCTCGCTACTCCTTTCAATCTTAGTTGCTTGATCACTCGATCTTCCAGTGAATACCGAATGGAGGGGTATCTGCAGAAGGTACTCTGACGCTCAAGTCAACAAAGGGGGTTTGACACTCAGGTGTCAGAGTACAATAATAAATGACGTACTTGTTTCTTGGAATGTACGCTATTTATATTATTTTAATGGGCCTACCTTGTTTGGCCGAATTAGTGAGGTGGATCGTGCTTAGAGGTGTATTACCTAGTTCTTAATTATGGCTTAGCTTCACTGACCTTGATTAAGCGTATTGGACCAAAGGTGTCGGTTGGCCCACACAGTCGTGGAACCTTCGGTCGACCTATCCATGAAGACCGAGACATGGTATTGATCGTTCGGTTCTTACATAGTCTTACAAATAATAAATTATGTACATCTTTCAAGTTAAGTTGTAAGTTTTCATTAGTTTGAGTACCATTGATGGAATACATGTGAGTTAAGGTGTTTAGGTTAGATGTCCTACACTTTCATGGTAAAAAAAATTACCCTACATAAAATGCTTTTTGCAGCTTATGATTTTTTATATGAAATTCACATATATCCATCAATGTATGAGAGAATAACACATTAATCTCTAAAATATTAAAATTACATTTAGTAGGGAATATTATATCATAATGTTAGTGTAGTTTAATAGATAGAGTATGTTACTACTTCATTAATCTAAATTTTTAGTATATAAAATAATATTTAATTTAGTCAAAATATAGTAATTAGTATTTTTTAAAATTAGTTTTATTTAATAAAAAGATATTTTCTAAAAAGATGATTATCTTGAATAACTATTTTTTTTTAATTTAAATGATTTTTTTTATTGTGTGATTTTAGTTTTACTACTTCTACATTATCTTTTAGATCCTGACATTTTTAATTTATTACAATAAAATTGTTAAATAATTTAGTTCCTCAATGCATTAATGCTATAATAATATTTTATTAAATTTTATATTTTTCTTCTATCTTTCATTGAGTATTTATAAAAATTATTATAATAACAACAAATTTTATTCCCATTTATATTACAAAATGAAAATTATGATTATATTTATTTTTTCTAAAATTTATTTATACTTAAAATTATTTTTTATTTTATTCTTTCTGTCAGACTAAACTAAAATCAATCTTAATTTTTTAATTAATTATTTTAAATTTTCCTTTATTACAAGTTTTATGTTTTATTTATAAAATATTTCCTTCTTTTTTAAAAAAAAATTGCAAAAGGAAAAACATGTCAGAATACAAAATTAATAATTTGACTTTCAAAAGTGGTATTCTAAACTTGTACACTAAACATGTTTAGTTTGAAAAATAAAGTGTGAGGCGTCTACTTTATAACTTTTTTTAATTGGTTTTGTCATGAGAAAAAAAAAACACTTCACTTGTCTTCTAATAATGGACATTCAAATTCTGATATTAACTTAGAAAAAACTAGAATTTAAGCTCATTTAAACACATTTTCTATATATGTGAGAATAGTTTATTCAACTCAATTTTACCATCTGGTATAATTTATTAATTTCCAATGGCTGGTATTCTCAATTTATCCAGCACAGTTTTCACATTTTTTATTGTAAAAATAATATAAATAAATAAAAATACTAGTATTTCCCAAAGGAACACATAGGATTCTATAATGAAATGAAAGTGATGGAAGCATTCTTCAGAAAAAGCATATCATTGCTTACAGTAGCATCATTCATATTCTTTTCAATAAACCATTTGAATCATTGAACTTGGGTATAACTGGGACACCATTATAAAATAAAGCCCAGAATAAAGATTATTTTATTCCATGAAAAGTTATCATATATAAATTTTATTATGAATAAATTTACAATATTTAAAATATATTACACATCTGGATCTATTTTAAATTTATAACAAATAATGTGTATTATTAGATCATATTATTTTTAATGGTTGATAATATTTAAAAATATTATAATACTATGATTGAACTTATACTTAAAAATACATGAAATATTGATGTCCATTCTAATTATGTTGTTTTAATTAAAAATAAAGCAATAATGCTTTGAATTAATTTTGTAATTTGTATTTTTGTCCCCTAAAACTCTATCTATCTATTATTATATTTTATTTTATTTTCATTTGGATCATTTGAATTTTGAAAGAAAAATGTTACAGAATTAAAGTGAAATTATAAAAATTTAGAAAACAAATAAACTCAATAACTTTCAAGGGAAAATAAAGTTAAAATTTGATTATTAAATTCAGATCTGTATGGTCCTTTCGCGGTAACCGGCCCAACAAATAAATGCATGGTTGGGACAGGGACAATAAGGTGAAGGCAATTTCTCCCTCCACCATATCAATTTCAGCATCCACCAATCAGTTCTATAAAATGACAAAAATATCCCTCTTAAATGACGAAAATAACCTTACACAAAAATGGAAAAATTATTTTTGAAACTTTTATCTGAAATATTTTGGATTTCAATTTTTGGAACATATTTTTGAAAACTAAATTTTTTTATCCAGAATGTATTTTTAGTTTTGTGTGCAGAATTTTTTTTCCAGCATGTATTTTTTTATTTTGAATTATAATTATTATTTTGGATTTTTTAATTTAGAATTGATATGGTGCAGGAGGGTAGTTTTGGAAATTTAAAAAATTGATATGGTGGAGGTTAAAATTGATATGGTGCAAGAAGAATTTGGCTAAGGTGAATAGGCAGAAGAGATATTCTTCCTGCACTCAAATAATTTCTTCCTGCATCGGGTGGTGAAATTTTCATTTTACCACTAATAAAAAATAAAAAAATCCACAACATCCCCCTTTTCATCTTCCCAGGCCAAGGAAACCTTTTCAAGTTTTCCCTAGTTCTGCCCCCAACCGCAATTCTAAAGTAGTATCTACCTTAGTCAACATAATAACTAATTATTTTTTATTTTTAAATTAGTCGATATTTAAGGATCTTTTGTAGGATGTGTTTATTTTCACGAGAGAGGAGGAAGAAGGGAATGAGTAATTTGTGTGTTTGTTTCAAGGATTTTGAGGGTGGAGAAGTGAATTTAGGTGTGGATTATTATATTTTTACCAAAATATCCTTTTGCATTCATTTTATTACAATATATAAAATTAAATATTATATAAATTTATTTATTATTTATAATTTCAAAAATATTTAATTATACTATTAATAACAACATAT
>Ga0123342_1009679_pt1 | contig 11407 bp, 8 predicted proteins | sample Turbeawhitnodule_FD_89960 | JGI IMG/M metagenome (GOLD analysis project Ga0123342, IMG submission 89960) | Root nodule microbial communities of legume samples collected from Mexico - Turtle bean Mexico white nodule | ecosystem: Host-associated > Plants > Roots > Nodule | place: Mexico: Nepantla... | reverse complement strand
TCTCTCTCTCTCTCTCTCTCTCTCTCTCTCTCTCTCTCTCTCTCTCTCTCTCTCTCTCTCTCTCACACACACACACACACACACACACACACACACACTCCTTATAAATTGTTTGAATTGATTTTGTTTTTGCTACTGCCATAAACAATCGGTTAAAACGAAGTTTCAACCAATTGAAATTCTGCAAACAGTTTCAATTAAATTGTTTGATTGTCTTCCTTGATTACTTCTTCTATGATTGTTGTTAAAACTTCCTTCTTATCCAAATATTTTCGAAAATCTTTTGACAAACAATTCACCTCCCCCTCTTGTTTAAGCCATTAGTTCTAACAATAACAAGTATAGGAACACAAGAATAAAGTGGCGTAATGAAAATGAAGGAAAAGAATAGAAGAAAAGTTTATGGTGTGAATTGAGAAGGGACACGCTACTTGGAGTATGGTTTCCTCCAAGATGAGTGTAGAGGGCCATCAATTGAGAGCTCTCAACTCACTCAAGATAAAACCTAATGCTTAGAGTAACCAAGCTTCACACAATTTGTGCAGAGTTTTCCTTCTTCTATAAAATTCAACATGAAAATACATGGAGTAAGGGACCCTATTTATAGGAATGGGTGCCTTGGAAAACAAGATGAGCAAGGATAGGATGGTAAATGTGTGAGGGGTTGCTTTTAGGGCTTGACTAAGTCAAAACCACACCTTAGACCACTTCTTCTAGAAACTAGGTCAAAAACAAGCTAAAATGATAACTATATCCCCTATTATGCTAAAGGCACTTATTCTATCCTATCTTGCTATTTAGACCCCTAAACTGAGCCCAATTTATTTACAACTTGTTTTATTCTTAAGAAGACCAGAAGGAAGAAAATTTGATGTTCTAGTATTTGCCAATTTCTCCTTCTGGTGAGGTCTGCTAGATCCTTGGTGGGGTCTTCACTTGAAAGTTGAGATGACTTCTCATAGTGTGAATGGTAATTTGAGTCCTTGGTCATCTCCTTGCTGGCTTGGATTGTATCATGCCCCCCAAGTTTGAGAGAATTCGACCTCGAATTTAGAACTCCTGCAGATAACATAGTTAATTTGTTCACATATAAAAAAGTGCAAGGTGTGGGAAGTGAAACAAACTTATGTTCTTTGAGCTTGGGGAGTTCAAAAGAAGAATCTTTGCATACAAGCCATTTTGGGAAAGAATATTTGGGGATGAAAGGACTTGGTGATATAAATTCTCTCAAAAGGTGGAAACCCTTAAGAGGTGTTTGGTGTTCATCCCAATATTTCTTTGTCCAAGATATCAAGTAATTAGTTTTATTTGGTAATGAAAAAGATAAGGAAGAAGGACACATTGTAGGTGCAGTGTGTAGCATGGCACGAGTCAACATGATTGATTTAGTAGTGTAAGATGATATTTTGTGACCTGGTTTATCTTTTCTTTCTTGCTCTTTTTCATTTTCTCTTTTGTTTTTATTTTTATTTGGTCCTCGTGAACTTCTTTGGGAGAGAGGGGTTTTAAGATAGCCTTGTGCCCTTGGAAGTTAAAAGACATTTTGTTGGTTAGGCCATCATGTAGAACTTGTCTATCATATTGCTAAGGCCTTCCGAAAAGAACATGTGTTGCTTCCATTGGCACAACATCACATAAAACCTCATCTTTATATATTTCTATAGCAAAAGTTATGAGGACTTGTTTATTAACCATGATTTCTCTCTCTTTACTAAGTCATTGGAGCTTATAGGGCTTTGCATAAGAGATGGTGGATAACCCAAACTTTTCCACCACTCTTGTACTTGCCACATTTGTACAACTACCCCCATCCACAATTAAGGAACACAATTTGTTATTGATAAGGCACCTTGTGTGAAAAATGTTTTCCCTTTGCACCTTATCACTAACAAGTCTCCCTCACATGGTAACTCACATTCTTCCTCACTTTGGCGTTGTGATTCAACCTTGATGGCTAGGTGAACCAATTTTTTTAAAGAGGAATACTCATATAATTCTACCACATCTTGGATTTCTCTTCTTAAGCCACTTACAAATCTAGCTATCTTTGACTCCTCATTTTCATGCATGTCAATTTTAGTCAAAGTACTTTCAAGATCTTTAAAGTACTCATCTACACTTCTAAGTCCTTGTTGAAGTCGTTGGAGCTTCAACAAAAGTTCCTCCTATAATGAGGAGGAACAAACCTCGTGCGCATACATTCTTTCAAATTATACCAAGAGACCACAGTTGGCCTCTTGTTTGTCCATTACAACTTGGTGCCACCATTGCATGGCATAGTCTAAAAATTCTAGGGAGGTTAGCTTTACCTTTTTGTCCTCTTGGACCTCATATACATTGAAAATTTGCTCAACCTTAGCCTCCCATCCTAAGTAAATATTGGGGTCAATTTCCCCACTAAAGCTAGGCAATTTTACATAGGGAAAAGAAATTTTAGAAGGATGGTGTTGGTGGCGCCTTTCATCATATTGGTGAATTCTCCAATCTTCATCTTCTTCATGGCTGTCGTAATGGTTATAGCTCCTTGAGGTTTGGATGATTCCCCTGATGAAAGAAGAGCCATAAAAATTGCACAAGGAGAACAAAAAATTAGTGAAAGAAAAGTTAATAACCCTCCCCTCACTTGTGTCACTCTTTTGTGTAGCAAATAGGAGAAAAGATCCAAGCACTCAAAAAGAATTTTCTCTCAACAAAGGTCTATCTTGGGATTTCAAGCTCTCAAATGAAAAAGGACAAAGCCCTTAACACTTGATCTCAAAAGAACCACAACAAAACTAAAGAATTTTAAAAGAGAAACAAGAAAAGCTCAAAACAAAGAAGCTAAACCAAGTTGGGAAAAGAGATGATGACAACTTTTAAAGAAAGACAAGCAAGAAAAAGCACACAAAAAGACTCAACCTTTTTTACGCATCTCCTCCATTTGTTTTTTGAGTGTTTGAAACATGGCAATCTACTCTTCAGTGATCCGATCGTTGTTTACTACGTTCCTTGTTGACACCATTGTTGCTTGCCTAAAATTGAATCCTATCCCGGCTCCACGGTGGGTGTCAATTGTACCTGTATAAGCAAAGTGAGCCTAGATAGTACATAGATCTGGTTGTACAATTGCTTATGTGTCGTTTGTCTCCTTGTTCCTTCCTTCAAGTCTCTTCCTTTGACTGTTGGTGCTCGATCGAGAATGACCTGAAAAAGGTGCTCCGACGATAAGTAAGTACTCTATGTATATTTGTAAAACTATTTAAAGCGTACCTTACACATTTGTCAAGGGTTTAGTTATAATGTTTAATCAGTGGCCTTTGTTATGATGGGTCGAATATTAGTTGTTAACTTTTGTGTATCGTGATCCGTGATTTATAGAGTGATATATTGATATATCTGTATATTTGATATTTGGAGAATATCTTCAATATCTTTAAAGTGTGTTTTGAAATGATCGATCACCGATGTCGAGTTATGCTCATGTGATACTCATACAATATACATACCATCTTTTTGATATATACTTTATCCAAATTATTTAATATTAAATTTATTCAAATAAAAGAACATATCTTCAGTTGAACTAGTCTAAAAGGTCTAAAAATTGATAGATTGATATAGAAAAAAACGAATTAAAAATCAATTTTCAACGTGTTAATGAAAAAATATTCTTTTTTTAGAAAATATTTTTCGATGAAAAATTCTTGATGCAATAATATTTTGACATTTTCCTTAAAAATTGTAAGAAAACTACATTTTTTTTGTCATTTTCTTTTTAAATCAAACTTCTTACTGTTAAAAACCGATATTTTTATATCATTGAACCCAAGGCGTAAATATTATCATATAATAGTTTTGTATACATAATTTTTAATATTAAAAACTTATAAAAATGCCACTTTTAATTTTAGTGTTATTAAATTAAGAAATTATAATTCTTTAATATTATCTTATACATTATTTAACTATTACAATTATTTTTAATATCAAATTAATGATAGTTCAATTATTGAACCTTGTACTACTTAAGGATGAGTTTGATAGCATGGAAAGAGAGATAGAGAAAATAAAAGAGTGAAAAATATGGAAAGCAGTCCACACAACTTTCTTATAAAAAACCAATGTAATTAAATAGAATGAAAGGCAAAAGATAAGATACAAGGTGGTGCTATTATTTACACTAGACATTACAACTGAATTGAATCCTTAGTAGAAGTGTAGAGTGGTAGAATATGGATGCATCCTTACTTTCTTTACACAGTCATTCTATTAAGAAAACTAAATCCATCAAAGCTAATTATTTATTATATGAATTTATCTGTTATTTACAAAGTCAACTGAAGAATCCCAATGTAATATCCACATTTTGGTATAGCAATCAAGCCCTTACAACTCAAACTTCTGTATACCTCTTCAACTATAACCAACAAAGTTAACAAAGCCTCCAGTGCGAAATGAAAGAATATTTCATGCCTATGAAAAGAAAGAAAATTACATTCAATTATTAGCAACCATAGCTCAATTACACATATAAACAGCCAGACTATTGGTCAGTAATATCACAAATATTTGATCGATTAGTAAATCAATTTAATTATGTCAAAAACTAATCTTTTGACAAATCTATATCAGAAATTAAAATATTACTACTACCTTCAATCAAAATCCCCTTCTTTTTCTTCATGGTGATTCTCCAGTTTCAGGCCTTTTCTGTCACTATTTACAAACATGTGATGAACATCCATCTCTATGTGCCCTCTTCTATTATTTAAAGTCTCTGGCCTAGTATCTGGTTTAAGGGTGTTATTGTTATTTACAAGACCCTCTGCTTCTGCTGGAATCAAACCCTCATCCCACTCATTTTCTTCAATGCCACTATTAAATTCAGCAATATTTCTACCAGAATTAGTCATACAACCAGGAGATCTACTCCCTGGTGAAATCCTTCCCTTTTCAAACAACTTCGAATTTTGATGCAAAAATTGTGCATTTAACTTGTTTTCCACAGCAGGAGTCCTGTAAGAAAATATTTTTTCATTTATATAAGTAAACTGTCTCCTTGAATGCAGAGAGTTAATGGAAAAACAATAGAAGCTTTTGAAAGTGAGGAAATGTCATTACAACCTAATAATAAAGAGCACGCAATATCCACAGCCCCTACCTAATAATAACTAACAAGTAGACTAATTAGTCAATCGAACCTTGTATATTGAAATTTTGAAGTCTGAATAAAGTCAAGAATTGGAACCAAGTCTTTCAACCTAGCTTCTATCACGCGAGTTGGGATCTTTTCAATCTCAAATTCCCCTCCAGAAGCGGCCTTTTCATCCATCATCAAAGTATCCTCTTTAGCCACTGAATGAAAATATATCTGGTCGGAAACAGAATCAAATGTTTAAATGTCAAACTTTCAAGCATTATAATGATTTAAAAACATTAAAATATTGCATTCTCCAGTTTTAAGATAACACACCTCAGTCTTTGCCCACAATGGTGTCTTAGCTTCATGCATTTGCAGTTCAGCTTCTGAAATATACAGATGATGTTCTTTCTCAGAACATGAATTTAATTTCACAGATACATTCTTCATTTTAGGGCTGATGATATTATCTTTTACGTCCTCCGAATATACTTTATCGATGTCTGAAACTCCATTGTCTCCATAAATGTCGATATTTTCTTCTCCCTCTCTCCAACTATATCTTCGATTTATATTCCACTTCTTGATAGGCTCAACAACTACTCTTGCATCAGTCGGAGGGGCAGACTCATGTGCAGGCACTAATCCAGAAACAACACCTGAATCTTGACAGTTAATTGTCTGCAGAGCATATTGTATCATTGAACCTGTGGATGTAAAGACAAATAGATGACACTTTTCCTTGCAATAGTTCCCATTAACGTCCAAGGTACTTCTGCCTTCAAAGTTATGGAAAGAAGAAGCAATAGCCCCAGAAGCAGCACCAGTTACCGTGCTTCTCCATCCATTAGATCCATTCCTAATTCTGCTTACAGCAGAGAGTGTGATCGGAGGACCAGCAGCACAGAAGCTCTGCCGTTTACAAATTTCTACAGCTGAACTACGAGGCCAATGAACTGCTTGATTAGGCATAACATTCAAACCATCTTTTTCTGTTAAACTATTGTCACATGACAGAATATTTACAGGTCCTCCTTGAGGATTTATAGCAAACAGATGGCTAGTGCCCCTTGAGGAACTAATCATAATCCACCTGGTATCAATGCTAAAACTAATATCTTGAATAACCTGAAAAGTCAAACACAGATTTAGAAAAGGTCTCGACCACTTATTGATGCATTTTGAAAATAAAAAATGAACAAGTATTATTCCAAAGAAAGACTGGGCAGGAAGATGAACTCACTGCATTTGTCAAGCCTCGTTGCAGCCTGTAGAGATGAACATAAGAAGGGGCAGCATCAGATGCAGACACTGTCTCATATCCAGGCATTATCTTAAAAACATTAATGTTATGCCCCTGAACAGAAGCAGTCACTAAGATGGTCCCACTAGGATCAAAGCATAAAGCTGAAATGGAACTCTTGTGGGCTTGAAATTGGGCAACGACATTTTTACTGACTATATCTCTTACAATGACCTGAAAGAGAATAATAAGTTATGATAGTAAAATAAAAATATTAACAGTATTAGCATCAGTTGCCATATTGTACAAGAGTAACCAAGACCAAAATATACATGCAAGAATCCAACTTGAGATGATACACAGTGCAAAACTCTTGAGCAATTGAAAAATTGTACTAGACTGTCATTTCCAGAACGACAACTATGTTTGCAACAGTATTTGAGCCAATAGTAAGGAAAGACCAGGTGTGTACAACCAAAGACAGGGAAGATGCTGTCATAGAAGATAATCAAGCACATATGTGTAGAATTACAAGTGAATGAAAAATTATTACAAAGAACCATTATTACCATCCCAACACTTTCCATATCTGTTGAATGGTCATGAATGATTCCATTTCCTTTTGTGCTAGAATTTACAGATTGTATAGAACCACTGTTATCTGGGAGAAGTTCTGAGCAGTAACCAGAAAGCTTCTTGTACCCCATATCTCCAAGGGTCACAATCCCAGCAGCAAGATGCTTGCTAGACTCTTTGGCATAGTGTGCAACCAAGCTCCCATTTGAAGAAAAACCAGGAAAGCTTGCAGAAGGTGTCAAATGGTGTGGACTGACACGCCCAGAAGAGGCTACTACAGCAGGACTTCCACTATAAGCCAGCCATCTAGGACCCACTGCCAGTGGTCCAAATCCAATGCCTCCAGAACCAGGATAACTCATTGCTATAGGATTGGTATGTAAAATATACTCCCTTACTAAAGTTGTGGGAGAAAAACAGTGTATCTGCAAAATAAAGATACCATTAAACATTAGAGTAAAACAAATTTAGAGGAACTTAACATAGATATTAGAAAGTGTACCTGGGTGGAAAGAGAAACAGCAACTACTCGAGAACTACATCTTACAGAATAAACAACTGATCTAAAGTTTAGTGTATGAATATATGATTGAGACCTCATAGAATAAAATTGAACAGTAGTTGGCAGATAGTTTCCATTCACTTGGTCATGGTGGTTTAAAGTGCCCCCATTGCAAGTGGCAACCAAACCCTCACGTATATTGCCTCCTCCTGCCAAGAAATCATTCACACATACAGCCAACAATGGACGCTTGTCTACAAACTTGTCCTCCAGTTTCTTCAATACAGCTGGAGTTGGTACCATTTGCATAAAAGAAACAGGGCCATCGTTTCTGGAAACTAGGTCACATACATTATTTGAATCATCAACATCCAAAACCTGGAAGCCAGACCAATAGCCTAGAAGAAGTACTTGTCTAATAACTTCTCCCTGGCCCTCTAATGTGTCAAACCCAGCCCAAATAACCTATACATATTTGGAAGTAATTGAAAATTGTCACCTCAATCTTAACACCAAATTGAAAAATGTAACAAAGAAAACAGAAAAATAATGTACCAAATTTCAATATTAAATAAGTAACTAAGCAAACAGAAATCAGAGCCAAAAGCATGAAAGGGCAGATAAGAAAATCATATATAGAATACATCCCTCCTAAACAAACATCCATTTAACATAAGGAAATAAATATATGAAATATAAGAATAGGTGGCACCATTTATACAACAGCAAAAGATTAAAAGGCCCAATAGTTCCAAAACATAAGGATACTTGGTAAATAATAAATTACATAAGAACATTAAATCTATCACACAATACTACCAAAAAGTCCAGCTTTGTTTTTTTTTTACTTCAGAAACTGTCACATTAGAAAGAACTCATGGGTGCATTTAATGGATATTCAGCGACATCACACACAGAACAGCACAGTACATTTAGTTGAGTAAAAGCACTATGTCTAGTATCTGATGGTTGATGCACAAAACAGTGGAGCTAAATTCTTACAGTGATACTATGCTACAATTTAACATTGCTAGAGTACATATCTCATATCTGTAATGAGGTTTCTTTGGTAGAACAGCTAATTTGGAATAAATATTACGCATTTCACTATTTGGTGTATAGCTCATGGTACTCTAGAGGAGTTTTTTCCAACAGATTGTGCAGCTTAGATCCCTTTGTGTTTTTTCCTCCATATTGGTCCACTTATAAGTTAGGGAGAATCCCTAGTCAACAAATTTCATTGTAATGCTTTCCTCTCTTAATTAATTTCTTCTATTAGAAAGCAAAAAAAATAAAAATATATACCAATTGGATGCCTCTTTCCAATAAATAACCCACTCCTTGATAAGAAAATTCATAAAACCTGATTAGCAAAATACACTTTATGTTTCTTTCTTAATAAAACCTATTCTAAATTTCATCTTTTAAGACATTCTGTTTGACTGGGGGTTGCTATTGAATGAACATTGCAAGCATGCTCAAGAACTTTACAAACTAGAGGCCATATACCCCAACAAGTGCACTCCTGCTGACCTACTGGGATAAATGATGACATCCTCATTGCCATAAGAAATTGCACATATAGATGTTCAATTATTAAAAGAACGTACACGACACTTCTATATGTGAAAACTAGCATGCAACAAATTCAAAAAAATAATTACTAAAGGAACTGAAAAAAAATCATAGCCATCACTCATCGTATCTAAAGTATAAATATCTATTCCGTACAGTGCAGGTTTGCACTTCAAAGAGTAAAACTCAAATGGTAAGAGAATCGAATCTCACAATCAGGTGCTTGTATTTTAAAATATATAAACCGTTAATTCTCCCATATTTAACTTCAAACTCTACCCTGTACACCTTGCATCTGACATGAGATCCTCCCAAGAATGAACTAACAGAGTAACAACAATTACTCCTCAACTTGAATTGCATAAACTATGTTTGGGAAAACCAAATCCAATTGGACAAGATAGAATGAGCAATAAAAGCAAATAATTAATCTAATTCCAATCCACAAATATCTTATGTCATCAATACAAGGAAGCAAGCTGCAATTCATAAAATTGACAGCCATGATGAGCAAGCAAGTTACTATTTTCTAGTTCCACAAGTTATAGGTCACTCATACATACCCGATCACGGTCAGCAACATCATGCTTATCCAAAATCGATGATGCAAAAGAGGCAGCAGCTGACCGAGCAACGGTAGAAGCACCAGATGAAACAATCTTCAGGTAACCAGAGAAAGTACGAAAGGAGCCGGGAATAAAGCCATTGCTGTTGGTTTTGCCACCAGTACCAGCAGCAACACCTCCATGAAGAAGGTGCCGTTGTTTCTGGCCATCATTTCTACTCATCCCCAAAACCAAAGAGATGAAAATAACAGCTATCCACAAACACAACAACAAAAGGGTCACCACTGATTCTTCAAATCCACCCTTAAATTCAATCATCACACCCTTCTTCCACCATCAAGAACCAAAACAAAAAGATCCTCTTTTTGAAAAAAATAAGGCAAAAAACAGTTTTTTTTAACAGATAGATATCCTTAACCTCGCCGAAACAATCCAAATCACAACCACCAGAAAACAAAACTTGCCTCCAAAATATTTCCCCTTCTCCACGTTTTTTCCCTCGAAACAAAAACACCGAAAAAAACACAACGACAACTAGGGAAACGTTTGGGCAAGACAGAAATTGAAAAATTAAAAACAAAAAGAACAAATTTCAAATTTTTTCCCTTTTTTTCTAACTTTGACTGCAACCCACGAAAAAATTAAAAAGTAAAATTCACGGGTTAAGTTACAAATTAAGGAAAATGATAAGTATTCCTTATTATCACGAATGAAATAATGATACAAATAGTGGGAAAATAATATGGAATTATTAGTATTAATTAATTAAAAAATATGAGTGACTATTTACTTATACTTGAGAAGATTGATTGCTGATTAAAGCAATGAAAGATAGATAGAATTCGAAAATGAGAATTTAGGGTTTTGGAAAGGAAACCCGGAAATCGCCTGAAAACAGGGAGAGATCAGAGGACAGAGGAAAAAAAACAGAAAGGTAGAGGAGAGAGAAAAACAGGATAACAAGGAGCCAAAATTAGATAAAAAAAATGCATAAATAAAAAGGAACTCCATTCATGGGTTTACGTGTGTCCCTCTCTTTTTCTTTCTTTCCAATATCTCTAATCATTTTTAATTAAAGATTTATCCTGTATATGATCCATTGAAGTTAAATTTATAATTTTATTTATAATAACTTGTAATAAATTTTATAAAAATATTTATTAATGAACATGCATCTACAAATTATGGCATCAGTATAGTTTTATTAAATATAAGTGTATAAAATTCAAAAAAACTTATAAGAAAAAAATAAACCACAGATATAAGATAATCAATGTGATTAAGAAAAGTAGGATTGGAAAAAAAAATATAAACAAACTAAACTATTTTTAATATAATATAAAAAATGCATTGAATTTTAATAAATTTCCAAATCTGAAACTGAATTTAGTTTAAATTAAAATAAATGCATTAAGTTATATTGTTTTACTCTTTCTTCTCTTCTTCATAATTTTATTTTCAGTTTAGGATTATATGGTTATAGGAGGAAATATACATAAATCTACAAATGCTTCAAAATCTTTTCAGTTACTTCTATAAAAAGCTTTCATGTTACTTGTTAGGGAATTGATTTCTTTGATTGTTGTAAAACTGTTCAATCTTTATAAAATAAGGCATTGTTAAATTTTTTTAATTATGGAATTGAGTTATTTTTTTTGTTGTTCTTCATGCTCGATCAATCTTTTTTAGTTTTTTTTTTTTTTAATCTTTGTTTTTTTTTCTTTGTTTTTAATAATTTTTTATTTGTTTTTTTTCAACATTTTTTTTTTACATTTTTGATTTTTATTTTTTTTTTTGGATTTTGTTTTATTTTTTATCTATTTTTC
>Ga0123342_1009677_pt1 | contig 11411 bp, 6 predicted proteins | sample Turbeawhitnodule_FD_89960 | JGI IMG/M metagenome (GOLD analysis project Ga0123342, IMG submission 89960) | Root nodule microbial communities of legume samples collected from Mexico - Turtle bean Mexico white nodule | ecosystem: Host-associated > Plants > Roots > Nodule | place: Mexico: Nepantla... | reverse complement strand
ACGTTCCTCCCCTTTGGCCTAGACGCTCCTCCCTTAGCCCTAGACGCTCTTGGTTTGGCTTTGGATGCTCATGTCTTGGCTTTTGTCTTTCTTGTGAAGTTGTGCTTGGCCCTCTTCCATCATTTAGACTGGTTGTGATTGGAATATTCCATTGTCTTTACAACATATGCCTCATTTTTTTAATCGTATCATGGTTATGGAGAAATAGGATATTCCTAATTGGATTCTAGATGAGTATAGTCGTTTCACTCTTAAATCGGCTAGGACTGTTTTCTTGGAACCAGGAGTTCCCTATGGTAGGGGTAAATTCATTTGGTCTTCATATGTTTCGCCTTCCAGAACTCTAGTACTATGTGGAAAGTTTATTATGGGCGACTTCTTACAGATCAACATATTTAAAATAAAGTTTTGTATATATGTTCTATGTGTACGTTTTGTGAACAACACGAGGAATCTATTAAACCTTTATTTTTTGAATGTTCTAATACTTTGCATATTTGGAGTTGGGTTCGGCAGATTTTTCTTACTTCTCATTTCTCTAATAAGGATTATATTCTTTCTTTTATTAAGAGTGATGGTAGTTCTTTGGTTAAATTGATTAAGCTTGTTGTGATAACTTTTTCTCTTTGGATGATATGACGTATGCAGAATTATGCTAGATTTCAGGATAAGATTGATGTTTCTAGGGCTATTTTGGTAATTAAAGACTTAACTTGTTTAGTGGGAAATTCGTTTAAAGCTTCAATGAATAATGATATGTTGGATTTCAATGTGATTAAGTTTTTTGGTATTAATACTCGTATTGGTAAAGTTCTTTGTCCTCTTCTTGTTAGATGGGAGTTTCCTTCACCAAATTGGGTTAAAATTAACACTTATGAGGCTGCTAGGAGATATCCTGGTCTTGCTACTTATGGAGGTATTTTCTGTGGGAGTATGGGGGAGTTTATTGGTGCTTTCTCTGTGTTTCTTGAAGTTCAGACTACTATGGTTGTTGAGTTTTATGGAGTTATACATGTTATGGAGGAAGCTCAAAATATGGGGCTTACTAATGTATGGCTTGAATGTGATTCTGCCTTGGTTTGAGTTGCATTTACTGCTACGACTAATGTTCCGTGGATGCTTCGTAATTGATGGAATAGTTGTCTTAATTACTGTGTGAAAATCAGGTTTAGGGTTACTCATATTTTTCGTTAAGGGAATGCATGTGCTGATAAGTTGGCTAATTTAGGATTTATTCATAGAGAATCATTTCATTGGTATAATAGGCTTCAATCTAGTCGCCCCATTTATTTTGTATTTTATTTATTTTTCTTTTTTTAATAATACTTTTTTCATGTGATGGAAAATGATTGTTTTTACTTGAGGTGTCAATCTAGTTGAAATTTCAAGTTGCAAAGTGATGCCTAACATGAAAGCTTTTATATATAAAAAAAAATTTCTTCGTACAATTGTTAAATCATCTAGTAAGTAAACGCTTACTAGATCATCTAATGGTTAAACAAGAAACTTAAACGAACAAGAATTGAAATGAACATTTAAATTGAAATTGCAAAGCGCAAAAACTTAAACGAATAAGAGTTGAAACGAATTATAAATAAGAAAGTGAAATTCATATTTGGGATGAAAAACAGGGAGTAAAAATCATGGATAGTAATCTTCAACTTCAATTTACAAAAAATCTAAATTTGGAATCCTTGTTTGTATGTTCTTAGAAAACTACTTTCGATAAAAAATAGAGTTCTAAAAAGATTTTGAAGAAGAAAACATTAAAACAAAACATCATCTAATATAATTTTCGTTTCTCTAGTACCCATTTCCAAAACCAAAATCAACTCCAAACAACAATATTAGAACATAAAAAGTAAAGAGAAGAAGAATTGATGGAGGAAAATGTAGAAGAAAATGAAGAGCTTCTTTATAGGATTGAAAACGTCAAAAATAGATACCGAAAAATAGAAAACTAGACTAAACTACTTCATCGTTTAACTACGTAGCTAAGCTTCATGTCTCTTAATCTTGTCAGCTAATATCTATTTATAGAAGTTTTTGAACTTTACAAACGAATAGGCTTTGGTTCCAACCACAATTGGGCCCATAAAATTAGTTCTACAACTAGATTAACTACTTCAACTTCTTCTTTAACTGCAATGTTGACTATTTAGTGTCGGTTGACCATGGACTAGTTGACTATCAAATGACCCTTTTTAAGTCAGTTTTTCCAATCTTCATGACATTAATATCTTCATTCAAGCTTTTAAGGTCAAAGACCAATTTAAAAAAAATATTCTTACATATGATCAAAATACTACAAACAAAATATAAATAGTAGAATGCAATTTTTGTGATGTTTTTGCAAAAACTCTCATTTATAAAAGTATAAACTCACAGGTATTTTTGTTTGGAATTTGTTTATAAAACTAATTCGAAAATAATTACAATATGAATTAGTAAATGAATTGAAACTTAATATAATAATATTTTCGTTCCAGATTTTTCACAAGATTAAAATATAACATCATCATTATTATCATATATTACTAGCGAGAATACATGCGCTAATGCGCTGTGTACCCACATTTTTTATTTTTATCATTGTTATATATTAAATAATAAATACAAATAAATTTATGATACATATATTTATAATATTTAAATATTTATTGTAATTTATATTAACTTAGTATTTTTTTTATTATATATTAAATAGTAAATTCATATAAAATTATGATAAAAAAAATAAAAAATTGACATGCATTACAAATTATAATTATTATTTTTATTTAATTTTTCACATAAAGTCTTGTTACTCAAACTCAACATTTCCAACCATAACACTAATTTCGTGTTTATTTAAAACCAAATGATAAGAAGGGATAACAACTAAACTAAATGATGGATAAAAACTATAATTTTTAAGAGAGATGAAAATATGAAAAAAAAACTTTACGTGGCAAGAACAGTTCCACGTCTAATAAACTGTTCTCACATTTAATAAATTGTTTGGTTCCACGCTTGACAAACTACCCCATATTTAAAATTTAAAATTGATAACTGATACGGTATATTACTTTTAAAAATAAAGAAAGAAAAGCAATTCTCAATTAATTATAAGAATAATTAGTTATTTAGTAGATACTTAAAAAATAGTAAATGACTCAAAAATATCTAAAATAAAATATTAATAAAGATAAAATTGAAACAAATTTGTGTATACCAAAACAGTTATAATAGAAAATCCCATTTATATATAGGTATAGATAACAAAAAAGAGAAAAAAAATATCTTATCTTAATTCTTTAAACATATTTTATTTTAATATAAAAAATAATATGCTAGGAGAAAATAAACAAATCATATTAAATCAGTGTAGAAACGATTTATTACACAACTATAGTAATTAATCTATCATAATGTAGTGTTTAGATTGAAAAAGGAAAATAATAACGTCTAAACCTTTAAAAAAAAAAAATAAAAGGTTAAAGTTAGTGACATAAAATATAAAAAAAAGTATTATTTTAAGTTTTGTACTTTCAGCTAGTCATCACAAAATGTAAAAGATAATTGATCTAGATGTAAAACAACATCAATAAATTATTTCTTGATAATGCGGATTGATCCATCCCGTATTTGGTCCGTATTGCATAGAATATGCGGACTAATTTTATTAGTTCGTCTTACATAAGGGCTGGTACATGGGCCTACGGGCCAACTCACATAAGAAATACTTTTTTTAAAAATTAATAAAAAATATTTTTTTAAATAGAAATTTAGAATAAATTTAATTCTTTTTTATTTATATGTATTAGGTAAATAATATCACAATATTATTCTTACAACACATATGTAATAAGATGTGAGTTCCACAAGGACCTTTTGACAAACTTTTCACAGTTCAGGATGAGTCAGGCTTCTGAGTCTGTTAATGATGTTTGGAGTGCAATTTGGGTTAGTATAGTGAGCGAAATTTGGAAACATAGGAACTCGATCATCTTCAATAGAGGTGTGATAGATGTGTCTGAAGTGTTTGCTTCGATGCAAGTAAAGGTGTGGTCTTGGTTTGTTGCAAAGTCTAATTCTGTTTATTTCCCTTATTCTAGTTGGGTTCTAAATCCTTTGGCTTGTATGAGGCTGTTTCATTGATTCTGGTTAGAGTTGGTTTGGGTGCTGGTGTGTTGGGTTGGTAGACGCGTTTTTAGGTGTTTGATGTCTTGTTTTTCTGTATAAGGGTTGGACCACCCCTGAAGTGGTCCCTATTTATTTATTTTTTATTGTTGATAAAAAAAAAAGATGTGAGTAAAAAATTCAAAATGTTAAATATAAGGTTGCATGAAGAAAATATGGGGTATAGAAACCGCCCTGCACTTAACCACTCGGACTGCGGGTTATGTAGGACAAACTTAAGTAGACTAACGAGTTAGAATAGACAGCCTGCTCTGTGTTTTTCTCAGCGAATCGCAGATTGACTCGTACGACCCGTCCCGCTTTGTCATTTATAAATAAAATCACTAAATTTAGAGATAAATAATTCATTAAATATGATAATTAAATTTAATATTATAAAAACAATAACGATCTCTATATATAATATATAGAAAATGTACTAAAAAAAATCCTCGTTTACACAAATAAAAATTTGGTGTGTGGTGAAAAAAATAAGATATACGCTGCAACACCAAAACAAATACTATATCGTATTTTCTCTCTAAAAATTATAAACTTATTAGTTGTTATTTATTTACTTTAAGCATAAAAGAGTATATTTCACACAACCAAAAAGGAATGTGCTTGTTTGGGTCATTAAGGAATAGCTCCTACATATTATTTGTTATATATATTAAAAAAGATTAGTTGTTTATACTTTAATATGAGAATACAGTTGTATTATGTGTGTGGTAACCAGCTGTTAAATGAATGGAAGAAAATAGCATGCATGGCTAGGGTTCTTGGCATGGCTTACATGGTAGAGGTTGCAAGAAAGGTAAAGTGATGTTGAATTGCAGAAACACATATGGAATATGCTCATTCTTAAAGATAAAGAAGAAAAGAAAGAAAGAAAAATATAGTGAAATTGAAATTGGATGCATGTGTATGGAAATGAAAAGATGTGAAAAGGACCTTACCTTGTCTCATACTGATATAGGGTTTTGAGCTTCTCCTCGGCCTCATCAACTCAGACACCATCATCCTGGAATCATGCTCAATGTCTGTCCTGTCACCTTTCAATTGTTTAACTATTTTATACTATCATTTTTTTTTTAATTTTTGCTTTTGCTTTTGTTTTTATCTTTTTATTTATGTACACATATAATCATTTGTAAAATCATTTTGTTCTCTGTCATTATTACAAGACAGCACAGTAATATGGAGTCATTTCAAATTATAATGCGTGAATTAAAACAAATATCATTTATAGAAAATTATGCTTGTTGTATTTCGTTTCGTATCTATTTATGATATTTATTTGAAAACTAAACAGAGTGTATTGATGGGATTGAATATCGCTGAAGAAATTAATTTATTACTGCCTAACAAATTAAGGATCAAGTTTTGCCAAAAAAAGATAGTTCATATTTAATGTTTAATTGTAGTTTTATCAACGTTGTTTTAAAAGGAGAATATGCTTAAAAAAATGGTACCAGAGAATAATTATTTTATTGCAAACTAACTAAAATTATTTTTAAAATAATTATTATAAAAAATATGATTAAATGAAGATTAAATTGAAAATACAGTTAATAAATTATTTTTTTTATCCTTCTAAATTTTTTAAAAAGTTTCATTTTTTTATGACTTTAAATTTGAAATGTGTTACTCTTATTCTTCAAATGAATGAATATAATTTGATGTACTATTGTTTTGGGTTTGCACGTCACTCCCAATGGAAAAGCATTGGCAAAGAAAGAGACTACTTACTTACTTTATATTGTATTAATTATGCAGTTGGAATTGTTAGGTAGAAGCAGTGTGGATTCAAGCTTTTTGATGCTGAAAGGAGCGTTTTACTTCTTCCACACATTACCATATTTATTGGACTAATTTTTGCTTTTTATTATTAAAATTACATTATTTTTAAAAATATTACCAGTTTGGAGAAATGCTAATGCGACACAAATTTATTATGAAAAAAAATAAGTTATATTAAAGTGATATACTTATGTGTAATATTTTAAATTAAAGTCATAAATTTTAACATGATTTTATTTTGACATGACAAAAGTAATACTATTTTAATACAATTTCTTGACAATAAATTAGTAATACGACTTTGTCAATCTTATAATATTTTAAGAAATAACTTCATTTTGATAATAAAAAAAAATTATCCCTAATTTCATACAAATGGCTACATTACCAACTCTTCACATTTATTGCATATGATGGTGTCCCAAGACAAGTAGACAATAGTGGTTTTTCTCTTTCCTTCCTACAAGTCAAAAACATTGGAGATGCTGCTATTGCTACTTTCTGTTCTTCCTCAAAATGTATTTTTTTGAATTTTTAGTTTTAATAGTGTAAGTGTGTCTAATTGGTATACTATAGGAAAATGAAACTACTTGGCTATTAAAATAGGAAAAAAATCACTATGAAATCACCTTAATTGTCATCCTTATCCTTTTGCAAATGAATTGTTGTTCTAATTAGTTTCTATAATTACAATCAATCACCAACTATCTAGTGTGATGCATGTGAAGCTGGACAAGAGATTTGAAGAATGAGTAAATCTGAAATAAGAGATTATATCATACTAATACGAACCCGTTTTGCAATTTCTTTTTATAAGCACCTCTGGCTTAACTTTTAAGAGTGTTTATATTATGGTTAGAAAATTAAATTAATTTAACTTTTGAAATTTGTTTGATTAAAATGCTAAATGAAACTATATTTATATCTGAGTACTTTTACAGTAAACTTACTTTTATAAAAAATGCAAACATATTTAGATAGTAATAATTAAAAGTATTTATATGAAATTATTAAAATGGGATATGACATATAAGATGAATACTATTTTTTTAAATATATTAATAATTTATTATTGTATTATTATATAATAATATTAAGAAACTATTATTATTATTTTATTATTTGCATTTGCGTGACATACGTGCGTTCATTTTCCTTCAATGTTTGCTCACCCTTAATTGGTAGTAATATTATAAAAATTAAATTTTATTAATTTTGGTCCATCAATGTTATCTGTTTTCATTTAGGTTTCCATTCTAGTTTATCACTTGACATATCAATTTTTTCTGATTTTGTAGTTTCTAGAGGTCTAATCTTTCCTCATTCAATAAAAACAAGTGATAAAGGAAGAATTAGATGATTTTCAGTATTATGAAACTAATTGATGGAGTTCTCTCTCTCCTTCCTTAAGTTCATCGGTTGTTGATGGTTGATAATGGTGGAGAAGGCATGGAAGATTTGGGTTTGGGTTTGGAGAATGGTGCTAGGAAGGAGGTTAGGTCAAACTTCTAGTTTTTTCTAAGGCTTCTACACTTAGAGAGTGAGAGCAAAAAGAAGTTAGACTTGAGAAAAATTCAGAAAACCATTTAGGCAAAAATTCTTTACTTAATTCAAGTCTTAACTTTACAATAGAAAAACTCCTTATTTATGGAGCCAAAAGTGACTAATGGAACTTAAAAACTCTTCAATCATGGAGTGAGATGTGGCACTGATGACTATTTTACGATAAGTGTACCGTGTCAGAAGTAATAATTTGTCCCTAAGGACGAATATCTAACCCCACAAGGAAAAGTTGAATCCTCAAATATAATATTCACTAAATAGAAAACAATATATGAAAGTTTGTTGGAAGTTTGTTGTGTATGATGAATTGCCAGAATGTAGATAAAGCAAAGTAAAGAGTTAGATTCAATTGGGAAAGTAGGGATTGAGGTTCATCCTTCTCACTCTTTTGTATTTTGAAAAGAATGTGTAATATTCTATCTTTGATTGATATTGATACCCATATAAAATTCATTTATATCGATTCCTCACATATAAAACTATTAAGATAGTCTCCTAAATATCGATTCCTCGCATATTTATAAAAGCTCCTTATCGTTACGAATAGATGTTGATAGCAATTAGCATTTCAAAACTATTCATAGAATTCAAATATGTTAAGTATTATCATTTAGGTCAGATGCTTAGAAGTACTTTTCAGTGAAATCTAAGGATCAAAATCATGATAAAACAAGTGTTAAGAATAAAATGACAATACCAATCATCAATCAAGAACAAAATATTATGTTTAAATATCACCTTAATACATTAAAGTTTGAACATATTACTTCCAATTCCAAAGGGTAGACTCAGTCACTCATGTTGGTCATGACAAGTATGGAAAGCAAGAAAAGAAGATCGGGAATGTTTCTCCTTGACGATTTCCTTCTCTAAGGTTTTCTATGTCCTTCTATTATCCTAATGATGTCTAGGGTTATGCCTCATGCCTCATATTTAACCTAATTGAGCTTGGGCTAAGTGACTTCTCGCCTAGGCGAGCTACAACTTGCTTGGGCGAGTTGGACGATAAAAAACCTAAGTTCTCTAGAGTGATCTTGCCTGGGTGAGATTGGGCTCACTTGAGCGAGTTCCAACTTTCCCTTTTCATCTTGTATATTCTCCTTTAGCACTTTCATCTCCATTTTCCCCTAGAATCTTGAAATTAATGTAAATTTGAGAATAAATGGTTCTTATTCATACTATAAGTAGAGAATATGTAAAAAGGTTTAAATTCATAAATTATGGGTTAGATTATAGCTATTTTATCAATAAATATACATAAGTGTCTGTCTTTTAATATGAAATATTACTGAAATATGACACTTATCAGGCACCTAAATACTCTCCATTCATGAGTTTCCATGTGGTAATTCATGCACCTCAAAGCTTTCCATTCAAGATGTGATACAACCCAATTAGCCAAGCAGACCAAGGACACAAGAGACAATTCACACTATGATCAGTCATCTCAGCATTCCAGACAAGGCCCCACCAAATATCGGAAGGACCTTAGCAGAAAAAGAACTGGTAGACCAGAGCATCAAATGTTCTTCCTTCCGGTCTTCTTACAAGACAAAAATGTTTGTAAATAAATTGGGCTCACTTTGGGGGTCCAAATAGAAGAATAAACTAGAGTAGGGTGTGCTTAGTAATTTGAGTAAGGTGTGATTAGTAATTTGAGTAGGATGTGCTTAGTAATTTGAGTAGGATGTGCTTAGTAATTTGAGTAGGGTGTGCTTAGTAATTTGGGCTTGTGCCAAACCCACCTTTCATGACAAGTGCTTCTAGGTTTAGGGTTTCTTTGACCTACCTTCTAGAAGGCTTCTCACAAATGACACTCCTACCCTCTACTTGTTCTCTAAGACACTCTCTATATAGAAATAAAGTGTCTTGCTTCATGTATTGGACACATTGAATATGATATAGTAAAGAAACTCTGCAGGAGTGATTTTGTGAGCTCTCATTTTGGGTCTTATCTTGGGTGGGTAACATCTCAAGTGGCGACTCTTTGCACCAGTCATCTTGCGGTCCTCTCTTCTCCAAGTGGCGTGACATCTTTCTTTCTTCCATAAGCTCTCTTCAACCCTTCCTCTTTTTATCTTTCTTTGTGCCCTCCACTCTATTCCTCTTTATACTTTCATGTTTGTCTCTTAAATTGTTGGTTATCTTTGCCTTATTCTCTTCAATTCTGCACCTTTGCATAATTGCCACTATATAATTGTGTTTTTCTTTTTGCCCTATAGAAGTGAACCTTCACACTTACTTAACCACTTGGTTAAGTTCGTGTCGAGTGAGGATCTTCTTTGGGTTCTCACCTTACATTGCTAAAAATAAAAAATATAAACAAATAACAACCAATAAAATGTGCAATCCTAAAATCAACTCACATCAGGATGTGACAAGTGGCATCAAGGGAAAGGAGAAGGCAAGTAGGAGGCGCCTCTTGCTCCATGTGAAATAAGACTAGTCGCTTTGGGAAAATGAAGAAAAGGTTCCATGTAGGTGTCCATGTGGCGCCTATGTGGATGCCATTTAGACTTCCATTCAAGCTCTTCTATTCTAATATAAAAATTGGCCCAGATACAAGGCCCAAAAAGTTGAATGCAGAATTTTAAAGACTGAATTCCTAATTATTCTGTACAAAAGTTACAAGGCTTCAAAAAGGGAATCTTCTATAAAAGAATCTTCTATTCAACACTTCTTCTCTTCTGAGCCTAATGTTTTAGGTGGGTGGGATGATCCTCCATCAGTCATGGGATGATCCTCCATCAGTCTTAGAATGGTCCTCCATCAGTCTCTCCCTCTTCAAAAGGATCTGTCTTAAGATCTATGCTTCTTTAATCTGGGGGACGCCACCTTAATTTTTAAAATTATTTACTCTCGTCTAGGATCAAACGCCATTTTGTAGAAATAAACAAATAGTAAAAAAGATGGTATTTGTTAAAAAAGAGTAATAACAAGAGTGGAAGAAAGGACCTTGCTTCCAAGGTCATTGTGCCTCTTACATGATAGGTCAAAAAGATTAATCCAAGCAGTACAATTACTTTTTTTGGTTTCTTACCTCGTGAAGTTGTTTAATCTTTTGATCATGTTCTTTAGGCAACACTTCACTAGGCTTTTCTCTATAAGAATTTGAATGTATACCTGATTCAACACAAAATAGAGATTCTTTAAAATTAAACTGAGTTTGTAGTTGGTTTTCAACTACTCGTGAAAGTGTTGAAAAACTAACCACAAACTTACTTCCTTTGTAAGTGAAAGTTATTTTATTAGAACAACCATGGTAATCAAATTGGCAAAGTTGTTCTAACAAAATATTACAAGTTTCTAAGGACACAATGTTCTTGAATCAAGTGTGTTCAAGCTTTGAAGAATCCAAACCCCTTTGAAGGTTGATGAAAGGCTGGATGTGCTTGTTGTTGCTGAGCTGTCTTTAGATAGGATCTGGGGTAGAAATAATGTGTAAATCCACTCTTGATTGAATCCAAAGCATAAGCATTCTCAAACCTTTTAATTGAAATGTGTTTTACAAACTAAGTGAAAAACAACCTGTTGTTTTGTTGAAACAACCGATTGATTCGTGAAAACAACCGATTGTTTGTTTTGGGACCATAACAGAAAATTGTTTTGTGCTTTGACTGAGCATTAAATGATTTTATAACTGAATACACTCCAGTTTTAAATGCTTTGACCAGTCTTTGAAAGCAATAAATAGTTTGTTAAGATTGTGTAACAAACAACTAAGTTCTAATTACAGAAAAACAGATTTGAGTTTTTCACTATTTTAGCTTTTGAAAGAGTTAGAGATTGCTTTGAGATTGCTGGATCAAAGAGAGTGTGATATAGGATTTTCATCTTGTATTGATTTCAGATATGTTATGTAACAAGTGTAATCCTCTGTACTT
>Ga0123342_1009676_pt1 | contig 11415 bp, 8 predicted proteins | sample Turbeawhitnodule_FD_89960 | JGI IMG/M metagenome (GOLD analysis project Ga0123342, IMG submission 89960) | Root nodule microbial communities of legume samples collected from Mexico - Turtle bean Mexico white nodule | ecosystem: Host-associated > Plants > Roots > Nodule | place: Mexico: Nepantla... | reverse complement strand
GGAGGGAGCTGGTGGTTTTATAGAGTGCTGATATGGTGTGCTGTGGAGGTTTTCGTGGTCTTCTATAAGGGTTAAGTTTGGTTCTGTCTTAGGTGGTGAGTGAGGGTCTTTTGTGGTGTTTTTGTCTGTTGGGGTAAATGGGTAAACCATAAATTTGAGGTTGGCTCTTTTATGTCTAGCAGAATCTGTTTAGCTTATGCGTACAGTCTAGACTTTAAGGTCTGATGTATACGGGTTGGGACACCCCTAAAATATCTCTTTTAATTTTTATTAATTCGTTGCTGATAAAAAAAAAATCTACCATACACATTAAGCTCTCTTTAAATAGAATCTAGGAACGAAATAATAGAAAATCGTTAAAGTAAGCTTAAATAACAATTAATACATTTATTAGATTATCAATCTAAACTTAACAGTACTACACTTCTCCTAATAGACAACCTTTTTTACTATTCACCAAATGCATGATTTTGAGAGTCAAGCATTACAATTCCCCACCTTAACTCCAACTATTCACCAAATGCATGATTTGAGAGTCAAGCATTACAATTTCCCACCTTAACTCTAAATCATGGACGAACTTCCCATCACTTTCCTTTATCCTCAAATGAAAAAATAATCTACTCCAAACACCATTTGAATCTAGATATTAGAAAGGGCTTTGTAAAAACATTTGCAGAATTCTTTTCCGAAGTTACCTTCATGATCCTGACCACCCTAGACTTAATGATGTATTTAACAAAGTGTAGTCTAACATCTATGTATTTGGTCCTCTTGTGGTAAATATGATAATCAGCTAGATGGATGACACTTTGACGATCGTAGTGTATAATTAGACACTCGTGCTCAATATCTAACTCTGTTATCATCCCCTTCACCCCTTTTGTGAGAGTGATATACTCAACTTGGGTAGTAGATAAATGAAAATAAATAAATTACAAGAGCATAGTCCATATCTCAAACCCTTCTATAACATCTCTTTTATGGGTGGATAATCTATACACTAGACGAGATGATACATTTTCTTTCACACATCTCATCACCCATTTTAAAAGAGTCATAATGAACACATTCAAGATTTTCGTGAACTTACTAAGATAAATATAAGTAGAATTGAAGGGAATGAGGGTGAAAAATTTTGAACTTAAGATTATGCCAAATCTTAAGAGATCCTAGGATAAGCAGTTTAAGAAGTGTTAACACAGAGAACTTATAAAAAAGTGCTGAAAATTTGATAGAAATTCACTAATTCAATCAAAGCTGAAAATGACTTACATGACTCTCTTATTTATAGGAGAATAAACTTTTTTTTATTTTTTTATCAGAAAAAAATAAAAAATTAAATGAAACACTTCAAGAATATTTTAACCCTTGCAATCCTAACCATCTTGCTACTAAAACCAGAAACATAATTAACAAATGAAGCCTAATTTACTACATAATTATACATAATTATGCAGCATAAAAGCACCCTACAATACCAAGCTTCATTTACGTTGAATGTAGTTTCGCACCCCAAAACCAACACCTAAGTTGCATTGTATACATCTGCATAAATAAACTAAAAATCTGCATAAAAAGCTTGGTCGTATAGCAAAGGAACAACCAGCTTTAGATGCCAACCTCATTACCAAGCTAGTCTAGCTGCAACACTTGAACACCACATACCAACCTTACCTGACTTAACATTTCAAAGTGTTAGATCCGAGAAAAACTAAACACCAAAAGAACCACTACATAAAGACCTTCCTCGCTTCTGCACCTACATAATTAGAGAAAACCCCTGGGTGCACATGCTGCCCCATATAAAAAAATGATATGACCAATTAAAGAAAATGATGGATATTATCATTTGGCAGTTCACCATCCACAACTTACCATCTCTTCTGAAGGCTTGAATAAGAAGCATATGCCTCAACCAACACATATAAACAGTACCCGAACTATCTGCATATGGCAATTCAATCATCCAGTACCAGAATTATCTGCATCAGTGCATCACACCAACACATATATGCAGGAAAAATTGTGACAGCCTTAAACTACCAGCTACCAAGGGCTGCACGTCTCTGGAGCCAATGCTCAGATATGATAGTTTTTCTAGAACAAGCAGCATCTACCAGTATAACAGCAGCTACCAAACATTCAGCACCAACACAAGCCACGGTCATACAGATACAATCCACCTTCAATACCTCCATCCCATTCCCACACTCCAAGCATCCAAACCCAACCATCACAGGAGAGCATAGGTTCAAATCAGATTTACAAGCCCACATCTAACTGCGTCAAGCTAACAGACTTTCACCATACTAGTATCCTGAGTACATAACAAGGATCAGCTACTCCAAAGCTCCTGCTAAAATTACAAGATGCACCCCTGAAGTTTATAGGAGAATAAACTTGAAAAGCAAGCTTCCCAACTACCACAATCTAGCATCATGTACTTTGCGGAAGGAATAAAATGGGTCATTTCAGTAAATAGATCAACTACCACAAAAATAAAATCATATCTCCTAGGTGTTATGGGAATTCCTAAAATAAAATTCATGCTAATATCTTCCCAAAGGGCGTTATGTATTGGAAGGGGAGCATAGAGTTCACGAGGCATGATCTTAGATTTAGCTTGTAAACAAGCTATACACTTGGAACAATGCCTTTGAATATCTACTCTTATGTATGGCTAATAAAGTTTAGATTTCAAAATGGATAGAGTCTTGTCTACTCCATGATGGCCCATGGACTTCGTTCATGATTCTCTTGGATAAGAAGCTTTCTAATGGATCCCTAGGGTATACAAAGTTTTCCTTTCTTAAAAACATACCTCTCAGAAAGGTAGAACCCATCAAAAGGCTTCTTTAGACACAACATAAATATGGATGCAAAAATGTTCATCTTGTTCTTGAAATTCCATTATGTTATCAAACCCTAGAATTTGTGAGCCTAAAGGGTTGATTAGTATATGACGCCTAAACAATGCATCAACTAGCCATTACTAGTTTCTTTCTTGTGTTTAATAACATAAGGGAATTGTTCTAAATATTCTACCAATTTTTTATGCCTCTTGTTTAACTTACCTTGCCCTCTTATATACTTAAGTGATTCATGATCAGAGTGTATGACAAATTCTTTAGTCACTAAGTAGTGCTCCCATGTTTTGAGAGCATAAACCTCTTTATCACAGGTTGGATAATTTAAGGAAGCTCTCATAACTTTTTCACTAAAATAAGAAATAGGGTGTCCACCTTGAATTAACACATCACCTACGCCTACATTGGAAGCATCACACTTTAGCTCAAAAGTTTTGAACAAATCAAGTAGAGTTAGAATGAATGCATGAGTTAATTTATGTTTAAGAATTTCAAATGATTTTTCTTAGTTGTTACCCTAATTAAAAATCACATCCTTTTTAACAAGCTCATTGTGTTGTTATAGTAGATAAGTCTTTTACAAATCTTCTATAAAATCTTGCTAAACCATGAAAACTACGGACCTCTCCTACTGCTTTTGGGTTGGGCCATTATGGAATAGTCTTTATTTTCTCAGGGTCCACATGAACACTATCTTTCCCAACCATGAAATCTAGGAAGATGACATTTTCTCGACAAAAGATGCATTTCTCAAAATTAGCAAAGAGGTGATGTTCCTTGAGGATAATTAAAACATGTCTAACATGCCCTATGTGATCATCTAGACTCTGAATGTAAATTAAGATTTCATCAAAATAAAAAACTACAAATCACTTTATGCAATCCATTAGTACATAAATCATTAATCTCATGAATGTGCCAGGGGCATTAGTTAAACCAAAAGGCATGACTAAACACTCATATAAACCAAATTTGGTCTTAAAAGTAGTTTTACATTCATCTTCTTCTTTAATTCTAATTTGATGGTATCCATTTTTAAGATCAATTTTGAAAAAAAAAGTTGCCAAACGCAATTCATCTAACATATCATCTAACCTAGGGATTGGGTGCTTATGTTTTACAATGATGTTGTTGATGGCCCAACAATCTGTACATATTCTCCAAGATCAATCTTTCTTGGAGACCAACAACACGAGCACATAACTGTTAGAATTGAGGGCCTTAAACAAGAGGGGGGTGAATTGTTTATAAACGATTTTTGCAATCTTTGAAGGTACAATGAAAGTCAAAGAAGAATCACAGCCAAAGGAATGAAAGAACTCAAGATATAAAACAATTTTAGTTGAATTCCATAAATTTAACCGGTTGTTTATGCGATTCAACCAGTTGTTTTTATCAGCAGTGAGTAAAAACAACTTAAAACATATATTAAAGAGTTTAGGGAAAGAGATAAGCATACAAACAGATTGTACTGGTTTACTCTTAACCCAGGAGTTACATCCAGTTCCCAGAAATCATTGGGTATCCACTATGCAATCAAAAACCAGATTACAAACACACAACCACCAAAGAAGTGATCTTGATCCCTCAAGAACATACACTTCCTTTGGCACACCACAATCACACCACAGATCACCCTCTAACTCTGGGAACACCAGTTCTTATAGAATTACAGATGAAGAAAGAAATAAGGTTGATCACACTTGGTACAACAAAAAAATCAAAGTACACAGCAAGTCCTACTTCACTCTTAGAGAAATATCCAAAACCTTAAGCAATCTTGGAGAAAACTTGATTTCACAAACTGATCTTAAAAGTTAATGCTAGGAGCGTAAAGTAGAACATTTATACTCCAATTAGCAGTTGAAAACTTTTGTTATAGAAGTCAAATCAATTTCAAATCATTTAAAGTAGATTTAACCAACTTAACATAATTATGTTAAAACAATTAAAAAAAAACAGTCAGTTATTTTGTCAAAATAACCGATTGAGTTGGTTTGACAACAAAGTCAATCAAATTCAAATATGCCAAAACCAGTTTCAAAAACCTTAAGTATGAAACAACCAATTGAAACGATAAAACAACTGGTTGTTTTTATGCTTCTTCATAAAACACTATTTTTTTAAAAGAGATTTGAATTAAACCAGCTTTGGATTCAAACTAAGAGTGAATTAACAAATTCAAACTACCCCACAACACACCTAACTAAGCTAATTTGGAGTCATCAAAGCTCATCTTCAACAATCTCCCCCTATTTGATGAAGACAAATCCCTGGTTTGCTTTGTTGAAATCTGTTTGAATTTGAAGGTACTTGCAAAACAATAAAAACAACAGTACATAATTCCATCCATAATCTCTTACTCTACTGAACCATTTTTCACTATGTGATTTCCACAAAGAAAATCAACAAAATCAGTGTGAAAAACCAGTGTAAGTAAAAGTGAAAATCAGAGTTTTCTGCACAGTTATATATCAGCACAAAAAAATAGTTTCAAACAACAATAAAACAACATATTCTCCCCCTATTTGTCTTCACAAATAGAGTATAAGAACAATTTGACAATATAAAAATTGTTCAGCAAAATAAAGCCAAAAAATACAAAAGACTTAAGACAAGAACAAATCTTCAATCATCTTTCCCATACTGGAGTTCAAAGAGCTGATTATGGACAACTTCAATTTGCTCATCAAGATTCTGAAAACGAGATACACAAAATTCATGATGGCTCCTTTGTTCATCCGCAAAGTTGTTCATCTTACTCAACACCAACCTCTCAAAGGGTGACATGGATGTGATACGTTCACCCATGTTTTCAACACTTTGTCCAACTTCGTAACCATCAGCACCATCTCCTCCAGCTTCCATATCAACATCTCCTTTAGTAACAATAACAACTGTTTGATCTTCATCTTCACCTTCAACATGTGCACCACTTGATGAGCCAGAGAGATCACCACCTTTGCTTATCCATCTTCCATTAACCTTTGTGAATCCCATCCTACTTACGGATCCATTATTGAATTCACTTGTAGTCTTCACAAGTTCAAATTGTTCATCCTATAAATCAACTTCAAAATAATGTAGAAATTTAGTAGTCAAAATAGCATAAGGATAGTGATAATCACATAACCTCATAGATTTCAGAATGTGCTCCTTAAAGGCATTAATCCAGTTGATTTTGGTCTTTTTCATGATGCAATATATGAAGACAAGATCTTCTCTAGTCAATGTAGAATGGTTGCTTTCTCTAGGAGTCAACATCCATGTGACAATGAAGCCAATAAGCCTTTCATTCAGTTTTAGTCCCCCGATAGAAAAATTTCTCACTCTAGAATGAGGATCCTTCAAGCAGCTCTTGTAGAATTGCATTTTGTTAAATTCATCAACAACACCAATGTTTCCCCTGTTGATCCTCGGTCCAACATCCTTCAATCCAGTTATTGCAGTCCATACCTCTTGGGTAAGCTCCATATCTACTCCCTTCACATGAAAGCAAATATTGTTACCAACAACTTGGAGATTGGTGTAGGAAACCCTTACCAAATCTGGGTATATGTTCCCAGTCATCCCAAGAAACCTCTTCAGCACTTGGTCTTTAAGAAGAATCCTCACTTTTAGAAGCTTTTGATCCTTAAGCTAGTTGAAGGATATGATCTTTGGGGTGTTGATCAATTTTCTACTAGTTTCATGAAGATATTTGTCTATCTTCTCACTTTCACCTGAAAACCAATTCTCCAAACGTCTTCCTCTCTTTACACCCCTTGATTTCATCCTCTTGGAAGAAGGAGGTGTAGAATCCATGGAAAAGATTAAAGGACAACACACACAATAAAGATAGCACACAAAAGAATAGAGGAAAAACAATGGGTTGTTCTTGTGAGAAAGAACAACAAAATAAGTTGTTTATATAGAGATAAAAACAATGTACAATTTTGCATTCAATGGGTTGTTTATTCTACACAAAGAATATATGCAAGAGGATGACAACATTATGATAGTCAAGGCACAAAAATCACAGAGCACATGTAGACTTTGACTAGTCATAAAAGTACTTAATTTTCCAAGAAGATATGGAATATATTCCATTTATGACCAATGTAACTTCCTTTCAAAGTGAAATTAGACCCATGATAAATGCAATTTGACTTGTAACAACTTGGAGAAGGAATCTACAACAGAAACAATGCATAGAGAAAAGAATCCCATTTAATCCAATGTTGTCAGAGGGGAAACAATCGGTTGCTTCGTGAAAACAATCAGTTGTTTTTCTGTGACAACAATTATGAAATTTCATATTTTAAAAATGGCACAAGAGAAAAACAGATGAGATCATTCAGAAAACAAGTGAAAGAGAATATTATTCTAGAATTTAAGAGAACAAAAGATCTTTCAATTTATGCAATGCTTAAGTTATTAGATATCAATTTAGAAACCATTTTATAATATTTTATTAATAATAGAAATCATATTAGATATTAATAATTTTTAGTCTCTAAATTAGTATCTAATTTAGTCAATATAGTGACTAATTATTTTTTGTCTCTAAATTTATTGACTAATTATTTAATAATTTTCTTGTAGTGTAGTGTTAAAAATTTCAAAGGTTATGTGAAGATTTTTCTGTAAGCTAAAACTTGTTTTTCAATAGATTAAAACTCTTAAGTTTTCATAAGGTTATAGTCTTAATAGATTGAAAACTGGAAATAGTATATTGTTTTCAGTTAAGTGAAATCAACATATTAAAACGAAGTTTTAATCGCTTAAAAATGATAGTTTCCAGTTTTAAATAAAACTATATTTTTTGTATTTTAATAGTTTTTTAAAGATTTTGAAATTCACAAAGAGAAAGAAATTACTACCTTCAGAGTGAGAGAAAAACCTTTCAAATTGTGCTTTTGACTCTTGGAGAAAATCTTGAAAGTTCTTAGGTAACTTTTTACTCTAGAATCTGGTTGTTTCTACAACAAAACTCAGGTGTTGTTGTTCCACATTTGTATCTTTTTGTACTGCAATGTGAAATTAGATAGGGTTTATAAATTTTTGTAGTGTTGTGTGTTGTGTGGTTGAAGAACACTCTTGTAGGGTTTGAGAGTTGTGTTCTTAAGAGTCTTGTATTGTAAAAATTATATAATTTAGTGAAATTTCAGTTGGTGTGACTGGGAAATTTGATGTACTTCTTGTGGAAGAGTGGACCAGTATAAAATTACCATGTGATCTCTCTTTACGCTTCTGCACTAGATTCTTAAATTGATTCTTGTGTTTTACAAATTTTAACAAATTGATATTATGACTAGATAAATTTAACTGATTGATTTTTCAAATTTTTGTTATCAATTAAATTTCTATTGATTGTTTTATTATTCACAATTATTGTAATGTGTTAATTTTCAAGAAATTCATTCTAAACCATGTTTTCAAGAACTTTATTCTAAACCAAATTTTCAAAAAAGTTCAATTCACCCCCCTCTTGAACTTAGCCTATCATTTTAACATAATGGTCAATATTAGTTCAATATAAGACTATTTCCAACTAGGCTAGTATCGCTTTTACTTGACCTTATTTTTTCTAAGGTTATTTTCTAGTCTAGCTCGTATAGAGTTTCCTCATCCAAGTTGGTGTCGATATTTCTCCCGATCGAGTTGTGATACAAACCAACTAGACAAATAGGTGACTAAGGACACCACAAACTCTTCACAACTAGGTCAGTCATCTCAACATACAAGACAAGGCCCCACAAAATCTCAGAAGAGCCTCAATAGAGGGAGAACTGGACATGAACCAAAATATCAGTTGTTTTTCCTTCTAGTCTTTTTACAAGACAAGTTAAGTAAATAAATTGGGCTCACTTTGGGCTTCAATTAGAAAAATAAGCTAAAAGAGGGTGTACTTAGTAAATTGGGCTTGTGCCAAAGTTCACCTTAACCTAGCTTCTAGAAACTCACCCATGTGCTCACCTTTGACATAGTTTCTAGAAGCTTGTAGTCATTTACACCCCTACCCTTTCTCTTTTCCTCTCCAAGGCACTCATATATATAAATAGGGTGTTTCCCTCTTGTAGACACACTTGAATTTGAATATAGAAGAGAAACTACGCTTGAGTGATTAGTGAGTTTTGTCTCCTAAAGTTCTTGGGTCTTATCTTGAGAGTAGTGCACCTCAAGTGGTGGCTCCTCCCACTCATCTTGGAACCATCCCCCATTACAAGTGGTGTGACCACTCCATAGTCATCTCCTTAATAAGCTTATTTCCCTCTTTCTCATTTTACTTCCTTCATTTACGCTTTGCCTTTCCATTTATGTTCTTTATTTATCTTTTCCCATTCGGTCATTTCTATGTTATACTCTTTAGTTCCGTAATCATTATCATCTTCACCTCATATTGTGTTTTCTCTTTTGCTCTCTAGAAGAGAACCTTCACACTTACTTAACCACTTGGTTAAGTTCGTGACCAGTGGCAATCTTCTTTGAGCTTATTTCCATATTCTTCTTATTTCAAAAATCATAAATAAAGTGCAACCCATAAAATGTGCAATTTTAAAATCAACTCACATCAAGTTGGATTGTAGATTTTCAACTAGTCAAGTTGCATTGTAGGTTTTCTTCTAGTCGTGTTGTGTTGTTGATTTTTCCCATCCATGCTGGATTAGATTTCATCTAGCCGTGCTAGGTTGTAGATTTTCTCCCTGTCATAGTAGAATTTGCACAATTGTGCTAGGTCGTAGATCTCCCTCAATCATAATAAATTTCGACCATCCATGTTGGATTGTAGATTTTCTCCCAATCATAGTAGATTTCACCCAGTCGTGCTAGGTTGTAGATTTTCTCTCAATTGTAGTACATTTTGCCTAGTGTCGGGTTGTAGATATTCTCTAATGATAGTAATTTTTTTCCATCCGGTTATAGATTTTATTTTTGAACATAAGTAACTTGTACGAGACTAGTCACGTTTTAAAAAGGAGCATTTGACTTAAAGCAAAATTACTTTTTGACAATATTTAAAATTTTATAAAGGCTCAGACACACCTTTTAAATGGTGTGTCCTTGTCGGACATATGTATCGAATACTGACACTCGTATGATATTCGTATGACATGTATCGGTGAAATGTCCATTTCAAAAAATATTTGTTGGATTTCTAACAACTCTAGCACAATTCTAACACAATTTTAAAAATGAGAAATACATTAATTTTCTAAAAGCTCAAATTTATTGTATAATTTTTTATTATGATTATAAAAATAAGGAACACATTTGTTTGAACCAGCCATGAGAAACATCTTTCTAGTAAAAAGAACTGAAATATACTTGTGCGCATAAATATTTATTTCAATTTATATAATTCATAATTATATAATATATAGATTTGTGTTCTTATATCCTACATTTTAGAGATTATATGTATCCATGTCATGTCAGTATATGTGCTACATAGATTACAACTAAATTTCAAATATTTTTAAATAAAAATTATCTTTTATTTTTGTTATCTTCGTCAAGGATAATACCCTTTCTTCTTATAATAAAATTGTATAACTTAAAAAGAAAAGATATAATTTTTATGTTAACTAAGGTAACCAATTCAGATGATTCTATAAATAAAATAAAAATAAAAAATTTAATTAATAAAAAAACAATTTTGTATATATTTGTAACTATCTATTGTTGAATCAAGTGTGTTTAAGTTTTGAAGAATCCAAACCCTTTGAAGTTTAATGGAAGGTTGGATGTGCTTGTTGTTGCTGAGCTGTCTTAAGATAGGATCTGGGGTAGATTATCTGTGTTAAATCCACTCTTGATTGAATCCAAAGCTTAAGCATTCTCAAACCTTTTAATTGAAAACTGTTTTTCAAACTAAGTGAAAAACAACCTGTTGTTTTGTCGAAACAACTGATTGTTTTATACTTTGGTGTTTTTAGAAAGGTTGAAAACTGTTTTTGATGGTTGACTTGCTGTCAAACCAAAACAACCGATTGATTCGAGCATTCAACCGATTGTTTGTTTTGGGACCATAACAGAAAACTTTTTTGTGTTTTGACTAAGCATTAAATGATTTTATAACTGATTACGCTCCAATTTTAAATGCTTTGATCAGTCTTTGAATGCAATAAATAGTTTGTTCAGTTTATGTAACAAACAAGAACTGAGATTTAATCAAAGAAAAAAGATTTGAGTTTTTCACTGATTTTGCTCTTGAAGAGTTGGAGTTTGCTTTGAGTTTGCTTGGATCAAGAGAGTGTGGAATAGGATTTTCATCTTGTATTGATTTCAGATCTTTCTGTAACAAGTGTAATCCTTTTATACTTTGAAAGAAACTCTGTGTGTAAAACTGAGAAATGTTGTGTGTTCTTGAGGTTGTCAAGATCTGTTAGAATGGATGGCTTTAAACTAGAGGGGGGGGGGGGTGAATTGTTTAAAGAGGGGTTTCGCAAACTTTTAAAACAAGAATGAAATTATCTCAAGAAACAATTGATAAGAAATTCAGTTTGCCAAAACAACAATAAAAAACAGCAGAACCAGAAAAACAATCGGTTGTTTATACCAG
>Ga0123342_1009675_pt1 | contig 11416 bp, 3 predicted proteins | sample Turbeawhitnodule_FD_89960 | JGI IMG/M metagenome (GOLD analysis project Ga0123342, IMG submission 89960) | Root nodule microbial communities of legume samples collected from Mexico - Turtle bean Mexico white nodule | ecosystem: Host-associated > Plants > Roots > Nodule | place: Mexico: Nepantla... | reverse complement strand
TTATTTATAATTTTATTACTTTTTTTATATATTATTAATATTTTAAATTTTACATATATTATATTATTTTATAATTTTTATATTTATATTATTATTTTATTTTATTTATAAATACATTTAAATTATTATATAAATACATTTATATTATTATTATATAAATACATCTATATTATTATTATATAAATACATTTATATTATTATTATATAAATATATTAGTTTATTATTATATTATATTACTTAACTTCTTCACAATTCATTGACTTTCTTCGCATTGTTGCGGGAAGTCACTTTCCTCTTCTCCCGTAAATCAACGCATTTTTTTCTTCACAATTAACTGAAACAAACGTGATTTTTTTTTTACAAATCAGTGTCTTTCAATCCGAGTGAATAGTATTCACTCGGATCCAAACTGACCATAAGTCTCTGTCTGGATCCATGTGAGTATTATTCACCCAAATGGAAAAGAGGGTAACACTCGTGTTTGGATTGAAGAGTTTACGTTGATTTGCTTGCGCGGATTTGTGAGATGTGTACGATTTGAGTTATTCGTATATGTGAGATGAAATGCTACATGACACATTGTATATTGTCTCCTTTGTCTTTACTTTTTACACGTTAATTTTCATTTTGGTGGTGTTGTGAGGAGAGGTTAGATGGAGCCCCATGCATGAACATGTTTATGTTTAGTTTGTGGCAGGGAGAGACATAGTCGATTAGTCATAGTTTGCACACACACATAATCATGTTGGTTATTTTTTGAAAGGGATAATCGATTATGAAACTTCCATAATCGATGTAGTTTAATTTTTTAGAGGGATAATTAATGTTCAAAAAGTCTCGTAATCAATTGTGCTTACTTTTTAAGAGGATAATCAATTATGTCTCTTCCAAATCGATTATGGGTTGGTTTTTAGTGCCTAATCGATTATATCATGGCAACATTGATTATGTTGTCTTTATTTGATTTATTTCATTTTCGTTTCCTTGGTGTGTTGTGTAAATCTTGTTATGAACAATGTCATAGTGGTGGATCTAACTGGATACGGTTTGGTTTTCATGAATGGTTATATTGTGGTTGTGTATGTGATGTGGTGGTTTGAAAAAATTATAAGGCTTCTTCACATTGCTTTTTGTGAGGCTTGAATTCAAGTAAATGTTTTATTTGATGGAATGAAGAGTGCATGCATAATTCTTTTTATAAATCTATGCATGATTTGTTCGGAATGATTTTGAGTGAAGTAATGTGTTTATTCATGAATTAGATAAAATGTTTGATTTCAGTGTTTAGGATTAGGATGTAAAAAAATAAGTTTGATTATATTGGGAATAATTTTTTAGTACTTTAAAATATTTAAATAGGATATTAAATAATTTAGAATTTAGAATATTTTTAAACAATTATATATTTCAGATTTTTATTTAAATTGGATATTAAATAATTTCTTATTTATAATTTTAAATATTTAAAAAAAAATATATATTTCACATTTTTATTTAAATAAGACATTAAATAATTTAGAATTTGTATTTATTTAAGATTGTGAATAATTGAAGAATTTTATTTATTTAATATTTTTATTCGTAGAACATTAACTAATTTAAAATTTATATTTATTTAAAACTTTCAATAATTTTAGAATTTATTTATTTAAAATATGAGTAAAAAATCTATAAAATATTTTTACATAAATCTTAATGTGTTTATACATAAAAAAAAATTAATTATATTTTATTTTAACAGAAGTATACATTTGTAATCTTATGTTTTTATCTACTTAAAGAAATTATTTTACCAATTACACCTATTATATCATCCACGATTTTTCATAAACTTTCATTTTATTTCTCACCATTTTTTCTTTTATCAAAATAACATTAATTTTCACTAACTTTTACTTTAAATCCACTCAAATTCATTCCTTCAAATCCAAACACAAGTATCAAAAAATTAAGAATAGAAGATATATTTAGATGGATATTAATATCGAATCTTAAGCATTGTTAGATTTTTAAATGTACTATAACAATATTTAAATAAATTTAAATAAAAATATCAATATATTTTATATTTTTAATTAATTTTATAAATTAAATATTTAAACTTATTTTTAAAAGCCTACCTGACAGCTCCCATCAGTTACCAGGTAGTTCAAAGTAGACTTATCAGAGGTTAGTTTATTCTTAGTGGGCGCAAGTCATTTATCGTAACCAGCCCATGTGCAATAGGTTAGATTGGGCTCGATGGACTTCACTTTATAGGGTATTTCTTTATGAACCTTCATAATTTTTTTCTACACCTTATATTTTTAAAAATACTAAAATTATCCATTTTGAATTTTATAATTCTGGATTAAACAATCTAAAATTAAAAAAAATGTATTTTAAATTGTATAATCTAAACTAAAATATTTGTATTATGAATTTTATAATTTAAAATAATTTAGATTATAGAATCTTACAACATATATTTTGGAATATAAATTTTTTATTCTTTCAAAAATATCTTATATTTTAAATTAAAGAATCTAAAATATAATATTTTATTATGAATTGTGTATTTCTCTATATAAATTTTTTATTCTAGAATTTGTATTTCAAAATAAATAAATAAATAAAAAATAACTTTTAAATTTTATAATTTGAGAAGTCTCCCCATATTCTTCATTTCGGAATTAAATAAAAAATAAAAAATATCAGTAATATGATAATATCATAACATGTAACTTCTTTGATAAATCCATTTTAAAAAATATTAACATTAATAATTATAAAGGAAATCACTCCCAATTTCAGCATTATTATTGCTATAATCATTCAATTACTAAGGATTTGTTTATAGGAAATTTTATTTAATTAACTCTGAGTTTCTTATTGAGGATAAACTACATTAATGCAGTTATACACTATTACATGTGAAAGGGCTAATTTACAGCTATTTACATGTGTGAGTAAATGAAATAAATGCAACAAATAAAATTTGATATGCCTCTTAACTTTATTGCAGTGCTTCATGTTGGTGATTCTGTGAACCACTACTGATACAGACAGTAATGCACACCACCAATACCATTCTTCAACCTTTTTCTGAAACCAACCAAGACAAGGCACACACATAGAGATGAAGCCAACATCACCAATGTTGCTGTGCATTGTTAACATTTGGCAGAATCTCATTTGCACAAGCAAATAATGTGCAAACCAATACAGCACCAACCCTACTTTATTTTTCTGTAAAATTGCATTTGTTGTTTCTCTTTTGTTCTGTTACCATAGAAACAAAGAAAACACAAACCAAGATTTGTAGCAGCACATGCAGCAGCTGGACCACATTCTCAACAAAGTATTAACATATTAACACAGCCACATGCAATACAAACAATGCTCACCCATCATGCAGTACCTTCTTTCTGTGGATTTTGAGTGCACATAAAAATTATTCCAGATAACTCAAATGTGTGGAGATAGAATTTGAAAGAACTTACCAAATAAGATTTATCAGATTAAATAAGAAGTGAATCTAGACTTTGAAGTAATATCAAAGTTTATTATAAATGTATTAAAGGGATTACTTGTTTATGCATGTATAACTGATATATATATCATTTTTCAAGGAAATCTTATATAATCGACTTAGATATGTCTAGAGAATTTTTTTTTCAATGTTAAATAAACTTTAACATTGCGTTTGAATGTGATTTTTTTTAGAGAATAATTTTTTTTATAAAGAATTTAAAATAGTTTTTTTTAGAAGAAATATGTTTGTGTGGATATATAATTTAAAATTTAAAATTCATGTTTTTTTATTATTCTTTCTTCGTTTTTCAGTTTAATCTCAATTGAGTTATCATCGATTTAATTTAATTTTAGTCGAAATATTATTGACTTTGTCAAAACTAACTCATCATCATCACTCTTGTTTTTCAATTTATTTTGGTTGAATGTTTCTTTAAAGTTGAAGTTAGTTGTTGTTATATTTCAATTGTCTATATTTGTTATATTTTTTTTCAACTGATGTTAGTAAAAGCTTTTTGTCAACATTAATAGTATTCTTCAACTTATTGCCGATAAAAAAAATGTTAAATACGACTTTTTCAGTTAACATACAAATATTATTTTCAATTGATCTCATTCAAAGTCTTTTTGTGACTGACATTGATCAAAATATTAGTGTTGTTTCTTAATCAATATTAATAAGGATTTTTTTTTCTACTAACATTTCTAAAGCTATTTTTGGATTGATGCTAATTAGAATTTTTATTGACACTAATGAGACGATTTTTTTACTTACGTAAGTTAAAGTTTGTTAATTGACGTTAATATGAATTATTTAACGATATAAGACAAAAATATTCATCGATTGATATTGTCAAGGTTTTACCATTAAGTATAGGTGAGATTATTTTTTAATGAACTTCAATCAATTATATTTTTTTGTTTAATTCTATAGTGATTACTACTTTTTTCAATATTTTACAAGGTTGAATTAATATTTTTGTATTTTAAATTTTAAATTTTATGATAATTAAAATACTTATTCTAAGGAATAAAAATACAATTTAATAAATTTTAATTGTCTTACCAAGCAAAAATCTTAAAAATTTAATAATTTAGAATAAAAACAATTCAAATTTAATAAAATGTATTTAATTTTTCTGACAAAACACGAGGTAATTTGATATTTTTCTTCCAAAATGCAACATTTTCAGAAAAAATGATCTAAACTTACTTAAATATTTAATTTATTTTATATAATATATTCGTTTTTAATAATAAAGTAATTGTGCATTGTTTATAGTATGTATATAAATTAAAATATTACTCTTGTACTACACTGTCTAATTACTATTTTAAGTAAAGAGGAAACTTAACATTTCTCTCTCTCTATGTAAGTAATTATATTTTTATTATTATTTACTCATTGCTTTCAAGTAAAACTTAACGTTTTCCTCATATATATATATATATGGTGCACTAGATATTTTAGAATTTATTTCATAGATTAATCTAGATTATTTGTATTTAGATATCAAGAAATATTTGACTCAAAATTTATATTACGTATATCAGAACTTTAATACATATACCTGTATTTATTAATAATGTTTTTGTTGTTATCAACAATATGGGTTTCGAAGGAATAAAATCAAAATTTCAAGATTTCAAGAGTAAATATAGAATTTATAACCCAAAACAAACTTTGTTTACTATTTATTAATATTAATATTTATATTTCAACAACCTTGCTAATATTATTTAATATGAAAGCTAACCAGTCTGACATGGCTTGTAATACAAAATTGCATTGTCACCTATCAGCACCAAAGAGGATGAGAGATATTTAATATTTATAATTGAGAATATAATATTATTGAAAAGTTCATTGAAAATAATAAAAAAATTAGAAAATATTAATGTTAACGAAAAACTTCCGATAATTTATTTATTTATTTACCATTTGGAAAAGTAAAAAGGAACTGGCATGCATTTTATATTTTCGTGGTATTTGATGGAACAATTTATACTTTATTGCTCTCAAATTTTTTTATATATGGTATTATAAATACTGTTTTTTTTAAATTGAATATTTTATTTATAATACGTGCAATAAACTCAAGTATGTAAAGTTCATTAAAAGATATATATATATATATATATATATATATATATATATATAACTTATTTGAAATTTCAAATCTCATCATGTTTATAAGTTTTGTCCCTCTTCAAAAAGAAAAACATTCTTCAGAGTGCCATAACCGACCAGAATCTTCGCATGTGCCACTCAGGTTCGTGTTTTAAAGTTGGTCAATTGAAAATTTAGTCTCATACTGATATTATTTTTCATTTTAGTTTCCATATTAAAATTTATAAACAGGTCATTACTCATTATTATTTATCATACAATTAAAATTTAGATTAGATTTAATCACTTCCTAAAAAAATATTATATTTAGTTAAAATAATTGGAAGTATTCACGTGAGTGATTACACAGGTCAGATTAACGGTTGTGATCTTATTGGACATGTTGGATGTGTCATATGTGCGTGTCTACGTGTGTTTGATATATGCAAATTTTGGTGTACTTTTCTATGTATTGGTGCAGACTTCAATGCTGCTGCTCAGTGCTTGCACCTTGAGGAAGGAAGCTACCCACACCCAGTGACATTTGAGGTATGCGAGAACTTCAAACAACACATGCAGCACTTGTTCATTCCATTTTCATTTTCACATTGTGTTTGGTTTGAGTAATTGAAGCAGGTGAATGAATTGCCGTTTCTTTCTTTGTTTTTGCTTTGCTTTACTTTAAGTCCTCATCTTGCTGTTTATCTGTGTTTCTGTGTAGTTCCATATCCTGTGATGTTCACCTCAAGCAAGATCTGCTCATTGAAAAAAAGATCGAACAATTTGTTCATAATTTCCATGTTTTGTTTCAAATTGATGCAGTTAACTGTTGACTCTCTCTAGAGAAGAAAATGCAGAGGGCACCACTTGCACATTCCCATGAATTTGCCTTGAAGGAGACTTCTCCCAACATTGGGGCAGGGGCAGTCACAAGGGACAAGCTATCATGCACCTATGACCTTGTTGAACAGATGCAGTACCTCTATGTTCGCGTGGTGAAAGCCATGGACTTACCTGCAAAAGATGTCACTGGAAGTCTTGATCCCTATGTTGAAGTGAAGCTTGGAAACTTCAAGGGACTCACCAAGCATTTTGAGAAGAAGTCCAACCCTGAGTGGAATCAGGTCTTTGCCTTCTCGAAAGACCGGATTCAAGCCTCAGTGTTGGAGGTTATTGTCAAAGATAAGGATGTTATTTCAGATGACTTTGTGGGTAGGTTGTGGTTTGATCTGAATGAGATCCCAAGACGTGTTCCCCCAGACAGCCCTTTGGCTCCACAGTGGTATAGACTGGAAGATCGCAAGGGTGCAAAGGGCAAAGGAGAGTTAATGCTTGCAGTTTGGATGGGGACTCAAGCAGATGAGGCATTTCCTGATTCTTGGCACTCTGATGCCGCAACGGTTGGCTCTGAAGCAGTTGCAAACATAAGGTCAAAAGTTTACCTCTCTCCCAAGCTCTGGTATGTCAGGGTCAATGTGATTGAAGCGCAGGACTTGATTCCTAGTGACAAGAGCCGGTATCCTGAAGTTTTTGTGAAGGTTAATCTAGGGAGCCAGTTTATGAGAACTAGAGTGTCTCAAAGTAAAAACATAAATCCCATGTGGAATGAGGATTTGATGTTGGTTGCTGCGGAGCCGTTTGAGGAGCCCTTGATTCTGACCGTGGAAGACAGGCTTGGACCAAACAAAGATGAGATCCTGGGAAGGTGTGTGATCCCTTTGCACATTGTGCAACGGAGGCTGGACCATAAGCCTGTGAACACCAGGTGGTTTAATCTTGAGAAGCATATGGTTGTTGAAGGGCAGAAGGAGACCAAATTCGCAAGCAAGATACACTTGAGGGTGTGCTTGGATGGCGGGTTCCATGTGTTGGATGAGTCAACTCATTACAGTAGTGATCTAAGACCAACTGCTAAGCAGCTATGGAAGCCTAGCATTGGAATTCTAGAAGTGGGGATTATAAGTGCACTAGGTCTTATGCCAATGAAGACAAGAGATGGCAGAGGAACCACAGATGCTTATTGTGTGGCAAAATATGGGCAGAAGTGGATCCGCACTAGGACTATTGTAGATAGCTTCACTCCGAAGTGGAATGAGCAGTACACTTGGGAAGTGTTTGATCCATGCACTGTTATTACCATAGGGGTCTTTGACAATGGTCGTGTACAAGGAGGAGGAGATAAAGCTGGTGAATCAAAGGATTCTAGGATAGGGAAGGTGAGAATTAGGCTATCCACACTTGAAGCTGATAGAGTTTACACGCATTCATATCCTCTTTTGGTACTTCATACTTCAGGTTTGAAGAAAACAGGAGAAGTGCAATTGGCTGTGAGGTTCACAAGCTCATCTTTCATCAATATGTTGTACATGTATTCCCAGCCTATGTTGCCAAAGATGCACTACATTCATCCTTTATCTGTGATTCAGCTGGATAGTCTGAGGCATCAGGCCATGCAGATTGTATCAATGAGGTTGAGCAGAGCTGAGCCACCCCTAAGGAAAGAGGTTATAGAATACATGCTTGATGTTGATTCGCATATGTGGAGTATGAGAAGGAGCAAAGCTAATTTCTTCAGGATAATGAAAGTTCTAGGTGGTTTGATAGCCTTTGGGAAGTGGTTTGATCAGATATGCAATTGGAAAAACCCCATCACCACCATCCTAATTCATGTCCTTTTCATAATATTGGCTCTTTACCCTGAGCTAATACTTCCCACAATCTTCTTGTACCTGTTCTTGATTGGAATCTGGAACTTCAGATGGAGGCCTAGACACCCTCCACACATGGACACTAGACTGTCTCATGCTGATGCTGCTCATCCTGATGAATTAGATGAAGAGTTTGATTCATTCCCAACTTCTCGGTCACCGGATATTGTTAGGATGAGATATGACCGTTTAAGAAGCATTGCAGGGAGAGTCCAAAGTGTTGTAGGAGACTTAGGTACACAAGGAGAAAGGTTCCGAAGTCTGCTAAGTTGGAGAGATCCAAGAGCTACAACACTCTTTCTGACATTCTGTCTCCTTGCTGCCATAGTTCTCTATGTTACTCCCTTTCAAGTTGTGTCACTTCTCTTTGGCTTCTACACGCTAAGGCACCCCAGATTCCGCAGGAGACTTCCATCAGTCCCACTCAACTTCTTCAGGAGGATGCCTGCTAGATCAGACAGCATGTTGTAGGCACAGATGATTCAACTCTCTTCTTTCTCATGTACTTGGTTAAGACGAACCTTCATAAAGTGAGAATATTCATGATGTTGCACTTATGTTCATTTGCATTCAGTAATCAACGAATCTTCACAAGTACCAACTTTTTCTTGCCACCAGAGTAAGATAGTCCAGGTAGCTAGATTTCCCTCTGCAAACCAAGAAAATTTCTTCAGGATTAGCTTTATCTCCTTCCCTTTTTATTCTCTTAACGATTTCTGCTACTAGTTAATGTTACTCTTTTAGAAGTATAACGTGCATGAAAAAAATACTTGTTAGAAGAGATTCTTAAATAAACTTCAAATATCTCAAAATACTAGTTCAAATACTAGTTCATACTAGTTCTTGGTTGATTGAGGAATATAAAAAACAGAACATGCATGAACAAAAAGAGCATGAGAATAGTGGACCTACTTGTGTAAAGTGGCATCACCGAAATGTTGAAAAATGACATGACAGCTCTGTTGTTTTGTTGCGAGTAAACTAACGTGAAATTGTACGTTTATAGTAGAAATGTCATTTTCATAAAAAAAAGTTAACAATAATGTGGATCTAATGTTTCACTACACCAGAATTTTGAAGACCCTACCACGCCAATCATCATATATTTGACCTGCTAATAAATAAGTTTTCATAAGCTTTTTCAAAAGTCATTTTCATCATGAGAACGAATCGAAACAAGAAAAGAAAAAATCAGATCACTTTTGTGGATCTACAAAAGCATTGCAATAAATAAAAATGCTGTGCTCGTCGTTCAATTTAAACACTCTTAGAATTATATTAAGCATGTGAAAGTTTGAGTTTTAGTCCTACCTTTACATTTATTATCCATATATGTCTAGTCTAATCGATGGAGATTACTTTAAGAATAAACACGTATAAGTTAATTTTGAAATTGGAGGATTAAATTCATGTAATTAAAAAAAAACGAAAGTCAAATTAAAGATTATAGAAGATCAAAATACAATTACCATTTGAATATGAAGAGAGAGAGAAAGGACGGCGAAAAAAAAGATAGAAAATCAAAACATATAGCCATTAAAAATCTATAAAATTCCAGACATTAAACTTCCTTTACTTTCTTTACCTAATCAGATTTAGATGGGAATAAAATACATAATCAATTACGTTTCTGTCATAAATATTAATAAAAAACTAACCTAATAATTAATTATGTTTAAAATTAAGTCTTTATATATATAAACATAATTTTCAAATATAATCGATTTTATCATTAGTTTCTTTATTAGAATTTACATATTTTTAACATAATAAAATAAATGACAGAATAAGATTATTAAAATAAAAATATTAATAATCTGTTCATTTTGGGGGCGTAAACTCATTTTGAATGTGATGAGCCAGTGAGCAGTGAAACGTGACCGTAACCGTAAGCTTGGCGATTGAGCGAGAGCAATTGACCGTTTCGTACTCAACAACGACCGCCGTGGAACGTGACCGTGAGATGCGACTGCCGTGGAACGTGATCGTGAGATTCGACCGTAAAACCGTGTCACAGTGAGTTTTGTTTCTCCTTTCTTAATCTTTGTGTGTTTTCAACCCTAGCTTCTCGATTTCTTTCTTCTGTGTTTTCTTCGAAGTGATTGAACTTCTCTGTACTAACTGGTATAAAATAGAGTGCAACAAAATATACTATGTTTGTGTTTTCAGACATTGTATGATCTGCGTTTTCAGAGGATTCCAAGATAATACTGATAACATCCAAATTAACACTGTATGATCCAGATTGTATGACTCGCAAGGTTTTTTTCTCTCTAATTAATCTGATGCTTGGAATTGGAATAGCTCGTAATATTATGCATTATATTTAATTTATTAGCTTAGAAGAAATAAATATTTTTTAGATGGTTCAAAGAATTGCATTAAAGATACACATCAACTGTTCAAATCTATTTCATTGAATAATTTCTACCCAATTTTAAAACATAGAGGCACATAGTTACTGGCATGTTGACTTTTTGTTGAAAAGTTACTCAATTAGAAGTTTCTGTTTTCTTATTCTGGGTGTAGATTGAAGAGCTCAAGCTTTGCTCCTCTGCTGAGGTAATTATTCCATGAGGTACTTTTTTAATAAAACAATCTGATGAGGGGCATAGTAGATTTTGTGAACTGGGACTAAGTTGAATTCTTTTGGTTAGATTTGTTGGTATTTCACGGATTCCTGGGAGCAATTTCGGATAGACGGGAATGTAGATATCATTGATGGTTCAAATCCTGACCCGCTAAAACTTCAGGTTTGATTGGAGATTTTATGACTGAAATTGTCATTATCTTATTCATTCGTTGGCTCGATTGTGATTTGAACATTCTGTATGTTGCATCAGTTTTTATGCATAGTTGTGTGATATGGAAGCAAAAAGGTCCAGCTATACCATGTGATCGAAGATAATACATTGTTCTTTACGCTAAAGGAGACAAATATGTCAACTTGTTCTCTAAAAACAATTTGAAACATCTCTAGTGATTTAAGGGTATGTTGAGCTAAAGATAACTGCATAACGGGAATATTAAATTAAAATGGTAGTCTGGAATTGAATGTAGCACAAGACTAGCTACTTCTTTTTT
>Ga0123342_1009673_pt1 | contig 11419 bp, 4 predicted proteins | sample Turbeawhitnodule_FD_89960 | JGI IMG/M metagenome (GOLD analysis project Ga0123342, IMG submission 89960) | Root nodule microbial communities of legume samples collected from Mexico - Turtle bean Mexico white nodule | ecosystem: Host-associated > Plants > Roots > Nodule | place: Mexico: Nepantla... | reverse complement strand
GGTTTGGGGGGAGGGGGGGGGCGTGGAGGGGGGGGGGGTGGGGGGGGGGGAGGTGCGGTGGAGTAGTGTGGTGCGACGTTGGAGGGAGTCCGATAGTAATGCAATTGTAAAACTCTTTCTGTATCTCATTCTCGAAAACCTTACTTGTTTAGAGATTCCTGTACCTTTTGTGTTCTTCGAACTCATTGGAATTCTTATTACTTGAGTAACTGTACCATGAATAGGACACAAAAAAAATGAAACCTAGTATCATTCCATTCTACCTCACTGCATTCAAACACAAACAGCTGCCACCTTTCAGAACTACAGTTTTGCCCTAAAAGAGTACAATAACTTATTCACTGCAATTCTTAGCTGAAAATAACATACAAGTTCTGACCGCACACTTGAAGCACCATATATGTTTTCTAACATTTCAGTAGACAACACAAAGGAATCATATTAGTTTCTGAATTCATTCTTCCATTATCAGCAATCATATTAAAACTCGTTAAACTGTAAACCAACCACAAAACAGTCAGCTTTCAAGGGTTACACAAGCCAATCACAAACATTCAACTTCAGTTAAATTGCAACAGCAAGAATCACAGAACTTTGTTCCAAGTTGAAGTCGAACAGGAAGTCAATATTTTCTACTGCATATACACACAGAGAGGGATGCATACCAGTTTGGAAACGTTCTTCCAGAAATGGGGGCTAGGCTTTGCAGTAAAATATGCTCTTTCAAGAGCCAAATATTGTTCCTTCGTCCACCCTTTGCTTATTTCATCGCCATTGCGCTTTCTCTTCTCTCCATTCCCCCCCTTCTTTCTTTCTCCACCAAAACCCTCATCACAAACAACACGGTTTTCTTTTGTTTTAACTCCAACGATCTCTCTATTTCCACCCTTCTTTCCTCCCGGAGCAGAAACTACACCATTTCTGGTCGTTTCAACTTCAACTCTCTTCCCATTTGCCCCCTTCTTTTCTCCCCCACCAATCCCTTCATCTGAAACGACACGATTTCCTTTCCTGTTAACCCCATCCCTATTCACCCTGTTTCTCTCCTTTTTCCTCCCTCGACGACACCCTTCATCCGAAACGTCATGATTTTCTTGCGTTTTAACTTCAATCCTCTTCTCCTTTCTCTTTCTCTTTCTTCCAATTCCAAACCCCTCCTTTCTGTCTTTCTTTCTTCCTCCACAAAAGCCTTCATCCAACACGACACACTTTTCTTTCGTTTCAGCTTCACCACCCTTCACACTCGCGCCTTTCACTTTGTTACCGCTTGGCCCGTTGATGAACCTGGGAGATCGTCTAAGAGATGAAAACCCAACATCCCCATTGTTAAGCCTCGGAGATATTCTCGACTCAACAGTACAGTCATTGGATTTCTTTACGGAAGCGGTGGCTGATTTGGGGTTGGGAGTGGTGTGGTTTAGTTGGTGGAGGAATCTGGGTGACCTTCTTGGGGTGAGGAATTGACTCTTTACATCAGATTTTCTGTCTGCCATTTTCACGAACACTTGAAGGTGTGTGCTTCTACACTGAAAAAAAAAATTAGATCAGACTTTTTGAATTCAAACTCAAATTCAATTCATGAACACATTAACTAACACCCTTTTAGGCTTTACTTCATGCACCATAAGAAATTCTCTCTGCACCCCCCATGTTTGGTGAAAGGATGAAGCTATTATTCGTGTAGATTTTGGACCGGAACTTACCTTGTAACCATGAACTTGACAGAGTGTAGCTGTGTTCTTTTTTTCAAATACTAGTCAAATAAACTCCTAGTTATGATATTTTAAATTCTGAATCAAGTTTTTAAATATCTCGTATAAATTTAAATATTTTCAATTTATTTTTTATTATAATTTTCTATTTTATTATTGAATGTTCAAAATACTTTTTAATTTTTTGTACTTTGTCATTTGATTTTCCCATTAATATAATGTGTGTCTATCGCCATAAGATCGGAAATGTCAAAGAGCTCAAGTGTCTGTATACATCCCTTAATCAAGTCTTTATTGTAATTAATGATAATCATGAGTAAAACGGTCTAATCAATGAGTCTTAAATGATGAGCGACGGTTTATGGAATAACGAATACAGTTATGTGACTAATCCAAATGACTCATAATCGTCAGATGATATCACCTAATTAATCTATAAATATTCACTCTCCATGACACACTAAACTCTATAACTCTACTCTTACTCTTAGCTCTTTCTTAAGAATGCTTCTACTGACTTAAGCATTGAAGAGTCTTTTGCAGGTGGACCTCATCGAAGACCAACTGAAAATTAAACCTTGTTCTCACCGAGGTACCTCTGAGTCTAGTTTTGGTAGGAATATTTGGCACCCACCGTGGAACCTAAGTAAAACTTTTCCCGGACCACAAGATTTATGGTTTTGATGAGAAGTCAATCTATCACATCACCGTGGACATGTTTTATTCATAATCGGTTATGTGAAATTACTTCTCTCTCAATATCTATCTTTCATTTGTCCATCTATTTTTTGTGTTTGTAGTTATAGCTTACCAAGACCATACTATCATTGGATCAACAATACTAATCTGAGTTCAAACACGAACATCGTCAAAGTTGTACGATCAAATACATATTTGAGTTCAACCATAAACATCAGCAATACTTTATCAATCTTGAACCAATTAACAGACATTACTCGAAATCGAAATCAATGGTCGACCTACACTAAATCCAAACGAGTCCATAAGATAATGAATGTCAAAGAGTTCGGGTGATTGTATGCATCCTTCAACTGAGTCTTTATTGTCATCAATGACCATCATGAGTAAAACAACCTAATTAATGAGCCTTAAATGATGAGCGACTGTTTATGGAATAATGAATAACAATTATGATGATGTCACCTGATTAATTTATAAATATTCACTCTTCAGGGCACACTAAACTCTATAATATACTCTTAATCTTAGCTTTTTATTAAGAATTTATCATCATTGTTCCTACTCGCTTAAGCATCAAAATCTTTTGCAAGTGGAACTCTCACTCTCATTAGAGACCAATTGAAAGTTTGTTTTCCAAGAAACATAATGTAATCCTTGTTTCTTTAATTTTTTCTACTTTCTTTGTTTTCTTTAATTTTTTGATTTGAGAGAAATAAAAGTAAATTAACTGACGAAGTTAAGAAAATGATGGTAAGAATAAACGAATTTATCAATAAGTTGGAAATGAAAATACCAAAGAAATGAACATGTCATTTCATTAACAACAAACGTCATATACTTAAAAAAAAATACTTAACTAATAAAAAAAATTAATAAAAATTTGATTAAAATTACTTAAATTTGATTATAAAGATTCTACCCTCTATTTTATATTTAATAAATAAATTCTCTACAACATGAAAAAAATAATTAGTTGTTATAGTAACTAAATTAGAGACCGAGACTAAAAAACTTTGTAGTTTCTAAACTAGTTTCTATTATTGTTAAATAGTTTATAAATTGATATCTAATTAGCTTCAAAGTTTTAAGTACCAATTATTTATATTCTAAATTTGATAACAAAAACCTTTGGTTGCTAATTAGATATCAATTTAAAAATTATTTAACAATAATATAAATTAATTTAGAAACCATTTTTTTTTAGTTTCTAAAATGGTCTCTAATTTAGTCACTATAACAACTTTTTTTTCTTCTCTAAAATTGATTTCTATTTCATGGTCTGTGATATGAAATTTTAAGAATTCAAGATGAAGGAATGAATGCAAATTCTTTATTAATAAAATTCATATAATTTATTTTTGTATAAATTTATATAATAAAAAATGTGTAGCTTCTTATATATTATTATTAAGTAGTAAACTTTAAATCTAACTCAATACTATAAAATTAAATTATAAGGTGAGGGTTGTATTCATTTATATATTATAAAAAAAATGTTTTTATATCTATTCGATATGAGATCTCTAGCACATCCTCTCACACTAAGATAATTAACTTATGCGTGATACTATATATTTATAAATGATCAATAGCGATTTGATAGCGGGTGACATGATAAGTCTAACACACTCTCAATAGACTCTAAATGATTATGATATTATATTAAAAAATAAAAAAAACTAACTCAAACTTATAACTATGTTATTTATACTTTATTTTTAATCACAAATCATACATTTTGTTAATTTTTTTCGGTCCACATCTAGCTTTTGTTAGTGTATGGTTATCATGCAACCAATCAACAATAGATGTGGTGGTAGTATCATCCTTGTAACTTCAATATATTATATATCTTGCTTTTGAGGGAAAAAAAAAGAAAAGCATTAGTTTCTTCTTTCAATTTCCCTTCTCAACTTAATCTATCTAGATGAGACAATTGATTAGCTGGATCCACTATTAAATCTAATCTCACACAAAGTTGATACGAAAGATTCACTAATTGCAATGTGTTAAACTACATTATCTCCTCCCCCACATCGATGTTTAGGTCAACTACATCACTTACTTTTCTAAAATTTTGACAAGATCCTGCTTTTTGTAGGATATATAGTAAGTATCTCCCGTTATCACAAAACATTAATCTGATTCCTTTTTAAATAACAACGTGCAATTCATGGGTTTTGCGAACTTAAAAAAGGAACATAACTTTCATTTTTATGTACGCAGTTGATGATATTTCTCTCATCCATGCCTCAGTAAACACCACAATGTTTAATTAATCATAATACGGATTAAATCGAATATATATAACAAAGATATGCTAATCATAAAGCATAAAGAGGACAATTAACACAAAACATTATATAATTAACATGTAAAGTTGACGTAAGAAATGCACTTCTGCAAATTATTTAATGTTCTTGACTATATCCTAATTTTATTGGTGCTATGTCTCTCTCACTTTTTTCTTAAACCAACTCAACATTTTTAAGGATCTAATAGATGGAGTTTAGTACTAGTAACATATCTGATTACTACTTTCCTGTTCAGTTCTTAATGTATGTTTTTTTTTATGTAATTTTATAATTTTAAATTCATAAATTTAGTCCTCTAATTAACTTTTTTTATATTTAAATTTCATCATTTTTATTGCTACATTGGTAAAAGAACTATATATATTTTATTAAAGTTAAATGATTAATTAATCAATTTTTAAAGTAAAGTATCAAAATTAAATTTTAAAAAATCACACGTGTTAAGTATTTTGGTTATTAATTTTACACAATCTTCATTTTAGATTTTGACTTTGTAAAATATAGTTTACGTTAAATCTTAATATGAAGAAAATTATTAGTTAAAAGGTGCCGAGGTAAAATAAAAACATTTTACAATATTTAAAATTAAGTAATAGTTTCTTTTAATCAGCTGTTTAAATAAAAGATGCTTACATTTTTAAGGACCAACACTTTAGTTATCTGAGAAAGTGAAGTGAGAAAAGTGAGAGAAAGAGGAATAATAATGTTACTATTTTCCTTATTTGGTCTGGAGGAGAAAAAAGAAACAGCGGCACCCATAAAATAGTCATTGATAATGTTAAGAAAATTATATCATAACAATACTAAAAAGATATCAAAAGTATTATTTTATTGCATATAGAAATAGAAAGTATTATACAAACTTTTTAAATTTGTATTATTAAAAATTAAAATTGGTTTTTTGTATAAATAATTTATTTATTCATTAAAGATAATTATTCAAAGAAAATGTTCTTTATTTTGTTAGATTTTGACTTAAGAATTGTAAGCACAAAAATATTCAAAATTATGCTTTGGTTTGCTATATCTTTTTCATTTTTCTAAAATTCATGTAAATTTAAACAAAAATAAACAAAATGAGTCAATTAGACTAAAATACATTATCAATGTTGAGTACGAAGGAAAGAAAATTTTACTAATATGTGATACTATAATGAATAAAAATACTAAAATAATATATTTGTGAGTTTTGTCAATTATATATTGATCAATGTGATCAATTTATAAAGTTTTTTAATTTATATTTAAATTTTAACAATTTTCTCTTAAATGTGACTTATTTTTACGTTTTGTAAAACAATTATTCAAATTTATTATAAAAAAGATTTTCAATAAAAAGAATATCATGCGGCAACTTAATCATACTTCTTTGAATCAATTACCAAAGTGAATCATATAAACCCTAAACTCTAATATCACTTATTAAAAAATCCAAAAAAGAAAAATTAGAAAAATCTTCACTAATAAAACACAAACCAACCAAAAAATTATAGCATCACATTTAACTCAGATCTCAGTACAATATTTTAGATATATTTTTTTTCATTTATATATATATATATATATATAATCATTGAACTTACTTATTTCTACAGAAAGTTAAAAAAATGAAGTAAAAAAAAAAAGGACAGCCTATAAGAAATTGACCTGAATGAGTAAATCCAGCTTTGACATTTATTCAATTTATCGATTTAGAGAAGGCTAATTGATCCATTTTACATCTCTAAATTTCTTTTATTTTCACCTACTCAAATTATACATTTCTCTAACCTCGTTTATTTTTTATTTATTTTCGTATTCTTTTATTTTATTTCAAATATAATATAAAGAAAAAGTCCACTAAGCATATAAGTAGTTCCTCAATTCAAAGGCAGCCATTTAGTGAACGCTTGGAAATAATTTGTTTTGGAGAAATAATGGTTTATTTTTTTAAAAAGCAAAACAAAATACATAATACCATATATATTCGCCATCTTTAACTTTTTATTTCTTTTACTTCACGAAAGCAGAGGAGAGACAACCATATATAATAATATAAATGACGAATGCGAAGCATAATACATACACAATAAAATCAAATCACGTAAAAAACAAAATAATGAAAAGGGATATTGTGCTATTGCACGATAGCTAGAAAAAAAACATAATATATATAGGAAAAGGAAAGTGTATTTCACATGCATAGAAAATATATAATATTTGACCATATGCTCTATGATTTCTACCTAATTTCTTACAATATATAATTGAAAAGTATTAATCCCTTCATCATAACATAAAGTATACAATGGGGAGATATATGATACCATGTTTCCCAATAAGGCCAGGAAGAAACGCCCCAGTTCAGTTTTGTATTCTATTCTTTGAATCATTTCGTTTCAGGCATGAGGGGCCATTTCATACATATATAATATATAAATTTATTTGCTGCATAACTCAGCCATGGAAATTATTACTACCATTTAACAGGAGATCATGTGATGGAATCCAAGATCAGAAATTTACTCATTTTACTTTCGATTACCCTCTTTGATTAGACAATTCAAAACTCTTCAAACATTGATATTTTTTATTCAGGTAAGTTGTTTGAACCGTTTGATATTAACGAGAAGACAATAATAGTGTTTGACTTGACATGTTTTACACTAAAAAGTAATGGGTGGAAGATTTCAAAATATGATGATGAAGAAGGGAGTTGTAGGGACAAGAGAGGTTTTAGTGCAGATCAAGTTGGGCACTTGCGAAAATAGAAAAGAGAAACATGAAAAAGTGACAAGTACTAACAATGATGACGGAAGAGTACAATCTGATACTGTCTGCGTGCGGCTAAAGATAAAAAGAAGTTTCATGGTAATGCGAGAGTGAAATTAAAATTAGGTCATGAATAGAACCCACTGCAAACACTTTCTATCCAACATCATAGTTTTACGAATTCAATCTATCACTTTCATCTCCTGTGTGTTGAAAATTCGTGACCAGACGGAGACAGTGGCCAACATTCCCCACTACCTCTAATCCTTGTTTTACACGCTTCCTCCTTTTTTTAATGTTTCTACCACATCACTCAAACGCAGATATTCTAGTACAATCGCATTGTTTACAAATCGAATCAACTACTATTCTTCCCAGCTACTCTTTTATCATTTTTAATAACTTCAAATATAAAAGTTTAACCATTTTTGGTTTCTCCCAACACATTATATCATCTGAAATTGTAAGTTTGCATTTTTTCTAATTAATCTATTCAATTAAGTCACTTCAATTAATTAATAACTAAACACATACAAGAGCGACACAAAAATGGAATCAAATGAAGCGGTCACGATCTGGGAATTGACCTGGTACCCACGATGTTTTTTGTTTCTACCCTGCTGCATCTTCACCGGGTGATAGAACAAATGGTGGCAACATCATGCATATATATAAACATATTTACACACAGCACCGACCAACGGCGGTTAACATGGTTTTTGTTGGTGATAGCTAACAGAAAGGAGCCACCGGCAGCGGCGGGTGCTGGACGGTGACAACGATGGCATCCGGGCGCGGAGGTAGACGCGGGCAAGGCGTGGCTATGAACTTGGGCAGGTCATCCCCGGGCATCAACACTGGCAAGCTCTGACCCTTGTTTTGCTTCACCTGGTAGCACGACCAAGAAATTAAAATTGAAATTAAAATTAAAATTAAAATTATATATATAGATGATGGTTGAAATAAGGTAAATTTGATGAAAAAGTTACCATGGAGGGCTGCGATTGGGTGAGGGAGGGTGCAGGGAGGGGGTGAGAGAGAGATTGGCGAAAAGAGCGTAGCTTGTCCCAGTGGTAGCAGCAGGAGAAGATGCCGCTGAGGCTGAAGATTATGATCAAGAGGAGGGCAGTGCCCAAGGGGAAGCCCAGGGACGGTCGAGATGTGTCGATGTGGGATGGGGAAGGATCTTGGCCCTCCATCGTGTACACTCTGTGTTGGTGATGTTGTTGCTGTTTGGAATGGCAGTGGCCCTGGTACCATTGAAGTAAGAGAAAAATATGAGAAGAAAAATGAAAATGGAGAATGTGAAGACAGAGAGATATATAGAGAAAAGTGTAGTGGAGAGAGTGAAGTACGGAAGATATATCTGTGGGTTTAGTTGGGTTTGGTTCGGTGACGAAGGCCGTCACTGACAGCGATCACCGTTACCAAAAGTTCCTTCATCGTGCTTTTCTTTTCTATTTATCATCAACTCATTTAACAATAAAACAGATTCATAATCTCCTATGCAAGTAAATATCTTAGAACCTTTTGCATTAAATTCAATGACAAGAAAACAACTAATAATTACGAAATTTTGGATATTTATTCTAAGCATAATATCTTCTTTAAGAACTGTTAACTTGTAATTAAGATTGATTTTGGAAAAATAAGAGTTACACCACCTATCCGGTTCTAATAGAGACGAAACGAGAAAGTAACAACTGCAGATGTTGTGTCGCTTGTCCGTTTAAATAGAGTAAAGTGCAAAAATCATATAAAGTTTTTGTCCCACAAATACTATGTTTTTAATTTGTAAATAACGCCGTTCAATGCATACTTGACCTGAAATATAATAAAAACATAATTGTGGCAAGCAGAGAGTTAACTCTCAACATCAACATGCTCATTGCTTGCGAGGATGTAACCAAAACACACAAAATATTTGTGGTTTGAAGTAAATATGAATATTTGTAAAAACAAGCTAATGCAGCTATTGGGAGGCATGGAAGGTTGCATGCTCCAATCTCACCACTTTTTTTCTATCTTTCAAAATTCTTCTCTAGCAATCAAAGACACTTAGTCGTATATTACTTTTTTTTTCAGGTTTAAGATACAATTTTCTCTTGAAAGAGAGTTTAATTTAATTTAATTTTTTAAAAATGTTTATATGTTTTTGTGCTATTTAAAATCTTTGCGTTTAATGTATAAAATTTCAAATATAAAAATAGACATTGTTAAAATTTAGTAAATCCGTCTCACAAAAATGACGTGAGGTGAATATGTTGGTTTATCCTGCATAAATTCTGGTCCATTAACCCTGGTCCATTAACCCGCGGATTTGGAGATTAGTTTGTATAAGAAAAAAAAATTCTTGTTATAATTTTATTTCTATAATATAAAAGTGAATTTCAAAAATAAAAATTTATAGAAGAAAATATTTTACCTTTCAAAATCTGAAACAACTAGTTTAATTTATAGAATTCCACACTTTTTTTTTTCTAGTGGGCTGCGGGCTATTACCACCCCTTTTTTTTTATGTTATGCACATAGTAATAAATTTGATTTGATATGGAGTAAATGCAACTATGTCTTGGAAGTGGAAAGTTTTATCAATGTCTACAAAACATTTGCTATATAAGAAAAAAAAATAGTCAAAAAATTATGTTTTTTAGAACACTTTTTAATTATATTTTTTAAAATGGTACTCGTAAATTACAGAATTTGACTTTTTTCAATTAATTTTTTATTAAAATAAAATACTTTATTATTCTTGTTGTATTATTTACTTTTGTAAATAATTAATTTTCTTTTTATCAAAACTAGATAATTGACTCGTTTGATTCAGAATATAAATATTTTTAACAACATAAAAGTGAAAAAAAATGTAAAATTAAAAAATAACGAGTAATACAAAATCAAATATAATAAATTAAATATATGTTATGTCTATTTCATTTTTTAATTTCCATAAATAATATTTGTAAGCATATTAATATTTGTAATCTCTCGTTTATTATTAGTGTATTCAAACCAATGTAAAATAATTCATGAAATACAACAACATATAAGTTTCCATGTAAACAAAGTAAAAATAAATACAAAAGTTATAATTAAAATTGTTCTAGTTTATTTTTCATTAACATTCTAAAAAATTTTACATAAAAAAATTATTAAATAAATATTAATTTTAGAAATAAAAAATAATTAAATTTTATACTATTTTATAAATTAAAAAAAAATATATTGGTATCCATAGTAGTTTCTATTATTAATAAAACTTTATAAATTAATTTTTAAATTAATATTGAATTAAATATTAAGTTTTTAACTATCAATAATAAAAAATATTTTAAATATTAATAATTTTTAATTTATAAAATAATTTTTAATTTATTTAATATAATAATTTTTTTATTTAATAATTTTAAAATTATTTTTATTTTTAAAAAATATTTTTTATTTAATAATTTTCTTGAGTTGTCTTGCTCGAAAAAAATATTAAAAATTACGAAACAACTTATATTATATGTCACTTTATAGTTTATACATTTCATTACTAATTTTCTGTATTCTCGTTCAAAATATTATAATATATGAAATAGTTCTTGAATGAAAGTTATTAGATTTGAAAGCACAATCTATAAATATTTCTTATGAATTTTTATACCCAATCAGTTTTAAATTTAAAATAAACTGTATAACTTTAAACCAAACTTGTGGCAAAGTAATCTTAATATGGAAAAAATCAAATGATATGAAACACATCTTTAATAAGATCCGATGCATACAATTGGAAAATAAACTAAGTATATAGGCAACATATATGGTGCCTTTTAATATATAATTTTTGTTTCCCTTCCTGCACGTCTGATAAAATTGGAACCATATAAAAATTATGCATGTAACTATATATATATATATATATATATATATATATATATATATATATATATATAT
>Ga0123342_1009672_pt1 | contig 11419 bp, 6 predicted proteins | sample Turbeawhitnodule_FD_89960 | JGI IMG/M metagenome (GOLD analysis project Ga0123342, IMG submission 89960) | Root nodule microbial communities of legume samples collected from Mexico - Turtle bean Mexico white nodule | ecosystem: Host-associated > Plants > Roots > Nodule | place: Mexico: Nepantla... | reverse complement strand
AGTACTCATTTAATTCTACAAAATCTCTAATATCTCTTCTCAAACCACTTACAAACTTAGCTATCTTGGATTCTTCATTATCATGCATAGGAATTCTAGCCAAGGTTGTTTCAAAATCTTTAAAGTAGTCATCTACCGTCCTATGTCCTTGATGAAGCCTTTGGAACTTCAACAAGTGTTCCTTCCTATAAGGAGGAGGAACAAACCTCGCGTGCATACATGCCTTTAAATCGTACCAAGAAACCACGATTGGTCTCTTGTTTAGTCCAATGTCCATTACAATTTTATGCCACCATTGCATGGCATAACCTATGAATTCTAGAGAGGCTAATTTCACCTTTTGGTAATCTTTGATCTCATGCACATAAAAAATTTGTTCACATTTAGCCTCCCAACCTAAATACACATTAGGATCACCATTTCCACTAAAACTAGGTAATTTTACAAATGGAAAATAAGGCTTTGCCACATTTTGGCGTCTATCTTCATGATGATGATGATGCCTCCTCCATCCAATTTCTTCTTCATGGCCATGAGAATTGGAAGAACTTCTTGAAGAATGTCTATGAGAATGGCGGCTTCCATGGTTGGAATGGTTGGACCTATCATGAGTCAATTCAAGTCTTTGTAATCTTTTGGCCAATTGGCTAAGTTTGTCCTCTTTGTGGACAAGTTGTTTTTGGACCTCCACCAATTCCCCAAAAGATGAACTTTGTGATAGGAGTGCGGTTTGGAAGATGCACCACTTGCCATATTAGTCATTACAAAATGAAAACAGCAAACACAATGAACAAACAATTTCAAGAAAACAAGGTTAGAAAACTTGAACAATTATGTTGCGGAAATGGAAAGTAAAAGGCACTCAAAGCACTCCAAAAAATAATTTTTTCCTCAACCAAGCTTCTCTTGGGGTTTGGGTAATTCTCAAATGAAATATGTCAAAGCAACTCACTCTTTCTCAAAACCAAAACACCACAAAACTTTAAGGAACAATAAAAGACAATCAAGAAAAGGTGTAAACAAGAAAAGGCTATAGCAAAAGGAATACAAGATATATGACAAACTCAAAGAATAATGAATGAAAAGACAATCAAGAAAATAAGGTACTCAATTAAAAAATAGCACACAAAAGGAACCTAGAGAAAAGCACTAGAATAGGATGAAGAAAACAAAAAACAACACTACTGGAATTGTGTAAAAACTGTGCGTAACTTTAAAGATTTATCTGGAACTTGATAATGCAAAATGGAATCTGAAATTTAAACCACTGAAACTTCAAGATGTTATCTCAATTTGGGCATTGGAATCACACAAAAACAGTATACCAATTAATTGTGATAAATTTCCGAAAATCACTGCCGCATCACCGTTTTTCCAGAGTCAGAATTTTACACTCGGTACGTATTTCATTTATCATTTTTTTGGTATTTTTATTTTTTATATACTTCTTTTTTTCACTCTGTTGTAACACTTCAAACTACATAAATCCAGATTTTCAGAATTTTTCGGTAACCACAGAAATTTTGATAAACCAAACAGTCAACACGTTTTCAAGAAAAACAGAGAAAACCTAATTTGGAATGAAAAAACATAATTGAGAACTTCAAAAGACACAATAGAATTGATTTTTAAGAACTTGTATGGATCTAACACACAAGCATGAACTCAAAAATAAAAATAAAAGGCACCAAAGGATAAAAAAACAGAAATATAAAACTGCACTCAATGAAAAAACAAGCAACCAAAATTAACAAGAAAAGTACTACAGAGAATTGATGACATTATAGGAGAAAACATGACTTTGACAAAACTTATAGGGATTCAAAATCAAAATGACTCAAACACAATGAATGTGTACCAATTAAAAACAGCAAGAAAGACCCAAATACAGTAAAAACAGAACAACACACACAAAAAGGAACCTAAAAAAAATTCTGCACAAAATAAGGTGCTGGAAAATGCAAATTGCTTGAATTAAAAGTGTCAAATCAACTCAAAACAAGAACAAACCCATGGCTCATGATACCACATGATGTCAGTTGATTAAGAGATGAAGCATCATATGATACTTTCAAGAATTATTTCAAGATTCTACAAACAATTCAAGAACACAAATCAAGAAACCCATTTCAAGAACACAAATCAAGAAACCCATGGGAAACCCATTTCAAGAACATGAACCGAATAAAACATCAACAAGTAATTCCAACCGATTAAAACAATAACCAATGACAAACTATTGATTAAAAACATTCAATAGCAACATTTGACCGATTGAAAATCAAGAAAAAGAAACAAAACATGTTTTAGAGTTTTTGATATAGAATGGGTATGGAATAAGAAGATGAAGAGTTGAAGAAACTTATGTGGTTGAAGACAATGGGAGTGATCACGCCACTTGGATGGTGGATGGCTCCAAGATGAGTGAGAGTGCCGCCACTTGAGGATTCCTAAGACCCACAAGAAAAGACAAAGAGAAGGAGAGCAAGTCACACAAAGAACACTCAAATTCAACAGAGTAACTTCACTTTCAATTTCAATATTCAACTTTAAACTTATGTTTACAAAAGCAAGGCTCCTCTTTATATAGGCATAGAGGACCGGTCATGAAAGGTAAGATACATGAAGAGTCACTTGTAAATGAAAAGGCAAGGCATATGAAAAGACAAGGTAAATGCCACCCCTTTTCAAGTCACTTCCTTATTCTAGAAAAGTGACTTTTCCTACTACTTCCATTTTAATGTTCTATCTTGAAACTATTCTAAAAATATTACAAAAGATATTAACTGGGCTTGGGCCTCATTTTGAAAACACTAATAAGAAGAACTTCAAATGCTTTGGGCCTTGTCCATTTCTTCTATTGATGAAGTCTTTATTTGCTTGTTGAGATGACCCTTAAAGTATAACATCCTTGGTCATCTTCATGTATTTTGGGCTTACATCACTATCCTGGTATGAAAATCTTAATCAAACTAATTCAATCATAGGCAAACTAAAAAAAATATATTTAAAATTGGTATTTATTATGCAACTCACGTATAATGTCCCAAATAATACTTTCTTGAGGATAAAATGGATTTCATATGTTGGGCATCGATGGAGGGGTTTTAAGAGCGACCTTACTAGTCAATATATTTATAGTCAGTTGAGTAACAAGAACCCTTGTGAGATATACTAGTTTCTCAATGAAGAGACGTTGATGAGGGGATGGCGGTGTTGATATCCCTATTGACTGCGAATTGTACGTTGATGATCCTCCCTAACATTTGGTGGCCTTAGGTAAATTTTATTCCAATTATACTTTTTGGTTTATATTTTGTTTATTCTCATATATTTATGTGGTCTTAGGTAAAATCTATAAGTTAGGATCGACCATCCACCACCGGACGATTAAGGATGATATGATACGAGTGGTAGTTATAGATGTTTGAGATTCTTCGACTTAAGTTCCTGTCCCCACTAAGAAGGTTCAAATAGTAGGACAGGCCCTAGGGATTTTTATCATTTGGTCAACTAGATTGGCAAGGTTGATTGTAGTAAAGCTTGTTTTTATCCTTTTTAATATCTTCACACGAGTTATATTTATATACTAATTTTACTTAAATTTAGGATGAGTCTAAAAATTCAAAAAGTTGTCAACCCTTCAGAACCACAAATGTCTTCTCTTCCACAACTTTGTGCACTGGTAGTGACAATCGAAAAGCAAATTGTCCAATTAGATTTGCCTCCTGATATTGTAGGCAGGACCAATATCATCCTTTTTTTTATACGTCGTAAGGATATTTGTGAGATTGCTACTAATACTGATCAACTATCTATATCGTTTCTACAACTTTGGTTGTTGTAAATATACTTTCATTAACCTTTAAAATAATTTAATATATCCATATTTTACTTTAACATTATTTTTTCAATGTTTAAGGTCTTTATATCACCTCTGTATCGAGAAGAAGAAATCTTCTACTTATGGATTTCTTGACCCAATTGCCATTTAGAGTGTAAGAAATAAAGCGAGTGAAGTGCAAACATACTTAATAAAGACATTTCAAAATGCATGCAAAGAAGTGTATTTAGCACCTTACTTGAATCAGTAAGTATATAATTTTAAATTACAGTTAATTAATTTATAACTTATTATTAATATTATTATAACTTGTAGGGGTCATTGGTAATTGTTGGTCATTATTCCTCGTCATTTTCTCGTGGTTATCTTGTGGCCATCAAACATTTACTAGACACTTAAGTTTTTTAATTGTATTATATTTCCTACCATAATGATTAATATGAATTAACGAATGTCTACCTTTTTATAGGGCTTTGGAGGCTCATTCAAGATTGCAAGGCCTTCCACATGTAGCTAGGAAGAAGATAGAATTAATTACACCTAATGTAACTTATTTGTCCCACCATTATTTAATTATGATATAAAATATATTATATGTGTTTTAATTTGCATTTCACATCAATCGAGAAGCTATAAGTGTGAATATTATGTAATGAAGCACATGCACACAATCATATATGCAAACATTACTGACTCATGGAGAGTGATAATAAAAAATTTACTCGAATACCTTAACTATTTAATTGTGAATTTCACTTTTTATTGATTAAGTCATTTTTTTTAAATTATTCAAGGACCCAACTCCATTCAAGGATAAAGATATAGAAGACATTAAAGTGCACCAGGCTTCATTCTTTTTAAATGTTTGTGATAAGATGCAAAATTCGTTAGTTTATTGATCAATGAATAAGTTTGTCTATAAATTGTATGCAATTTCCTGAATAACATTGATATGCAGATGATTGTTATTAATGAATAAAGTAAAATTGATCAATGATTAAGTTTGTTTGAAAAAATTGTATGCAATGGTCTAAATAACACTGATATGCAAATGATTTTTATTAATGGATGAAAGAAAATTAATCAATGAATGGGTTTGTCTGAAAAACATTGATATGGAAGTGGTTGTTATTAATGAATGGGGAAAATGTGACCAATGAATGAGTTTTTTTGTAAATTGTATGCAATTGTATAAATAACATTGATATGTAGGTGATTGTTATTAATGAATGGAAGAAAATTGATCAATGAATGAGTTTGTTTGAAAGGTGTATGCAATTGTCTGGATAACATTGATATGCAAGTGATTATTATAATAAATAGGGAAAAATTGACCAATGAATGAGTTTGTATGAAATTTGTATAGAGATGATTGTTATTAATGAATGCAAAAAAATTAATAAAGCAACCATTTTTTCTAAAAAAAAAAGCAAACTTACTATAATGGTTATTCCAATAGATGACATAAAAAGTCTTATTTACTGTGACGGTTCTGATGGGAACCATCATAGTAAGTTGTATTTTCTATGACAATTGTAAAAATATCAATCATAGAAAGTTATGTTTGAATATATTATGACAAATATTTTGTACATTTTTTAATGGTTTATAGGCAATAGTCATAAGTTAACTTACTATGTCAGTTTTTCAACCGACTTTGAAAGTGCAGAATTTTTATAACGTCTGAATCTATATCGTTATCAGAACCGTCATAAAAAGTCTTGTAGAACCGTCATAAAAAATCTTTTTCCACTAGTAATTAGTACATTTGTCTCGTCTTAGTTTTCAATTTCTTTCAAAAGCTGAAAATACATCTTAGAGTGCATGACATGGACTAACCTAACATGCTATGGATTTGGCAAACACAATAAATAGATAGAGTTAATGTTAAATACATTTGGTGATTCTATCTTTCCACAGATAATGGTAATTACTCACATTCCTCTAAGTTAACTGGCTCATGATTTAATACTAAAGAGAAAAAACTTTCATTATATTTTCAACACCAAATATTTTAATATTTATGATTTAGATTATTAATAAAACTTAAATATCTCATCAACCTATTATACAATTCAACATCCACATTATACTTATACTAGGATAATTTACCTCTACGGTAATGTAATTTATAAACAAACACGTCATTTGATTTTATTTCATTCCAATATAAGTATTTATTCATCATATACACCGAAAATATTATAAATTAAGCATATAACATTAAAAACCTTTAAGATTAACTTCATAAACAAAGCACTTAATTTAATGTGAAAAAATATTACTTTAATGAGTAATTGATTACTTTTAAAAAAACTCTTTTTTTTTGGATGACCTATCATTTACTCTGAATAGTCACTTTAATTAGAAAAGTAAAAAATTAAGAGTAATTTACCTTGTCTCGTATATTGCTTTAACAAATTTCGAATCATTTTATGAACAAATTCAATTTTCCCATGACACGTTCAAACTTGAAATTTACACAAAATATTAGACATAAATCTCAGATCCATATATATATACATATATGATACACACTAAAGATTTAAATTCTACTAAGGAAACAATTCAACATAATCAATCAAAATTTCCAACTTAATCCAATTTTGTTATATGAAATGTTCTTACCCGACCATTAACTCAAATCGTCAATTCTACTTATGTTAGGACAAAGTTAGCTCCCTTTATTTTTAGTTTACTTACTATCTTAGAAATTTAAGGCCGAAAGAGAAGATGAAGTAAAACATATTAGAAACTAATCAAAACCTAAATATTAACCACTCCAAGATTAAGATATAATTCAGATATCTGTACCATCTTAAACCTTAAGACACATAAAATTTTGAGAAAAAAAAGCTTGCCCAAAGCTACAACCTCAAATTGCTGTTATGTTCTTGTTTTTAGTAGCTTGTAGTCCATGAAATTGTTATTGGAAAGCAAGAAGAAGAAAGAGTGAGGAATATAGGAGAGTGCTGCTGTTTTTGGTGAAGGAGTAAAATCATATCTCTATTTGCACCCCTTTACTTACTAAAATCAACCCCTGTTCTCCTTTCCTTTATATAAAGCCCAAAAATAAGCCCATTTCTGATTTCAATATACCCATTAACCCAAATTACTATTCGCACCCACCCCTCTTAATTACACTATCCTTCCTCATAAACTTCTCCAATAACCCTCAAATGCATCTTTAATTTCATAATTTTAAATATATATTTAAAATTATGAAATTAAGGATGCATTTGACATTTGAGGGTTAGGCAATTTCTTTTTGCACCATATATTTATGACATGCACCCAATGCAAAATTTAAAATCCAACATTGTCCTGATTTGATTTTTGCTTACGGATGTACAAATTCAGAAGCGATTTTTATACATTATGGATTTCGAAATCCAGAATGTCATTTTCATATTTCATTTAAGCTTTTGAATGGTCATATCCAGAAGTGAGTTATGAGTTCTGGATTTTTATATCCAGAGTGGTGTGCTGTAAATGGTGTTGAAGATTGAGATCTAGAACTCATTTATGTTTGCTTACGGATTTTGACATCCAAAAAATTATTTATGTTGTCCAAATAAACTTCTAAGTGGTGAAATCTGGAAGTGACATATTAGTTCCGATTTGTATATCCAAAATTCTGTAATTTGAGTTATGGATATGAATAATTCTTTAAAAATAATATGAATATGGTGCAGGAGAATCAACCACAAACATAACTCCGAAGGAATAAAAGGACATGCGCTTTATTCCGTAAGCCCAAAACAAAATGTACAATGCAACTCACTCATTCTCCAAGCGCGTGGGACCATGCTTACTGAAAAACCTAAATTAATATTATTTTATTATTTTTCTTTTTAATTACTACTCCCTCTCTTATAATAAGATTGTTTCGTCCAAATTAACGAAACATTTAGCTTTTTTTTTTAATGTAATTTTACTCCTTTTATATCTATACTTTTTCTACTTTTTCCTCCATATTAACTAAAATGTTGCACGTTTATAACTTATATTAATTCAAACGTAATGGTACACTTTATTTGTTCTGCTTGTTTCTTGTTATTTATTCACTTATAACTCACTCATTCTCAATCAATAATTGTTCTCTCTCCATATTAATTTTAAAAATGTTACTATAATAATACTATATAGGACATATTCAATACATTTTATACCAACTTTATATCTATTATTTTATTTTTTTTATCCTTTCTTTGTTTTACAAAAACAAAAATTCATTATATTATCTCTATCTCACACTAATTATAACTACAAGTAATTTACTTTCTTTTTTTCCTTTCTTGATGTGAATCAAATGGGTCTACACTATTTTTTCTTTTATCTTTCAAAGAGTTATTGTTGAGCTAGGAGGGTTTTTTTTCTATATTTGTTTGAAAAAAGTTAAACTTTCTTCCATAAATTTCAATCTGAATTTTTTGTTTGACTTGTTGTACTTTTCTCCTTTAATTTTAGATTAAGGTAAATATGATCAAATTTTCTTTTTTGGATGGGAACATTTACAAATACTTTGTATCTATTAAAAATATATTTAATGTTTAAATAAGACTAAAAATAATTATTAAATAAAAATTAATTCTAGAAAAAATAATAATTATTATATTAAATAGATTATATATTATTTTATAGATTAAAAAATTATTGGTATATAAAATAATTTTTATTATTAATAAAATATATAAAGTAATTTATAAATTGGTATCTATAATATTTTAGTGGCTAATTAAATACTAATTTATAAATTACTTTATAAATTTTATTAATAATAGAAATTATTTCATATATTAATAATTTTTTTAGTCTTTAAAATAATATTTAAATTTAGTCAATATAATGACTAATTATTTTTTATTTTTAAAATTTATTTTTATTAATAATTTTTGTATAATTTTTACAGTATAATAAAAAAAATAAGAATATAACTGAAAAAATATATATTATCTTGAAATTTTAAAAATATAGACAAAAAGGGATAATTTTTTCTTTAAAACAAACTATTGTAGATAAAGAGAGAGTGTAAACTTTTTCTTATAGTTCTATTTATATTATCATATACATGTTGTATGTATAAAAGCTCTTAGATTAATTTATCTACAATCTGATAACTTTATGTAATATTATTAATAATTAAATACTAATTTAAAAATTATTTATTAATAAAAATCAATTTATATATTAATAATTTTTTTAATATCTAAAATAATATTTAATTTAATCAATATAGCAATTAATTATTATTTTTTAAAAATTATTTTTATTTAATGATTTTGTAAAATTTGTTTCTATTTAATAATTTTTTCATGTATTGAGTAATTTTTTATCTAATATATTTGTATTTATTTATTTTCCTTTTTTCTCTTTATAATTCTATCTTTTTACAGTAACTAAAAAAAGAAGAAAAAGTGAAATACAAAATAAAATTGGATTTATTCGTTTTTCATTTTCTCGAAGAATGGTAATCTATAATTCAGCAAAAAATTAGAATAAAATATAATGGTCATGTATATACATGACACCATGCTACAAACCTGCTACCCTATAAGTTACATAAGAAAAATATAATTCAGATCGAATTTTAACAAACTTATTTTTTATTAGAACAATTTTTTATAATTAACAATTTTGAAATAACCCTACTATTTTTTAGAATGTGTTAAAATTTTAACTTGCTTTGAAAGTATTTTCTGAGGGAGAAATTTAACCCATTCCAATAAAACTTTCAAAAACTAATATTTAAAATAAAAAATTAAATATGATTTTTCTTTCTCAAGTCCATGATTTTCAGTTTTGTGATGAAGGTTTTGCTGAGAGGTGTACTACTCATCCAAAAATGGGAAATGCCAAGTGTCGAGGAACATCATAATTAGGAGAAACTCTTTTCATATATTCCCCTTGAGTCGGAATCTATTCATCTTCCACTGCGATCATGACACCTTTAAATTTATCTTTTCTTCTTCTTCGTATAAAGGAAACATGAGAGAAAGATAAGACGAAGCAAGTGACAAGAGCAACATAAAGAGTAAATGAGAGAATCGATAAAGTATATATGTTCTATTTTTATTGGGCCATGTATCTTTAGGCTTTTCTGTTAAGGTTTTTTGTTTTTTACTTTCCTTTTCTTCTTCTATTGTTTTTCGTCGCTGCATTTCCCTATCTCTGTCCCTTTCAGTGCTACATTAGGGTTTTCTCTATCTTTGGCTTCTTGATTCTCTCTTGCTAAGCAGAGCTTCTTTCTTTGAGTCCTTTCTAGCTTCCGCAGGTTTGCTCTATCAATCCCGAAGACTCGCGTCAACTCTGTTATGGTATCAGAGCTTTTCCTTTGAAGAGCTTTGCTGCGCACTGTATTCCTCTTTCATCTTCTCTATCTTTATGAATCTTTTATGTGCTTACGACCTGTTTCTTGTTTTCTTTTAGCGAAATGGCAGAAGAGCGAACAACGAGAACAAATACACCTACGCTGGAACCCTCCACAAGCAGTTACCTTTATCTCCATCCTAGTGAGAATCCAACAACTTCATTGGTCTCGCCAGTGCTTGACTCAACGAATTACCATTCCTAGAGCAGGTCCATCATAACAGTGTTGAGTGCGAAGAATAAGGTGGAATTCGTTTTGGGTACTCACCCCTATACACCAACGAACGACTCTACACATTCAGCTTGGATCAGATGCAACAACATGGTTGTTTCATGGTTAGTGCATTCGGTATCTCTCCCAATTAGACAAAGTATTATTTGGATGGATGTAGCTGTCAATATCTAGAACGACTTGAAAACTAGATATTCGCAAGGTGATCTCTCTAGCTGATTTGCAATTTGAGGCATCTTCTTTGAGTCAAAACAACTTATCTATAACTGACTATTTTACAAAACTCAGAATTATTTGGGATGAGCTTGATAACTTCCAACCTAACCCTATATGTGTTTGTCAAATTAAGTGTACTTGCTCTGTAGCTTTTGATATCAGTAAAAGAAAACGCGAGGACCAAGCTATGCAATTTCTACGTGGGCTTAATGATCAATTCAACAAAATTCGATCGCACGTACTTGATGAGCATATACTTATTCACACTCACTAGCCTTTTTCATGAATTATTGGACTATAAGAATAAATAAATCCATTGTTTTAATTTAGATTCATATAATTGAGTTTATTTGGGCTTTAACTATTATTATTGTTAATTTTGTGTTTTTAGAATAAATTATCAGGAGGAAGCATCTACCTTTGTGAATGGGCCAAATATGCAAAAGTCCAAGTTGCTTCTTGAACCAAAACAGAAAACAAATTCTGAGGAGAAGAAAGATAAAATAAAATCTACAATATCTCCGAAACAGAATTAGAAGCAAATCTTCTGCAAAATATAAGAATTCTGGAAAGTTGGAAACTTGGAAATTGTTAACAAAGTATAAACTATAATATTTTCCCAAGATCCTTGGAGAAGAAAAGCCTATAAAAGGACATAAGCATCAAGGAGAAAAGAGGAAGCTTCATAGGGTTTTCTTAGTTTCTTTTCTTCTTTGTAATTCTTTTGTTTTGCCTCTGCATGGAAGGCTAAACCTTTT
>Ga0123342_1009671_pt1 | contig 11419 bp, 7 predicted proteins | sample Turbeawhitnodule_FD_89960 | JGI IMG/M metagenome (GOLD analysis project Ga0123342, IMG submission 89960) | Root nodule microbial communities of legume samples collected from Mexico - Turtle bean Mexico white nodule | ecosystem: Host-associated > Plants > Roots > Nodule | place: Mexico: Nepantla... | reverse complement strand
TCATCATCATCATCATCATCATCATCATCATCATCATCATCATCATCATCATCATCATCATCATCATCATCATCATCATCATCATCATCATCATCATCATCATCATCATCATCATCATCATCGCAACCATATAATCACTTTTATCATTTTTATTACCACACAACTATCATAACTTGCGTTATTACTAGTATTTACTAATAAATGAATATAAATAATATTTATATTATTTTTATACTAACATATTTTTATTTGGTTCTTATATCATATTTTATGTGTGTTTTAATATGTTAGAATAATTTTATTACAGTTTAAGTATTAATAGTGAATTTTTTATGTAGTCTGTGACATTTTAAGTATTCACAAGAAACACTTTATTTAATGGAGTGAATATTTTATTATGAATGGAAGCATGACATTTTTTGTGTGATTATTTGTCCTATTTATATGGCATATATACTTATGTTTGACAATGATTTTATTTTCATTGATAAACAGAGCAAAATATTTTCCCTGTCTTGATTCTCTTTGCTTGGAAAAATTCATTTTTCTCTCAAAATTATGTAAATAATAAAATGTTAAAGGCTTTTTATTATAGATTGTGAGATAGGAAATTCCCATAGTTTTGCATAGTTTTGGCTTCACTACGTATGGTTCATTTGGAGCATTTGATTTAGCTATTGGTATTGAGCATCACTGTGTTTTAATTATTCTGAAGTTAGTCTTACATAACAATTGAGAACAAACCAAATTTATATGAATAAGTGGTTGAATTTTTTTTACAAACATCATAAACTCGTGTTAATCAACATGTTGTCTTAGTGAAATTTGTTTATCTTGTAAGTATGTATAAGGGATTTGATCCTAAAATTCATGAGTATAATGGAGAAACAAGTTTATAAGTGAAATGATATATGAAAATCCAATAAAATAATAATAAGTACTTTTATTTACGTGTAGAAAAATAAGAATAAATATTTTATTTTTATGAATTTAATCTTAAGTTTTTCAAATTTTAATGGTGAATTTTCTTTGTATTTATCTTTCTCTTAAGAAAATGTTGTGTTCTTTCATATTTATCTTTTTTTTTCTTCTTTTGTATTTTGTTGATCTTGTTTTCTTCTAGTTGTTTTTACATTGTTCCTTCAACGGTCAAACCATTATAATCATTTTTCATAGATTTGTGAACATTACTGATTGAATTGATTGTTAACACATGAATTTAATTGTTTCTTCATTTTAATAAGTGCAAATATATTATAATTCAATTTTGAATTGATTAAATCTTGTTTTGATTAAATCTTGTTTTGATTAAATGTGTTTGAATTTTGTTGTTTCATATTGAATGTTTGATAGATCCAAAATTCAAAACACACAAATAGAATCTTGTCACTAAATGAGACATTATTCATTAACTTAGAATATTAATCAGAATTACATCTAAAATCAACAATCCGGATCTTCTAGAATATTGTTTATTTTTGCAAAGCAATAGATGTCAATGCAAAAACAATGTGTAGTTATGGATCACCGTGAAAATCATGGACATGACATTGCATGTCATACATTGTATCTATGTCTATCCGTCAACCTTCATATCGTCTAGGGTGTAAATTGAACAATGGTAGGTTCTAAACTTCATAAACATCCCTTAAAATGATCTTTTGAGATAGAGATTAATGATTGATCACATTCAAGGTAATTAAGTAATACACATGAAAAAAATCAATAACTTCATTTCACAAATTTTTATGTTTCATAAATGATGTAATTCTTGGAAGGATGAGAGGATTTTGATAAACTCAATAAGTATTGGAAAACTCAACAAAAACCATGGAAAAACAAAAGAAGTTGGCAAAATCATGAAGAATCTATGGATTTTAATTCAACAACAATGAAAATCAAGGTAAAAACAAGAACCAATAACAAAAAGAAAATCAAAATAGAAACAAGAATCAGTAACAACAAGGAAATTAAGGCAGAAAGAAGAAAAGAATAAAAAAGGAAAATGAAAATGGATTAAGAGGATACACCACCTTTGAAAAAGACTATCAAAGGATAAATGCAAAGAGGATTTTTCACTTGAAAAAAAAAATTCTAAAATAAGAACTAAAGTAAAAGTAGAAGTCTATCAAGATCCTAAAACAAAGTGATTTTTATGACTTTGACATTTATTTATACAAGAAATATCACGACCAAAGAGCATGAAGAGTCACTAATGATGTGTTTAGAAGAAAGAGATCATAATTGTGAAGATATGAATAATTAAACTCATTAATAATATGTTTAATGTTTAATTAATTTTTAATCTAAATTAGTACAAGAGCAGTTCTTTGATTATAGGAGAATCACATTACCAATTATTTGATTTGAAGAGAGACACACACAGATAGTTACTCAATAGTCACGTGAGTATTCCTTGAAAGATTAAAAAGAAACATGAAATAATTACAACATTCACATGCACTTGAAAATAACATGTGAAAATTAATAACTACGTGTTTTATAATTATTCAAATTTTGTGGAAGAACATGAGACAAAAATATGAAGTCATATGCACTTAAAAGTGACATGGAAAAGGTAATTATAACCAACAAATGTGCTTAAAAATTTGTATTATATTATTTTAATAACTTATTATTATCAATATATTTATTTTAGTATAGTTAAAATATTTCATGTGAGTTAAAATAGTATTGTTAAATAATTTAACTTATGGCAAGCACAATTTTGAATATTAGTTTATAATTGAATTATTAATAAAAATATGTTTTTATTAATTCTATTTTTAGAATATTTATTATGTTTATTAATATTTATTTTTTCCCATTTCATTATAAAACACAGAAAAAACAAAATATAACTTTTTTTATTTCAAAATACAACTTTAATTTTTTATCAGTTTATGCTTGCTACTGCATTAAAAAAATGTATTTTTTTATAAACTTATATGAATAATAGTAATAATAATAATAATGTAATGCAATTTAATACTTTTTATGTTTTTATTAATTTTTTATACAATCCATAATAATACTAATTTATATTCCAAATTAAATTACACAATCCAAATTATAATTACATATTCAATATTTTTCTCTTATTTTATAATTTTAATTATTTCTTCCCTTACTTATTAATTTTCTTAAAAGAAAAAATAATCAAAATTTAGTTATTCGAAAACTGAAATTCTATATATAGAAGCACTATTTAAAGTTGGGAATTCCATTTTCCAAAGATTGAATTTTGAAGGTAAACAGAATTTATTTGGATTTTTAAAAAAAAGTTTATTTATGAAAGTGACTAATTATCCATTATTAGATACATTTATATAGATAGTTTACAGCAGTAGAATGAGATTTATGTAAGTGTGGTGAAAGGTGAAAAAAAAAGGACAATGAGGTGGACGTAACAGGAAAACAGCCCGGTCGCCAACACGCCGCAACACATGCGTAAACCCACCGTCGATGACGTCACCCACACGTGAACCCATTATTACTTTTTCCCTTACCTTTACTTTACCATGCCACCCTGGCCCCACCTTCTCACGTGCGCCCTCTTATTCTACATAAATATATAATATAATTTTAATAATATATTGTTTTTTATTTATATTTCTTTGGGGGAGTCAAAGTCCTTCTCTGCTTTCCACCTCTCTTTCGTTCGTTCTTTCTTGTTACCATAATCTTGTTTTTTGCTAACAATATTTTATGGGTGTCACGCTCCCAATCTAACACATTATTGACTTTCTCCTTGACAACTATGTTTTTGCAATCCCAATAACCCTTTACTTATTATATATAATAACATCAATTAATTGTACTATTAATTGTCCTCCACACTTTCCGCCATCAGCATGGGACCTATGTTTCGTTGAATTTTTCATTTTTATATTTGCTTCATCAAACTTCCATGTTCCTCATTTCTTCCTTCTTGTTCCATGCCTTTGTCCTCCATGTGGCACTTTTTTACTTGCTTCAAATCATGCCTCCTAATCTTTCTACACCTGGTTTCTTAAGTGCTGATTAAGTCAACTCCACCTATGTTTCTATCCCGTGATTACACTTCCAACCAACTTCATTAATCTTGTTTTTCTTTTCTATTTTCTTTGCTTCTTGTTCTACCCTTCAATTTTCCGGGTCAAGCAAGAAAGGTTCAATGGGTAAGATCAACCACAAACATGATGTGTCTCTGGATTGGAAACTTAAACTTGTTCACATTTTTCTAGCTCCTTCTCATTGCTTATGTCACACAAAGAATGATCCAAGCGTGCCACAGTTTTCTATTATAAGCCTGTTTGAGTTTGCCACAGTTTTCTATTATAAGCCTGTTTGAGTTTTAGGCTTTGGGACACTTTTTCACACCAGAAATCTTACTAACGCAGTTACCAATTTTGTTTGACACGAGCTATGTCTCTTTAGGTGATGATGGTACATACATTTTTAAGCCTTGGAATTGTATTTAATGCAAAGATTAAGTTGTAATGGTAAATAATTTATAAGGCCGCGGCAATAATATAAAGGTACAATCTCTGAACAGGTGAATAGGTGAAAGCAAGAATGTTTCGACAAATATTCGGCTTGAATATTGAATTTTTACTGCATGCAAACCAAACCAAACATATTTATATGATCTCTAACTTCTCTCCTTGTCCTTCCACCCTTTTCCTCCACAAAAATTTGAAGAGAGGAGTGAAACAAAAAGAAGAGGATAACACGAGTTATGATGATTGCAATCAAAATTCCAAAAATCCAAAACCCAAAATCCAAGCATCTCCTTTGAGATGAAATAGAAACATTTATGTGGGGGTGGATATTAAAAAATTAGATGAGAGTGGGTCCTTCCTTCCATTGCAGCAGCAGGAAAGGGGTAAAGGGTCAGAAAATGGGAATAGAGGACTTGATGAAGCGTCTGTACAATTGAAAGAATGGTTTATTTTGCCCCACTACACTCCTACATTGTTGCTGCCAGAATCCATGAGAATAGTCAACCTCCTGGCTGATTTTATGAAGTCACTGCAACAACATGAAAGAGATAAACATGCAAGACTCTAGAACCGACTACAATTTCCAATTCAATAATTCAATATGGCTGTGATTGTGATTATTCCTACCTGAATGGTTCATCACCAATGTGTTTGACAGCTCCATTTGAATCGCGATAGAGCACCTGACTTAACATCTCAGATTTTTCTATGCCAAACATGTCTGTCAGCCTTCTGTAGAGTTCATCATAGGACCGAAGCAATGAGAGGTCCATAGTCCTTCCTACATCTTCTGACTCCATAAAAACTTTACAATGACCAGTCTCCAGACCGGCCTCGGTTTCTTGGGGGTTATCCCTGTACCACTGAAACCTCTCACAAGAGGAACGTTCGTGTTGGTGTTGGTGTTGGCCATGCTGCTGCTGATGCTGATGAAGAGCCGATCCAGAACCATCAGAAAAATTAGCCACTTTATCGGCATGTCCATCGGAGGAACAATTTCTGTTAAGAACTGGGGAGAAGGTGTCAACGGAGCTGCTGAGAGAGATCTGCTGCTCGGTGAGAATTTTTTGGCCGAAAAGCACGAGCTGGGGTGTCTTCTTCCCTTCATCCATTTTCTTTGAAGATTGAGTAGAATTTGCCATAGATAGTAAGCAAGAGACATTCTCACTGATGGTGGGCTTTTGCAATGTGAGGTTATTAGAGATTCTCATTGGCGTAGCAGCGTGATCAAGAGGCGGGAAACCAGCAGGAAATAGACCTGAATGTAGTTTACTGAAGTGGAGATCCGATATGGATAGACCATAGTGAGCATGCCTGGCTCCCTGCATGCCAGCAGGAGTACTTTCGGGTAGACAACCAAACTGGTTGGTGTTGCTGGGACCTAGAAGGTTGCCGGAAAATGTTGGCAAATGAATCTGGCCATCAAGGGGGAAATCTGGGTGTTGATGCAATCTCAATTTCTTCCTTGGTGGTGAGAATGGGGAAAGATGAATGGCAGGCATGTTTGACACCAATTCAACCAGCCAAGGGCTCACCCTTCTCACGTTTTGAAGTAAATCTGGTTCATCCCATGTCACCTATAAATATAACTTCACCTAATTACTCTGACTTCACACACAGCCAAATGCAACTACTTACAAAACAAGACACAATCATATGTGAATGTACAACCAACATGTTTTCTAAATCTATTGGTGCCAGCCAACATAAATTAACATGGATGATTGACCCTATAAGACTTAATAATAAATCAGCAGCAATTCATGATATTGCAGTAATATGTAATGTTGTATTCTAGTTCAAAGGCAACCGTATAGAAAGTATGATGTTACCTGGAGAAGTCTCCAAGGTGAGTTAGGCCAGTTAAGGGGATCGGCAACCTGAACCGAAGAAATCGTTCCCATGAACCAACTTATCCGTGAGGAGTCCTCAGTTTCAAAGGCCATCTTGAACCTTATTCCAGAACACCACCTAATCTGCAGTGCTGCTTCTACTAGTGGGGCCTTCACACAAAATTCCGGAGTACTTGCCCGAGGGTAGTAAACAACCTCAAATGGTTGCTTATTGGCCGCGAGATTTGCAGCTTCAACAACAGCTTCTGGTCGCACTTTGCCTCTGCCCGTCATACTCACACTTGGGTTCAACCCATTGATATTACCATTTCTCAGGATTCTGTTGTCCTCCTCCCTCAGAAAAGGTGAAAATCCACCATAGGCCATAGGACAACTTCCTCCAGCAGGGTTCCACCCAGAGGAGCCCTCAGGTCCTCCACCAATCCCCTTCTTCGCTCGCCGAATCCCGACACACAGATCCCCGTTTTCCGCCCTCAAAAACACAATTGAGTCTCCTGCAACAAGCTTCTTGTGATTCACAAAAGTACTCCATCCAGTGGTCAACAGATGTCGCCTCGGCGTGCCCCTGTAGATGTGTCTAAATTTCCATGTTTCTCCATGGACATCCTTGGCAAGGATGTTCTGAACAGGAGGATCAGCCGAGTAATCTAGCCTAGGGAAAATTGTCTCAGCGCAGTACCTTGGTACAGAAAACCCCCCACCATTGTTGGCATCAGATTGGGTCAAGGTTTTTGCAAATGAAGCAGGCTTGTCCTGAGTTTCAGGTCCAACAACATCACGGTCATAATCAGCATCATTGACGCTCATAGGAGCAAGCCTGAGTTTGGCATAGACCTCATCGGTCTCAGGATCAGCCATGTATTTGATGGAAGCCACTCTGCATGGAACCAAAGGCGAAACCTTAGGACAGGTCCTGAAGTTAACCGCTCCACATGCATGTTCAGCATGGCCCTGAGGGAAGTAATAGACCTTGGTGTTCACCGCTGGCATCTGCACCATGCCACCTGCACACGCATGCCATAGTTGAGGATCCAAACACTTCTCCGCCTCCTTCGATTTCTCCTTTGAGTCCATGAACGTAATCATCTCTCTCAACAACGCTCACTCCAACTGTAAATTTTCCCAAATTGAGCGTACCTTTTTATGACAAAAAATCGTGAGGATTCAGATAAAAAAGCATTAATTTCTGAATTAAAATATCACCCCAGTTGCATTTTTATGAGCCTCTTTCTTACCTTAAAAAGCATATATATGATCACTCCTGTCCACAACAATTCAGAGAAAACTCAGAGTGGTAGTTGCAAATTTTATTTCCACTGAGAAAGAGAATCCCAGTCGCCCACAGTTTCTGATTCCGAGTCCCAATTTTGCTGACTGACCAATTCAAATCTCTCTAAATTGTTGTCAATAAATAGCTTTGTCTCCACAACTTTGACACAATAAATTAAAAAAACCTAATGTCATGGACAATTGAAGGGGTCAAAGAGTGGCTTTCATGGAAGCAAGAGTGGTGTGTTTTACAAAATTAGAAATCTGAAGGAAGAAGTTGAAGGGCACCAAATTTGTGAAGAGAAGGTAGTTTCAGTGAAGTTGGAAGGGAGAGTTGGACATAGGTTGATAAGTTTGAAAGTGGATCATTGCAGAAACATGAACATGAACATGTTACAGAACACAGTTCAAGATCTAGGACACAACACAACAGAACAGAACAGAGAACGTAACACAACACAACACAACAGAACAGTCTGAGTCGCTGTCTTGTCTCTGAGAGTGGTAAAAGGAAGATAATAAAAAGGGCAAGAGGATAGAAGAAACAAAAGAAAAGAGAAAAATCTGTAACTGCCCGCACAAGAATCTCTGCAGGAAGATCTCCAAAATTGAAGCAGAAAATTCTGAGGTAACAAAGACCCGGGAAAAGGAAGAGAAGAAAAAAAAACGGAATTCAGAAAAGCGAATCTTTGGGGTTCAAATATTGGAAAGCCACGAAGTGTGTGGCCGACATGGATGCACAGATAAAAGGGGAGGAACAGACCCACACTCTTTGCAGAGCAGAGAAGGCTTTTGTTTTTTGGGCTATGGATGATGCAATGCAATGCAAGACTCCAAAAGCACACACGCACCATGACACAACACACCAAACAAACTAACACAAAAATAAATATTAATTAATTAACTAATTAATAATTCAATAAATCAATAAACAAACAAACAAAAACCCTTTCTTTACCTACAAATATCAAAGGGTGGTGCTTCCTTGCTGGTGGACTACTTAGTAATAATAATCCCACTCTCTCTGTCTCTGCAACTGTTTCCTATTTTCCTTCTCACAACACAATAATATTCACCCTCCCATTTTTAAACTTTATCTTCAAAATGTTTTCTTATTAATTCATAATCTAAAGATATTTACAATTCACCATCACAATATCATTTTTCTTTTAACCTCCTCCTCCTTCTCAATCAAATTTCTTTTCGCCATTTTCTTCGGATCTCAAAAGTAAACCCTTATCTTCAGAAGCCAGCAAAACAACAAACACATCTTAAAGGAAGCTGAGTTGTATCGCCTGTTTTCAAATATATATATATATATATACATACATTTTCAGCTTATAGATATTTTTTAAATCTAGTGAAGAAACTCATATTATTATTATTATTATTATTATTCTACTTTTTCAAAATAATATAATATTTAATCTTTAACATTTAATATCATAAAGATTAAGATAATCTCGTGGATTTGGAAAACCCTTTAGACAACAAAAGAAAATGGGTTATAAAAAAATGAAAGTGATGACAGAAATGGTTTTATTTTTGGTGGAAGGAAGTGGTTAGCTATGTGTATGGGTGTGGGATTGTGGCATAGGTAATAGCTTCAACCCCACTGCTTAGTTTTAACCTTAGCTTTCAGCATGTGAACACACACACACAAATACAATTCAATTTGGTGGCTACCCCACTCACTCAAACAATTTCAAGAGGAAAAACAAAAAGGAGTTTTTATCAAACACAAACATGGTTTATAGTATGCACATTACCATAATCGAAAGTTTGAACACATGTTTTTTTTTTGCCAATACTATTCAAATTACCCACCTAATTGAACTGTGTTAAATGAATTGGTCATTTACTAAATACTCTAATTAAGATGTGATATTTGAAAAAAAGAAGATAACATGGTATGAAGATCTAATGTAAATGATATTGATTCACGTATGATTAAATGTATTTAAAATTCAGGTAGTATCGTACCAAACATTATATTTTTGTGAAGTTTAATGGTGGGTCCAAGGTTCCATGGTCTTTGAAGCCAACGTAGTCAAGACTCGAGTATGACCCCACTTTTTATTGTCTTCTTGGTGGATATGGTTTTAGACAAATTTTGTGTTTTAAAAATTGGACTCACGATTTAACCCACCAAAAAATTGCTAATTAATAACTTATCACCTCATTTACACGGATACAATATTAAATATTAGTTAACAATTTTATATACTAGGGTAAATTAGTTTAACTATTCAATCTTAAGGTGAAAATGTTTAGTATTCTACACTGTCTAATTAATTACTTGCCATAATCAACAAATACCCCCCAACATCTACCACACTGGTGGACAATTTTTGACCCTACGATGAAAACATTTAAAAGACTATATTAATTAGCCGTAAAATTTAAATGTTTTAGTACTAATTTTTGTAAGACTTATTAGTTGCTTTGTGATTTGGTAACTACATTATTAATTCTAATCTCTACACGTGTGCATAACATGGGGATGATATTAAGAAATTGAAATTGATTTGTTAGTAAAAATAATAGTAAAGAAAAAATGGGGTTGTTGAGGATAGTTTTGCCCCAAAACATGATGATGAGTTTAAGAGTAGTATTGTGCAAAGTTGTATAGTTGCAATTTAAGTGAAGTTGGAGTAACCTAGTTACCCAAGCTGGTTAAAGGGTAAAGGCAGAGCATGATTGATTTGTTTTCTTGGATCTGTTTTATTTTTGGAAAATTGATTTGAAAAATAAACAGGAAAAGAAGCAAAGCATATGCGAATAATAATTTACAGCACACTTTAGGTGGGATATATAGTATTAATTGTAGAATAGGATGGTCCAATTGTACCTGTTTGGGTTAAAAACTAGCAGAACTGCCAAATGTGGCGGCACTAATTTTTCCCTCTTTTTGAGGCCAGATTGCACCAATAAAGAGAAGAGCCTCTTCTTATGTTATGCCAAAACCCATATCCCCTTCAAGGAATAATGCAAGCTACCATCATTTTCTTTTCTCATCGTAAATATGCATTACAAATTTTTACTAATCACTTAAAAAAATAGTTTTTTAAATAAGTTATTGGAACTCAAATTTAATTATTTAAGATTTGATGATTATGATAAAATTTATAACTATATCGTGTGAGATTATATATTTATAGATGATTCGATAGTAATTTAATAACCAGTGATATGATAAAACCAACCAATTTTTGTTAAAATAAATTTGAAATAACTTTTGTATTGTATTATATTAAAAAGTAAATTTTAAGTATAATTTAATCTCGTAAATTGATAAGATTAACATCTAATATTTTATAAGAATGAAAGATGTGTAGGTAATAGGGAAGAAAGAGACATCGTAAGAAAAAAAAGAAGAAGAGAAGAAGCTTGGTAAATGAGAAGTGGTGGTGGGGAAGATAGAAATAGAGAAGAGATTAGTTAGGTGATCTGATGGGAAGAATGTGCAGCATAGAGATAGAGAGATGGATAGATATATGTGTGGTATGATTGAAGAGGAAGATGGAAAACACATGGAGCAGACGTCAAATGTAGGAAGTTGTCGTTCCTCTTCCGATGGAAACTGGCGACACCAATTACAGGCACCCAGCCCACCAACACTAAATACACCCTTCATGACTTGTCTCATGCTCGATGTTAACACCTCTCTTTACTTTTTTTTTTTTTTTTTTTTCCATCAACTTTCCAACCCTTTCTTTTTTTTTTCTTTTTTTTTTCTTTTTTTTTTTTATCTCCTTTCGTTTTTTTTTTTTTTTTTCCTCTTTCTAATTATTTTTTCTTTTTTTTTTTTTT
>Ga0123342_1009670_pt1 | contig 11420 bp, 7 predicted proteins | sample Turbeawhitnodule_FD_89960 | JGI IMG/M metagenome (GOLD analysis project Ga0123342, IMG submission 89960) | Root nodule microbial communities of legume samples collected from Mexico - Turtle bean Mexico white nodule | ecosystem: Host-associated > Plants > Roots > Nodule | place: Mexico: Nepantla... | reverse complement strand
TTAATTCATAATGAAGCTCATTTCACAGTCCACACAACATTTACACAAGAGGGGGAGTGATTTTAAAAGATCCACACTCCACAAAATGAAACTTAGAAGAAAGACCAAAGTGCTCAATCAAAGTAGTTGATGAGCAGAAACAGAAAAGCAAAGAGCAAGAGCCCCACAGAAGCAGCATTAGCATGAACTGCAGATGAAGCAGAGAAACTCCCACTGACAGTGTTGGTGGTGAGAACAAGGACCATCCAATCATTCTCAGAACCAAGGCCTGCCCCTGTGTACTTGGAATTGTTGAGAAACTGTGCGTAGCGATCTGAATGAGTGTAGTTAGAGAGCACAATGGTGGGTTCCAATTTGAAGACACAAACTGGGAGAATGACCCCATCTGAAGTGGTGCTGATGTTAATGTGACATTTTTCAATGTGCTTCCTCAGGTTGGGGATGTTAACGTTGCCACCACCAGAAACAGTTGATGGGTAGAACTGATTCACATTTTCACAGGGCATTTTCTCTATATCTTCTGCAACTTCATCAGCCAAACATTTTGCCTTGGAAACTTCGGTGAGGGGTGCCAGCTTCTGTGTCTGCCTGTAGCTGTTAATTCCGTTAAATACACTGTCCTCCTTATCTAATCAAATCAAACCAAACATCATAAGATAGATGGGATAGAATGGAAGACAAGACACAGTTTATGTAATAAAAGATCAATGGAACAGTTTCATTATGCAAATCACAAGTTTATGTATCATGGAATTGGATATGGATAGAATGGACATTCTTCATACATTCTTCATAGTTGAGATAATTGAAGTGAAAAAAATCCCTTGTGGTGAAAAAAATGACAGAAAAGATGCAGAACATGAACACAGTTAATGAAATAAAACAGGTTTTCTGCAGAACATGAAGACAGTTAATGAAATGAAAGAGATGAGGAGAGAAAGGAGAAAGTACGTACCATTACACAGCACTGGAATAGAAAAGACAAGAAGAAGAAGGAAGAGGGAAGGTTTGAGGAGTTCCATAGAGATTTTGAGTTTGAGAGGAAAAGATCTATTGATGAAAGGAATTAAACTTTAATTTTTATATACTTTTAATTTTGTATTCTTAATTAATAAAAAGTGATTTTTTTTATAAATTATTATGTATAATATTTATAAAAGTATACTTTTTATAATATTAATAATGCATTCTAGTTATATTCTAACTTTCCTATTTCATAATTGAAAATAATATAATTTTATGCTTTAAAGTAAACACTATTAAAAAATAATTAATTATTACATTAATTAAATTAAATATTATTTTAAAGAAAAAATAATGATATCTAAAATAATTTTTATTATTAATAAATAATTTTTAAACTGATATATAATTATTTGTTAAAATTAAATTATTTTTTATTTTTAATATTTATTTTTATTTAATAATTTTTTTAGTAGTAAAATTTAGTTCAAAACAGAGACTTATATAATAATAATATAAAAGGGATTTTTACTTCATGATATTAATTTATTGAACTAAGGTGAAGGAAATTAGTATGACATTAAATATAAATTATAGTTTGTTTCAGAATATAGACAATGTAATTTTTAAGATATAGAATTATAAAGATGTCATGATTAAGTTTTTTACTCTTTTGAATTTATTTATTTATTTCTCCTGAAATTGGAGTGGACAAATTGTATACTAATTGTAGTAATATGGACCGACAATATTTTTTGTTTTATTTTTCTTAATGTTTTTTCATGTTTATCAAAGAAATATTTATTTTATATGTGTACTGTTTTAGTTGCAGTTCTTATACATCACGATTCTTCGATTATGAAACAGTGTGTAAATCCTGTCCAAACTGACAAAAAAAAAACAAAATTCTTTCTGCCAATTCTCTTTGGCAGTGTGTCAAAATGAAAATACAAAATGAAATATATGTCTCTGTATTCCATCTACAACTCACACACCTCTGTTCCAGATAATTACATCACTTTTAAGTTATTTGATTAGATAAGATAAAAGATTAAAATAGATTACATAACAATATTATAAAAGAAACAATTGAAGTGAGTAAGTATTACTTGCAGAATTTTATGTTGGTGTTGGAAATATAAATAATTAGTAAAAACTTAAAATAATTAGTAAGTATTCCATTGTAATATTAAAAAGAAACTATATGGAATAAATTATGTGAACAAGATAATCTGAGGGAAAAAGTGTTCAAGTTGTGGAACAAAATGGTTTTGTTTGTTTTCGTGTGTAAAACCATTACTTTTGTTATTGGTTTTTGGTATGCTTTAAATTCCCATTGCTTAAAAAATTAGAAAATTAAGTGATTAAGGTGCTTAAATTGTCAAATAGAACTGAGAATAGATTAGATATATTTCTATTTTTCCTTTGTTTTCACACTACCACACGTTGTTTAGAGTTTAAGTTTTTTTAAGGAATGTAATAAATGGGTTTTACTCGTCCCAAAATTTTATAATAAAAATTAGTTGTACCTAATCAAATTATGAAGGACGAGTCACCCCATTGTCACCCCTACTAAATTATGAAGGAAACTATCTTAATGAATAAAGGACAACCAAATAAAAAGGATAGGGTAACTGTGTCTGCCACAAACTAAGCTCCACTGAGTATGTCCTTCCACAATTAGTATGAAAATGTGCATTAATTTATGTACTCAAAGTTGAGAAATTAGAGAAGTGATAAGAAAACATTGTTTTGAGCACCTAATATCTTTTATTAATTGATTTTTATTGAAAAATATATAATTAGTTATGTACTCTTATTATTAAGTTTTTCTTAATTTTTTTTTGGTGTTTTCTTTTTTATGGTAAAAAATTGCTTTTAATTTTTATATTTTAAGTATCGGTAAAAAATTGTCAATAAATTTTAAATTTGGATATAAAAAGTTCAATAAATTTAGTCATTTTATCAATTTGGTGACCGCTACTAAATATTAAATTTGGAGATATAAAAATAATTAAAATAATATATTTTCTAAATTTAGAATTCTGAATTTATCAATTTAAATGTATAAGAACAAGACAAATTTTAAAAAACACAAGAATGAAATTTTTTAGTTTTTTCTGCTAAATTAAGAAATTTAAGTTTGTATGATATCAACATTAATTAGTTTAAATTGTGTGGTAGTTATTTGTAAATTAACTATAATCTTTGATTGAATGAAATTACCAACACAACACATCAGAGCCTCCTTCTTGCCAAATTTCAATAAATAATTAGACAAAAACATGTGTATTGGTATGTGTATCCATCAATTTGCATTCCATCCCAATCACAAACCTACCCTACATTATTAACACTTTGTTCAACAATGTGACATTATAAAGCACCCTTCCACCTCAGGACTACACCATAAAATTTTCAACCATCTTTGATTCCTAAAATTAAAGCTTGTTTATCAGAGAGAATGGCTTCTGGTGAATACAACTTCCCCCCTCAGAAGCAAGAGATGCAACCTGGCAAAGAGTATATCATGAATCCACCACCCCAATATAGCAGCCCGGATTACAAACCATCAAATAAACTTCAAGTATATAGATTTAACATTTATTAATTACCTTTTTTTTTCATTTCCTTCAATCTAATTAAGAGGGTACATTTTGCAGGGAAAGATAGCTCTGGTAACTGGAGGAGACTCTGGAATTGGACGAGCTGTGTGCAACTTGTTTTCATTAGAGGGTGCTACTATTATTTTTACCTACGTGAAGGGCCAGGAGGACATAGATGCAAGGGATACCCTTGAGATTATAAGAAAGGGTAAGACTGCAGATGCCAAAGATCCAATGGCTATACCTGTTGATGTGGGTTTTGAAGTCAATTGCAGAAGAGTGGTGGATGAGGTGGTCGATGCTTATGGTCGCATTGACATTTTGGTCAACAATGCAGCTGAGCAATATGAGAGTGAATCATTGGAAGAGATAGATGAAACAAGACTTGAGAGAGTGTTTCGAACTAATATCTTTTCTCATTTCTTCATGACCAAGTAAACAAATATCCAAACCCCTCTTTAAACGTTCTTCCCAACATTATTTAGCTTCACAACATGATCTATTTTATCTATTTTGTTAATAACTAAAGCAGTGATTGAAAGTGACAACTTCACTTGACTAAACATGGAATGTTTCAAATTAAAATAGATTACATGCAACGTATGACATTGTTACCATGAAAACAAATGAAGGGTCCACTAAAATATAAGTTTTACCTTATTTTTATAGGCACGCTGTGAAGCACATGAAGGAAGGAAGCAACATTATCAACACAACATCAGTGAATGCATACAAGGGAGACGCAACACTAGTGGATTACACGTCCACAAAGGGAGCCATTGTGGCGTTTACGAGGGCCTTAGCACTTCAGCTTGTGAGTAAGGGAATAAGAGTGAATGGAGTTGCACCTGGACCCATCTGGACTCCATTAATAGTAGCAACTATGAAGGAGGAAGAAATTGTTAAATTTGGTTCAGACTCCACACCAATGAAAAGAGCAGGCCAACCTATTGAAGTTGCTCCCTCCTATGTCTTTCTTGCTAGCAACCAATGCTCCTCTTACATAACTGGCCAAGTTCTCCATCCCAATGGTCATAAATACACCAATACTATTTTAACTAGAATCACAGATTTTCCGGTTTTGACTTTTCTTTCTTTTTTTGCTTTTTTTTTCAGGTGGAACCATTGTGAATGGTTGATGAGTTTTTTCAAAGATAATTTTGATTCTCATTAGAAGAGATTGTTATATGTTACGTCATTGGCCAAGTCTAGAGGAGTATATGTGTAGGGAGGAATTTACATGTTTGGATGAAGATTCTGGTTGTGTATTGCTTTGAAACATATAGTGTAAACCTCAAAAAATGCTACTTGAAATTGAGTGTAGAGCTCATTATACACACAAGATCAATGTTTTAGACAGAGTCTATTGTAATGTGGACAGATGTGGTCATTGTAGAGCTCAATTGCTCTCTAATGATTGTCTTGGCCACCATCTACCATGTTGTCAAAATTCTGTTTATAATTATTTTATAAAGAGAACTAAGAATGAGATCGGAAGAAGTGGAATAATTATAACCATTACACAAGTTTCTCTTATTTAAGTTTCAAAGGCCACAAATTACGTGTTGCTTGGATTTGCTTAAGAAACGTATGAGTGAATTATTATCCCCTAATGATCAAACATTGTTCCAAAAATCTAAATCCAGAGATATATTATGAAAAAGGAATTCCAGAACCTATTTTAATCCGCACCTCCCTCTTATTTAAGGACATTTTTGTCAACGTAAACATCGGGTCCAGATCACAATTCATCCAGCTAATGGGTACAGTGTGCAGGAAGTAATTGCCCTGTTTTTGTCAGTTCCTTTGGTATTCACGAAGCACTCCAGGGTAGTTAGTATCTTAGTCACCCATTGTGGCACTAAAACGTTTTCATACAATTCAATTTCTAAACCACATTAGTAAAATCACATAAAGAATGTGCGTGTGAAAGACAGACCTGGATACGATACGTCACTCCACGATCCCCTTGACTACCATGTTCTTAATCAAATACGCGAATTTATATCCGCCAATTCCATTCAGGATTGAATAAGAAACTGTTTAAACTAATTCAATAACAGAAAAGAAAAAGTTACAGATTGATACACTAGATGTAAAAAAGGAAGCATATATTTTTATGCTGTTTATTTGAGGATCTGATATTAGTTGATATCAATCCTTGGAAAAAATAAAAGTAGAAATCAAGATGTCACCCCAAAGTTGATTTCAACACCTCCCCCGCCAATTCCGGCAATGAAACACTGGAATCCGCTTGACTCCAGTTCAGAAACTACTTTGTCTACAACAGTGCCTGATAGTACTGATTAAAGCATGTCAAGGAAGCGATACAAGAAATTGAGATTGAAAAATATATTATACTTAAAAGCAAAGAAATCATGATGGTTTCTATTCTTATTACGACAATAAATCGTCCACCACCAGAAAATTGTGTTTTAATCGCCCAAAGAGTATCTAGAGACAGAAAATTGTGATGTATGAAGTAGATTGACCTTGCTGGGAGTAAAAGTAAGTCAGATAGATAAAATAGATAATTGCATAAACTTTCCTCCAAAAAAAAAACACGTCTTCACAATTTGCAGGTGTTCTAGCCATGATTATGTAGTTAAGAATTCTATATCTTAATAAACACTTATAGAAGATAAATACAGAATAAATCAAGAAGTGTCCTCATTTAACTTTCAATAAGCACATATGCACTTCATGCAGTTGGGCATAAATTTCTGAACAAGTACTTACAGTCCTTAACTTTCTAAGAAGCTTCCTCATTTAACCTCACGTAATTTCTGCATAAGCCCCTAATTCAAATTTATGAGCTACCTTAAACTTATCTCAATTGAAAAACTCTTATATGTCAAAAAGTTAATCCAAAAGAAGGCATGTCCAGGGTTTAATAAATGCCTTATGAGTATATATGCACAAACATCGTGCATATGTAACTAGGCAGCACATAGTAGCAGAACATCCAGGACAACCCTTTTGACAGAAGTAACATAGTGTTTTGTTGGAAAGGGAATGAAAGGGGAAATAAGGAGGTAAAAGAAACCCTCACTATTAATTTTGTCTGTCCTCCAATATTTACAGGATTTGAAGGTGAGAGAAAACGCTTGAAGTTTGTAAAATGTGCTGATTACATTATCATTAGTTTGAATACTTGAACTAAATGGTTTTATTGGTATATGATAACAGTATGATAGTGTATTATTCTATTTTCTGTCACATCCCCTCACAAACCAAACAAGGAGTCCTTCCCTTTCCCTCCTCCTTTCTAAATCAAACAGATTAATAGAAGCAAACATAGGCTATTAGCTAACTGCAGACAAGAAAATAAAAAAGAAAAAGAAAATCAGAGAGTAACATGAAGCATTAGAAGCACAAGGAAAAGAACAATAATTGAAAAGGATACATGTTGGAAGAAGTGTCAGAACACAGCCCCCACCACCAGCTCCAGTCAATTTGGAAGCTAACTTATACTTCAATGTTGTTCGCAGAACAGTTTCTATAGTGGCATGACTGACCCCCATGGACTGGAGCAGACCTTGATTCATTTCCATTAGTTCTTCTATCTTCTCTTCCTTCTCAGTTACAGAGAGCTCATCTGGTGTGGGTGACTTGAGAACAGATGTCAGCTCCTTGCTAATAGAATCCACAGCACTAAACACAAAAGCCATTATTTCAGGATGCCTTAGCATTCTCTCTCCAACACCAGCCACCAATGCTTTTGTGTTTCTCCCTACTTTTGTATTCGTGATGAGCATTTTAAGCGTCATACTTGACTTTGTGCGTGTCAAGTTTCCTGACTTGAAGCTGATAATGTTACCTGATAATGGTAACTATCGAGTGAGTTGTAGATTCAATGGCAGTAACTTACATTTGTAAACACACTATATGATAATTAAACACTCCAAACAATTCACAATTTATACATCATATATCTCCCACCACACGCTTGTATATTTCTCAACTCACTGGCACAAATCAGTGTGCCATGACCTTAAATCATACCTTCAGATCCACACCACATTAATTAAAATTAAGTCCGGTGAGTGAGACTATTAACAGACCAAGTAAAAGAGAAACACAGCAAGTTTCCACATCCTTTAACAACCGAAAACATTTTATTCATCCTCTCCAAACTCCTATGATACAAAGGTTATATTCCTTTTCAACCTATTAATACAAAACATTCAGACTTTAATCATCAGTAACTAGAAAAATGCAGAAAAGACATGTTTCGAACAGTAATCAATAAAAGTTATTGAAACTTAGTAGCAAAATGGCTGAGGCATACCATATGCGCTTACTGTGTTGTCAATTCCAGATGGCTTTCCATGAATGATCTTCTCCCCTTCAAAGGCCCACTTATTTACCAACTCAAGATCCTTCTCCTCAAAGGAGCGCCATCCTTGATGGTTCAAATCCAGAGAAACAGAATCAGTACAAGCCAACAAGGCCGACGCGAGAGCTACACAAAACGCGGCAGACGAACCCAAGCCTGAACCGAGAGGAAGTTCAGAAGTGACAACCACAGTAGCAGGCTTAAATCTACATAAAGAGCCAAACACAATCAAACCTACATAAATAAAACAAAACACATTCTCTCTCTCTCTCTCACACACACACAACAAGAATTTGAGAACTGGTTCAGACCCTTGAATAGAAGAGTACAGCCAGAGAAACGCGGAAACTCCAGCGGCAAGTCCAATTTTAGCCTCTGGAATGTTGAGCTCTTCAACGAGGGCGGCAATGGTCTTGGCATTCTCAACGGAGCAGGAGGTAGGCGTGCAAGTTAACAGAGCGGCGGATTCAGGAAACGCGGCTCTTATTCTACTGACAGGCCACGAGAACTCCAACGCCGTGTCCTTCAGCTGCAGTTTCAACAAATCCCCGTCGTCTATCACACAATCCACAAATCCAAACCGAATCAGAACCTCAACCATATCTAAAACGACGTCGCTCAAACACGCCATTACCAATCATCACAATTTCACAAGTTTCAGCCAAATAACAACAATAAAAACACATATCTGCAATCGCGAGGTGGAAATTGAAAGAACAACGGAATGAAATTAACGAGGGAGAGAGAGAGAGAGAGAGAGAGTAAAATACCGGAAGGAGTGGAGAAATGGAGATAAACGTAGGTGTATAAATCAATGGAAGAAGCAACTGCGGTGGATCCATGAACCACAGCATGTTCACCGGTCAAGATAATCTTCCCTGGAGCTCTGGCTCTAACCTCCATTCTCTTCTGTTATGCTATGAATTACGATTTCACAAACCAAAAGTTTCTCTCTCACCTCATTGTTTTTCGTCGTCGTCTTATTCTTCTTCTTCTCAGAGGGTTCTGTGTAATCCGTGTCGTTTTGTCTTCGTATCTGAGTCTGAGTCCAGAGTGAAGCGGATCCATGTGGAATGCGTGCGCAACTAATTATTGAAAATGTTTATTTGAAAATTCTATTACATCATACAATTTAATAAATATTAATATTTTAATTACTTATAAAAATTTATAATTTTTTTAATTTAAAAAAGAATTCAAACATTTTACATTTTGTGGGTATTCTTATTAAGAGATTTTATTTTATTTTTTTATTATAAATATTAATATTTATTATAATTATAAAGTAGAGCACACTTGTCAAAATATCAATAACTCATTAATTATCAACAAACCTTCTATGCAGTTTGATCAATCCACCCTAGCCCAACCTTAATTAGGTTTAGACATTTATCTTAAATTGGCGTATTCGTGTTGGACACACATATTGGTGTTAACATTCGTACGACACTTATCGGTTGAGTGTTCCATTCAAAAAATAGTTGTTCGATTTTTTAAAATTCTAGCACGGTTCTAACACAATTTCAAAAGGTATAAATACAATAATTTTCTAAAGACTCAAATTTATTGTATAAATTTTTATTATAATTATAAAAATAAGGAACAAATTCTTTTGAACCCGTCACGAAAAAATATCTTCCTACTCTCAAAAAGAATCTGAAACATACTTTTACACATAAATATTTATTTTCAATTTATATAATTCAAAATTATATAATATATAGATCCGTATTCACATGTCTTACATTTTAAAGATTATACGTATCTCTGTGTCCGTATACATGTCGTGTGAGTATCCGTATCCGTATTCATATTTGTACTACATAGATTACCAGTGTAACAAATTTTTCCTATATTATTTAAGCAATTCACAATTTTTGTTACATATAAAAAAACTAAGCTCTACATTTTAGCTTATTAATTTAAAATACTTTTTCTGAATTCTAATAAATTCTAAACTCTATAATTCAGTTTCAGAAAATACATTTTTTAAGAATAAAGGTACACGGAGAAAACACTTTTTTTCTTTAGGCTTAATAAAGTCCAAAACAAGAGTTGGTCATAAGTTCAATCCATAACTTTTAATATTTTATTTCTCCACTTCATCCCAACTAACATATTCAATTTCTTATACCCAATAAATATCTTGGTTCATTCTTTTTTCATTTTTTTTAGTTAAGGATGAGTTTTATTTTAGTTCACTTGCTATTAATTTTATAATAATAGGAAAACTGAATTAGTTTGAAAACTTTTAAATTAGATAGCATAGTTTAAATACTTGAACGATGAATTTAGTTTATGCATCATTTTATTACAATATAAAATATATAAAATTAAATATTACATAAATTTTTATTTAACAATTTTAAAAATATTTAATTATACTATTAATAACAACATATAATTATAAATAATAAAAATAATAAAATAAAATTATAATATCAACAAAATATACATAATTATATAAATAATAAATTTTAATATATTTAATAAATTTATTTTAATTTAACACAAAAATATTTTTTATTATATTTTATAATTTTATATTAAGAAATAAAAGTAATTATGTATATTATATATTGGAAAAATTTAATTAATTCAAACCTAAAAAAATATCATAATTCATTATTTAATTTTTTTAATAACAAAGATAAATTTGTAAATTTACGTTTTACACCTTTAAAATAATTTCTAAATTCCCTCTCAACTATCACATCACTCACAATTTTAATAAATCATCCTCACAAATCCATTTTATCATTTTTTAATCCAAACAATTTCACATTTCCTCACACATCCTCTCTAATCTTCACAAATTCAATCTCTTCCCTCTCCACAAATTTCCTCTTCAATGCAAACACACGAAAAATATATATTCTCCAAAGAAAAATTTATAGCTTGAAATGATCTTACCCAAATTGTTTTTAATGAAATATACTTTCAACTGTAAATCAAAACATGAATAAACGTACAATTGAACACATACAATAATGTTCTTATACAGATATTATCATATTATGATTCTCACATATACTCATACAATCAAGAAGGAATAGGCACTTACCATGATTCATGATACTTGAGCAATTACTTTATCTCTTGTGTCCCAATCTATCTCTTAGCAATTCCGTTTTTGTCACACACTTTCGTGATGGTTATCAGTGAGACAACTATTATTTGCAGAGACAGAACCCTATAGCCTTTAGTTCCCAATCTCCATCAGATGTAGGTTTTCATTAGGTATATCATAAAAAATATATATTTCTCACGTTAACCAATGGGCCCTTTAATTCTATTATTATTATTAAATCATATTCGGGCCCAAAGCCCAAACTCTAAGTCATGTGAGTCACTTTATAGAAATGAATTTACATAATTTCCTACATTCTCACATTTCCTTCCATGTACTACTATATCATCCTTTCTCCTTAATATGACTTTATAATGAGAAATCCATAATAGGTTCAAACATAATGTCATTTTCATCAATAACAACATAATTTGTTTTCCAC
>Ga0123342_1009669_pt1 | contig 11420 bp, 7 predicted proteins | sample Turbeawhitnodule_FD_89960 | JGI IMG/M metagenome (GOLD analysis project Ga0123342, IMG submission 89960) | Root nodule microbial communities of legume samples collected from Mexico - Turtle bean Mexico white nodule | ecosystem: Host-associated > Plants > Roots > Nodule | place: Mexico: Nepantla... | reverse complement strand
TCCCCCTTGCCCCCCCCCCCCCCCTCCCCCCCCCCACTAAATCTGACCTCAAAACATTCCTTCACTCTAGCTTTTACTTCAGTTGGATCTTCACACCACTGATCTCTGACCTTGAGTCCATTAATTCTGTTTTGCATTCTCCTCCACTTAATACTGGAATGATAAAATTTTGTATTTAAATCACCTTGACTTATCCAACCCAACCTTGCTTTTTGCTGTAAAATCGCCTCTTGTTTAGCTCCGACTTGCCCCAAATCAGCTAACAATTGTCTTCTTTCCTCTCTACCTACCACACTCAACTCTCCCTCGTCATCTTTTCCATCCAGTTCTTGGACTCTCTTTTCCAATTCCACTCTTTGTTTATTAACATCACCAAAAACAGATTTGTTCCAATTCCTTATGTCAAACTTTAACCTTTTCAATTTCGCCTTTAGAACGTACAGACCGTTTCCCCTTATGTCATAGTTTTCCCACTTATTCCTTACGAGTTCCTTAAAACGAACATCTTTTTGCCAAATATTGAGACATCTAAACGATTTTGGACCTCAGTCGATATTTATCTCCTTTAAAATTAAAGCACAGTGGTCCGAAACCGATCTCCCTTCCGCATACAATTTGCTTCCCGACCACTCCTCTAACCATTCAAGGGAAACTAAAATTCTATCAATTCTGCTCTTCACTGTCCCATTAGGTTTATACCAAGTAAACTTTCTTCCCACCAGTGGAATATCAACCAGACTAGAATCTTCAATAAACTTATTAAAACTTCGTATTTCACTACTATAATTGACATTAGAATTTTGACCTCTTTTCTCCCCAACACTTCTAATAGAGTTAAAATCACCAGCTACACACCACAGTTTTATTGGGTGGTTTTTCCTTATCTCACTTATCTCGTCCCAAACAATTCTCTTTTCTCTTAAAGAACCGCTACAATAAATGTTAGCTATTGTTATTTCTATTGGCTCTCCTACCTTCCATATTCCTTCAACAATTGAGAAATTGTTCCCACTTTTGTATCTTATCAGTTCAAAACAACCTTTCTTCCACATCGTGATTATCCCTCCACCATTATTAACAGCTCCAATCTCAATCCAGTCGATTTCATTTGACCCCCAAATCTGATAACACCTTTCCTTACTAATATGTTCACATTTTGTTTCCTGCAGACAAATAAATCCAACTTGTTGTTTTTTAATGAGATCACTAACATACTTCCTTTTTATCCTTCCTCCCAAACCCCTAATGTTCATACTAATCAGTTTCATCATTGGCAACATTTCGCACGCCCCACCCTAATCCCTTTTTCCCATTATCCCTTTCTTCCAGACACTTTAACCTGTTTAAAATATCCTCCTCGTTTCCAAAACGAGAGTATCTTACTTTCTTATCTGAGTTCCATATTCTATCTGCTTCCACCTTCTCATCATTTAACCAGACCAAACAGTTTTTAGTAACATTATTAGTAAAAGCGGTAGAACTGGATACTAACCTTATGTTCGTTTTATGGGATAGATCTTTGAGTCCATCAATACGCGTAGACCCCACCTCTTGTGACTGGCTATTGCTACATTCTCCAACTTCCATCAACCTCTGTCCAGCACCGGGTATCGCTGTAATTTGGCGGTAAATACACACATTCCCCATAGGGCTCACAGATATGCCCCTAGAAATTGTTGCAGCCATGCACAACGGCCTACCGACCACCAGAGAGTATGCAGGGTTGTTGCCAGATTCCGAAGAGGTTTCCGCCACCACCAAGTCGACGTCTCCGGTAGGCGAAGCAAGCATGCCAAGGCACGACGGAGAATCTTCTTGTTCGGCAGCCAAACAAGCATTGTGGGCATCGGGATAGGCCTCCGTACATGTGTCACTCCACACATACCCTGTCGCCGCTGAGAAGGCCGCCATTTGAGCACCCATGCCGCCGCGCACAGTCCCTACGTCGAGAGTAGCGGAGGAGACCACCGATCGAGAGCCACTCCGCTCAGTCGTCGTCGCCGCAGAGGTGGCCACCAAACGCGCAGCCGCGCCACCCTACACAGGCGTCATCGTCACGATATGCCCTTCGTCCCCGGCGACCTCTACGGCAGTGGATGGTGGTTGTTGTTGGGAAGACCTAGGGCCACGTCAGCCCTACTTCCAACACTAGAAAATTTAGTTTCACTAAGGATTGGGCCATTTCCAGCTAAACACACCCATCTCTAATGTTTGGAATTGGGCCCAATCACCCTCAATAGGCCCAATATCAACAAAAAGATTTTTTACCTCTATTAGGGTTTGCCTCTGACCACCCACCTCATTAAATGCAACGTTATAATTTGTGAGCAGCCCCTCAACTTCGTCAACTACCTCATTAATGCACCCTTCTCCGCCACCTAAATCATCAATTGCCTCATTAATATGGCAATCATTTTGTAGCCCACTAAAATGCTGAACGTCCACGTCATTACTCCGGTCTACTACAACCGCACAAGGTTTTCGTTCCTCCCTGCGGAGAGACACTTCCATCTCCTCCACCGTCGTGTCCTCCCCTAAACCTCCATGGAAATTTAAATTACTACCAAATTCTGACTCTTTCGATATACCACACTCCCTCCCTACGAAGCTTCCGAGTTCGTACTCGTTAGAGTTGCTTTCCCATTCACCAAAATGTCGTCTTTTTAACTTTATTGCCAGGTTCTTCTTCAATGGCAATTTGGCACAAGGTCCCATTAACCTTCATACAGTTTGTCCAAACGAACCTCCCTTGCAACAGGCAGTTTAATTAGGACTCTTGCAAATTCTAATTCTTCCATTTCCAAAGTATCCTTATCAATTTCAACAAGTTTTCCGACCATAGACACAATACTTTCCAAACTATGTCTACTCCACATATTCAAGGGTAACCCTCTAATGCGAGCCCAAACAAATTTTTCCGACACCATAAAATCTTTCTCCCAAGGGTTAATCGATTCGAATATTGATTCAAACCACTCTTTATTTTCATTTATGGTCTTTTTAATCAAGCTCGCATCTTCTCTAGACAATAACACACAATTACCTCCCAAATACCGTACACGAATGAACTTAAAACCACCCAAGAAAAAACTTTTCTTCAAATCCTTAGCCATACTTGGTTCTACCGTTCTACCAATGAAACAGTTATCTAACCAGTCCGAGTGTTGTACCTCTGCGTTGAACGCTATTGGGTTCTTATTCCTCTTTTCCCCTTACCACCTTTCTCCACAACAGCATTTTCTTTCCAGACAAAATGGCTCCTACTCACGTTGGGTTCAACGTCCCACTTCCTTCTTGGCACTCTGTCTCTACTATCTTTTGGTTTAGGTTCCACATTCCTGACAAACCTCTCTCTATTCCTGTTGTACTTCGGACTGTTTACCCTTACTTTCCAGTAACCCATCCAAACAGAATCCAATCTCCTTTCCAGATCTACGACATCTACCACATCTTGAAACTTGACAAAACCAAATCTCTGATTTTTATATTTTTGGTTATAAAGAGTGAAACATGTCTTATCTTAACATTCACATTCAGAAACAGTGAACATTGTCTCTCTTTTATTTTTATTTTTTTTGTCTTCTATATGTTTTTAAGCTTTTAAGTATTATTCTCAAAATTTAAATTAATTACTGTTAAGGCAATAACATCCTTTAGGACTATGCTAAACCTTAATTTACCCTATGGTAACCAAAATTGAACACTTCTGCATGAATCTGCACTCTCCAGTATATTTGTTTTAGTAGGAAGTTAGTGACAAACTTTTGAGAGAAGAGATTGTTCATTTTTGTGCGATTTGTACATGAGTTGGATCACCCATAAAGTGATTCTTATTTATATATTTTTATTACATATAAAAAAAAACTATCTCCTTTAAATGATTAAAATAAAAGATTATTTTTTTAGTATATTAAATTCAAAAAATTTAAAATAAAATAAAATAAATGTCACATTACAATACTAGATGAATGGGGTATGACTTTAAAGTGGTAACATTCTTTAAGTTGTGTCTTCTGTGATGAGTTGATTTTTTATAAATAAAATAATTTAAAGATAGCAAAAGGAAGATCACAGAGATCAATGTTAGAAAAGGAAGTGTTTATTGCTTGATAACTAATTGAAGGAAATAAGAGAAGGCAAAAGTTCTAGAAACTAATTGAATGTAATTGTACAAAATTACAAAACTGATCTAATTCATTTTGATTTACTCGATCATATATATATATATAATAAAATTACATTACCATTACTGGAAGCTATAAAATAGGAATACTAAGAGGCATGTATACTGACCATTAATGCAATATAACTGTAAAAAGGAAGACCACATAGATCAATGTTAGAAAAGGAAGTGTATATTGTTTGATAACTTTTTGTCTACAAATTTATGTGTGTGTGGTGTGTGTAAGATACATGATGTAGATATCTTTTAAAACAGTGTTTTTTTTTGTTGAGTTATTTTCTATTTGGCTTTTATTCTAAATGGAATGTGTAACCAAGTTATTTAGTCTTGAAACTTTGTGATTTATGCATGAACTCGAGTTAAAAGGGGATTCACATTGCTTGAGAGTTTGTAAATAAGTATAATACTGATATACTGTTAAAATATATCAAATTCAGCTTCAGGATTAAGAGTACGACTCATGGAGTAGCTGTCGATAGAGTGCAAAAGAGATGGTCAATTTGGCTAACTAATGATAAAGAAAATCATGTTGTCTTTGTGTAATTGATTGCATACTCACACTTTTATCTTAATTAGGTGATCATATATAATTTTAGTTTTATTTTCAAGCACACTCGAAGGTACATATTATTAGTAACTTAGCAATGTCATTACCAGTGGTCATCAATGGAGACTTGATCAAGGTACCTGAGATATGCAGCTGTTGTAGCATGTGAGAGCATGCCATTGAAGTGCCTGAGATTATATTATATTGTACTTTTCTTTTATCACCTTTAACACTTTCAATGCATATTGTTTATATCTAAAGTTAACAATCATGTTAGTGATTAGACTTTGTGTGATCTTGAAAGAGAGAAAGATTGAAGGTAGGAAAAATACGTGTAAATCCATATCCTATATGTGTTATACACATTTTTTTTATAGTTTTTTTGGCAATTTTTTAGTTTTGTAGTTAATGATTTTTGTTCATTATTTAATATAGTGCAATCTTGATTTCAAGGGTAAGAGTAGAATGTAGTCTTTTGATTTGTCACTATGTATATATTAGAAAAGACAATTTTGTTTTTTTATTAATACTGGAGTTGAAATAGAAATTGGAAGATTTAGATGAATGTGAAAAAATTAAGAAAACAGAATCTGAAAAATTAATACTAGTATTTTACAGTTATGAAAAATATTCGACAATAACTTCTAGTTGATTAACACATTTAATCACTGTATATGTACCCAATCTCTCTTGAAACAATTAAAGATTTAGATTAGAAAGTGGAATTAATTAATAATAGTTATTAGTATAAATAATTAAAATATATAAGGCAATTTTATTATTAGAAACTGAAAAAACATTCAAAATTTTGTTCTTATTTCTTTTCTTTTTTTTATTGTGGGTCTAACCCTCACTAGCATTTTAAATTATTTTCATTTAGTGTCGGTTAAGCTCATTAATTTATTTTAATTAGCATCCAAGAAGTGTAGGCTACACCCTCTCAAAATGTGTCTACATTGCTATACCACTCAAAATGCATCCATATTATGGGGGTTTAGTCCATTCAAATTGTGTCCATTTTACGTAGGTTTAGTCTACTCAAATTGTGTCAACCTTTTAGTCTCACGCTAGAGTGCTAGCATCCAAGGTATTAGCTTCCACTTTTTTTTGGATGCTAAGCCTACACAAAAAGTGATTTTGCGTTGGTTTTTTACTATGTGTCCATATATGACCCACACTATTTGCATTGTTTCTTGTAGTGAGACTAGATGAAAGTCTATTGTATCAATAAAATGATTCTCTATGTAAAATAATAAAAACTACTTTAGATATAATAATGTTAACCTAATCAATACAATTAATTTTTATTTTTAAATTAGTTGATATTTAATAATTTTGTTGTAGTAATATAAAAATTAATAAAAGAATAATAAATAGGGTTTGAACAAAATCATAGAGCCAAAACACTTCTTCCTCTCTATAAATTGGGTGTGTTTGAGGTTTTGTATTCACAATTGTACTGAGATGACCGACTGGTCTGTTGACCCCGGTCAAACTATGCAACCAATCCCCACCTCAAGGTACGAGGTCGACCATGTGGCATATGTGGCCGACCGACACAAGATGCTCAAGTCAAAGGTTGACCCAATTAGCAAAGGCTAACCCATGGTTAGGAAACGACCTAATCTAACCCTAATCGCTAAACAACCCCCTAATCCGACCCAACAGCAAGGGCCCACCAAGGTAATATAAATATCACGCATTCCAAGGAAGAAGGTACGTCATTTTCTACAGTATTCTAACCAGTCGAATACGACGCCCCACTGACTTGAGCGTTGGAGTGCCATCTGCAGGTACCCCACCAGTCTGAGGAACCGTTCGGCCAAGAAGTTGGAAAGAGGAGCGTTGGACGCAGTTGAACCGACCGAGTAGCATCTGAAAACAATAGTTCTCCCAGTCGCCAAACTAGTTCAAGAACAGTTTGGTGATTTGTAGAGTCTAAAGTTTGTATGTAGGTCAGGTGTTGGGTTGATCTTGATCACTTTTTGTACAAGGTTTAAGATATTCCTGAAACGTCTTTTTGTATAAGGGATAGGATCTGTTTTGCCTACCTTTCCTTTTCAATTTTGAAGTTTGGTTTGATGATTTGTAGAGTTTGAAGTTTGTAGGTAGGTCAGGGAGCAGATTGGCCTGACGACTTTCTGTATAAGGGTTGGGACACTTCTGAAGTGTCTTATTTTATTTATTCTTTACGGATAAAAAAAAAACAGTTTCAACCATTTCACACACAATTGTAAAATAGTTACTTTTTACTACTAGAGTGTAAAAGAAACTTTATTTTTTATTTTTAACTTTGATGATAAAATTGATATTTATTTATTTTTAATGATTTTGTTATTAAATATTGATTTATACTCAACCTCAACTTCCTTCTCTTCATGGTGTGAATCTCATGTAGGATAATCTTGTTGCTAGCTCTTCTAACCCAGCACAATCAAGGTATTGTTTTATTATGTTGTGAGATTTTTATTTTCTTTGGGTTATTTTAATCTTAATTTATAATATATATGTTTTCAAATTATGCAGTACTGTTGCATCTCAGGAGAAAGAGGGTGCTGCTGAGGAGAAAGATGCTGAGGTTAAGAGAAAGAATGGGAAAAGAAAACACTGATTTTAAAATGTGATGCTAGTAACTATTGTTCATGAAAGTTTATCTTTAATAAATGTACTTTTGTCATATTCTGATTATAAAGTAATTAAAGTTTTCATGATCTACCTTGTAATAATTATTTTACCATCATTAACTTTATCTAAATACCAAATGATCCTACATAACAAATATACAATAATTCAAGTTTTCATATGCAAATTAAAAGCAAAAAATGTTGTTTGTTGTATAAATATAAGAATGGAATATTTTGTGTGATGCTATAGTAACTATTGTTAATAAATGCCAATATGACATTACACAAAACATTTACCATTATTGAATGTATATTTTGTTCCTCTATCACACTTGGCATTTATAAGTATAATGAATTAATTCAATTTCAATTAATGTTTACGTTTTATCCATACGTTATTTACGTTAAATTTTATCATCATAAATATAAGTCTACTTTGTTTTTAATAACTCTATTATATTAAAAAAGAATATTTTTTTATAATTATTACACTTAAATTTGAATCAATAGTTTTTATATTTTACAAAATTTCAATAATATTTTTATAGGTGACAATAAAAATAGTGATATAGAATCCCCACAATCAGATTTCGAAAAACTTGAAAGAAAGAGATAATCTTATATGGTATATGCAGTGTGATTGTAACGGTAAGTTCTGTGGCCAAATCTAAATTAGTTTTTGCTTTTTGTTTTATAACCAAGTTTGTTGAGAAAGACTATTGGCTAATTACATATTTAGGACATTCATAAACATGTGGTGGAATTCTATGACAATCTCTACAATGTAGATTTTGTACTTACACCACAAAACACTCAACAATTTGTGGATAATTTTATAGGATGGGATAAAAAATCTAAATTTTCAAATCCATTTCATAATTATCCAAAATCATATTATTTTTAATCCATTTAAATTGATTTATATCAAATCCAAATCTATATTTTTGGATTTTAAATATAATTCATTTAATTGGATATAGATTAGATATAAATTGGATACATTTTTTTACTATCCAAATTGGATTTTGGGTTGGATTTTGACTTGACCTAGGTCCAGGTTGAGCCAAGTCAATCTGGACCCATATGGAGCTAAGTCGATCCGAACCCACGTCTAGTTGAATCGGCCCAAACCCATGTCAAGTCGAGTCGACCCAAACCCATGTTAAGTCGAGTCGGCCCAAGCCAAAGTCGAGTCGAGTTAACTTGGACCCAAGTCAAGTTAAGTGGGCCAGAGTCCAAGTCGAGTCAGCACTTGGTCAAGGTCGAGTCGACACCAAACCCATGTTGAGCCAAGTTGACCTAGGCTCATGTCGAGCCGAGTCGATCCAGACTGATATCGAGCCGAGTGAATCAAACCGATATCAAGCCAAGTTGGCCTGAGCCAATGTCGAGCCTAGTCCCCTTGAGTTGATGTCCAGCCAAGCGACCCAGGCCGATGTAGAGTCGAGCGACCCAGACATATGTCGATCCAAGTCGGCCTTGACGTATGTCGAGCCAAGTCAGCTCAGACCTATGTCGAGCCGAGATGATGTCGAGTCAAGTCGAATCGGAGCGGGCCAATTTCGAGCCGACTCATCTCGGTCTGATGTCGAGTCGAGCGACCCGGGCTGATGTCAAGCGGAGTCGACCCAGACTTATGTTGAGTCGAGTTGACCCATACCTATGTCGAGCCGAATCAATCTGGGATGATTTCGAGCCGAGTCAACCCGGGTCGATGTCAAGTCGAGTCGACCCTGGCCAATTTTGAGTCGAGTCAACTTGGGCCGATGTCGAGTCAAGTTGGCCCAGGATAATGTAGAGACGAGTCGACGCGGGTCGATGTCGAGCAGAGTCGGTCCAGATCAAGTTCGAGCCGAGTTGACCCGAACTGATGTCGAGCCGAGTTGACCCGGGCCGATGTCGAGTCGAGCGACCCGGGTGAATGTCGAGCCGAGTTGGTCAGGACCGATGTCTGGCCGAGCCAGCCCGGGCCAATTTCAAGCTAAGTTGGCCCTGGCTGATGTCAATCCGAGTCGACCCAAACCTATGTCGAGCCGAGTCAGCCAAGGCTGATATCTAGCCGAGTTGGTCCGGGTTGGACCAATGTCGAGCTGAATCGGCCTGGATCAGATCGATGTCATGTCAAATTAGTCCAAACTCATGTCGAGTTGAGTCGTCTTGAGCCAAAGTTGAGTCGGCACCTACCCATGTAGATCTTGAAAACAAAATTGATGGTTTTGAATTTAAAGATAAAGTTAACAACACTATTTATATGTATGTACAAACCGTGTTAGAATGAAACATGGCTGCTAGCCAATACCAAAATTTTACAGCCACCACACAGTAAAAGAAAAGGTGTTCCATAGTTTCATAGGCTTTCATAGTCGATTTACGTTATTATGCTCGCTAAGGAAAAAATTGTCATTAAGAACAAAAGGCTAAATAATGTCGTCATCTACTATCGTGGTGTCCTTCTACACCACCAAGATTGGCGACCCCAACAAGAAATATTGGTTGTTTTTTTATTTTTTTTTATCAGCAAGAAACATTGGTTGATAACAAGGTTCACTACTACAATATTTGTAAGTGCCTTCTGACCATAATCACATCCGCGATAAGAAATCTTTGTGTTTGGCCACCTTTAACATCGATTAAAGCTATTGAGTGTGAATAAATATATATATATATATATATATATATATATATATATGTTCATCATTGAGTAAAAATAAGATCGATAGCAAGTTTAATTCAAGTACTATTTTCGTTTGAGCGAGAATCTTCTCACTTGAGCGAAAATAAATTCGAGAACAATTCATATTTTCACTCCATTTTTGCTTGAGGAAGAATCTTCTCGCTTAAACGAAAATGGACTCAAAAACATGATAATTTTTATTGTCGTATTCTATCTTGAGCAAAAATCTCTCACTTGAGCAAAATATCTTTCACAAAACTAATAATTTTAAATTTCACCCAAAATCAATACTCAAAACTTATATTTTATAAAACATATAAGACTAAAATGATATCACATTGCTCAGAGTTAGACCGGTAATCCCACTGAACTCCTATGTCAACCTATAATCATTCAAATTCAAACAACCAAAATTGATCAATGTTTACACTTCAAATAATTCATACTACAATTCAAACCTTCAAGCATTTCATCACATCACAATCAACATTTAGTTTACCAAATCAACAAAAATATATAATCTCTATACTTTCACATTCAATCTCAATCAAAACAGTCTAATTTACTCAACAACGTGCAAGAAAATTTGAAGTTTGTGACCACGTCACCTTCATATCTAGATTTCTAACCTAGTGTTCTATTAAAAAGTAAAACTAGTTTCCACTATCTGATTAGAAGTAGGCATGCTCACAAAGAGCTCCAACTCCTAAAGAAACACATGGATAGTATAACATGTACCACATATTAATGATTCAAACATATCACTAGGACTCTAAACTAATATAGACTAATCTTGAAATTATAAACACCACAGGAAAACATATCTATCCAGGTAAACACTAAAACTCAAAACCGACTCAAAGAAAAAAGGAGTAAAAACAAACTCTGCAACTCTAACTAAAATTTTAATCGAGCAGTTTTGTTATATTCATTGTGAAGAGTTTAGTGATGGTCTTCGGTCAACAATCTAATGAAAGAAGTGGTCAAAATCTTATAGAGAAAGCATAGGCGAAAAAGAGAAAAAATTTAGAGAGATTGTGATTATATTAAAATAAAACATGAATAACTGATTTTTTTTATTTATATACATTTTTCACTTTAATAATAAAATATTTAAGTGTTATTTTATTTATATAATTGTGAAATTATTTTCTACATCCTTCACTAGTTTAATTTAAACAAAAGAGTAGCATCGAATTTATTTTAACAAAAAAATAGATCAAAATTAACATTTTAAAAGTGGAAGGATTAAGTTGAATTCTATAAACTGTCTCCAAAAAGTTAATTTACCCTAAAATAAACACAATGAATATTTTAATATTTATTTTAAATCACAAATAGAATAAGAGTATAAGTGCACTGTGGTATAGTATGAGAAAGATTTCAAAAGAC